>Ga0307377_10002177_pt1 | contig 23451 bp, 26 predicted proteins | sample TR3MG_FD_202535 | JGI IMG/M metagenome (GOLD analysis project Ga0307377, IMG submission 202535) | Soil microbial communities from Risofladan, Vaasa, Finland - TR-3 | ecosystem: Environmental > Terrestrial > Soil > Coastal area > Acid sulfate soil | place: Finland: Risofladan, Vaasa | collected...
GCTTCGTGTTCAATTTAACAGCAGATTCCTCGCGTTGCTCGGAATGACATCTTTCGAAACCGTCACTTTGAAACCGGTTCTAGGCCTTGATGACCGCCGTCGCGAACAGCGCCCAGGCGACGATGAAGGCGGTGCCGCCAAACGGGGTGATCGCGCCCAGCCAACGTATGCCGGTGAGCGCCAGCAGGTAGAGGCTGCCGGAGAACAATACGATGCCGGCCAGCATGAGCCAGCCCGCGCCGCGCAGGTAGCCGGACTCGGGCAGGTGAAACGCTGCCAGGCCGACGAGTATCAGCCCCAGCGCATGATAAAAGTGATATTCGACGCCGGTCCTGTATACCGGCATCAGTTCCGGCGCGATGCGCGTGCGCAGTGCGTGCGCGCCGAACGCGCCGAATGCGATCGCCAGCAGGGCGGCGATGCAGCCGCTTACGAGGAACAGTTTCGCGGTAGCGGGCATGCTCGGGGCCTCTATCCTGGTTGCGGAGGGAGTGGAAGTGTAACGCAGCGGAGCGGACAAGCTCCCTTCTTTGGCCGCATTCTGCTGCGCTTTGTCCTGCAACGCAATCGCAACGGCGTCCGATCGTGCGTTTCATGGCAGAATACCCGCCCATGAACGATATTACCCAGTTGCATCTGCATGTCGGCCAGGAGGTCGGGGTTTCACCCTGGTTCGAAGTCGGCCAGGAGCGCATCGACCAGTTCGCCAGCGCCATCGTCGATCCGCAATGGATCCATATCGACCCGGAGCGCGCCAAGCGAGAATCGCCCTACGGCGGCACGATCGCGCACGGCTTTCTCACGCTGTCGCTGCTGTCGCACCTGCTGGAGAGCACGGTCGACGTGAGCCGCATGAAGATGGGGGTCAACTACGGACTGAACCGCGTGCGCTTCACCGATGCGGTCCCGGCGGGCTCGCGCATCCGCGGGCGCTTCGTGCTCACCAAATTCGAACCCATCAAGGGCGGGACGCAACTCACCTGGGGCGTTACCGTGGAGCGCGAAGGGGCGGACAGGCCGGCTTGCATCGCCGAATGGGTGACGCGGCAGTACGACTGATCGGCGCGGAGAAGATCCCGGCGCGCGGCGCACGGGGCAGAGTTTTTGGAGGACGTTCCGGAAATTGCCGCAACGGCCTCTGACTTAGGGGGAACATGAGGGGCCGGGGAAGGGGTTGGACCCTTCCTTTCACACGTTGAGCCCTTCGTTCCGCCGCTACTTCCAGGAGGAAAAACGTGCAGGACAGGCACTACAAGCATTGGCCGATGGGCGTGCCCAGACAGTTCCCGCTGCCCGAGACCAGCCTTTATTACAATCTCGAAGTCGCGGCCACGCGCTACCCGCACAAGACTGCGATTTTCTTCTACGGCGGGAAGCTCACGTTCGCCGAACTCAAGGCACGGACGGACGCGCTCGCGGCTTATCTGCAGCAGGACTGCGGTGTGCGGCGCGGCGACCGGGTTCTGCTCTACATGCAGAACAGCCCGCAGTTCGTCGTCGCCTATTACGCCATCCTGCGCGCCGACGCGGTGGTGGTGCCGATCAATCCGATGAACCTCACCGCGGAACTCGCGCACTACCTGGCGGATGCCGGAGCGAAGCTGGCGATCTGCGGGCACGAACTGCTGCCGCGCATCGCGCCGCTGCTCGAGGCGCAGGGCGCAGAGCGCCTGGAACGCATCATCTACGCCAACTACGCCGACTATATCGATCCCGCCACAGACCTGCCGCTGCCGGATTTCTTCAAGCTGCCGGCGCCCGTGCCCGCGTCCGGCATCGTCGGCTGGGGCGAAGCGCTGGCGGCGGCGCGCGCGCCGGCTGAGCACCTGGCCGGGCCCGACGACCTCGCCGTGCTGCCTTACACCTCGGGCACCACCGGCCAGCCCAAGGGCTGCATGCACACGCATCGCACGCTCATGGGAACGATTGCGATCGCCGGCGTCTGGGCGCGCGGCTCGGCCGACGACGTTTCGCTCGCCGTGGTGCCGTTCTTCCACGTCACCGGCATGCAGATGCTGATGAACGGCAGCATCTTCCTCGGCGCCACAATCGTGGTGATGACGCGCTGGGACCGGGAACTTGCGCTGAAGCTGATCGAGCGCCACCAGGTGACGAGCTGGATCAACATTCCGACCATGGTGATCGACCTGTTCGCCAGCCCGAATTTCAAATCCGACAGCCTGGCGAGCCTGCGCGGCATTTCCGGCGGCGGCGCGGCCATGCCCGAAGCGGTGGCCAAGCGCCTGTATGATCTGACGGGACTCGAATTCTGCGAAGGTTACGGGCTCACCGAGACCGCCGCGCCCACGCACAGCAATCACCCCAGCCGGCCCAAGCGACAGTGCCTGGGCATCCCCCTTTGCAACACCGAAGCGCGCGTCATCGACCCGGACACGCTGAAGGAACTGGGCCCCGGGGAAACCGGCGAAATCATCTCCGCCGGCCCGCAGGTGTTCACCGGATACTGGAACAATCCCGACGCGACCCGGGACGCGTTCATCGAGCGCGACGGCAAGCGTTTCTTTCGCACCGGCGACCTCGGGCGCTACGACGAGGACGGCTATTTTTTCATCGTCGATCGCCTGAAGCGCATGATCAACGCCTCCGGCTTCAAGGTCTGGCCGGCCGAGGTGGAGGCGATGATGTACGCGCATCCGGACATCCAGGAGGCCTGCGTCATCGGCGCGCGCGACGCCTACCGCGGCGAAACGGTGAAGGCGGTAGTGGTGCTCAAGGCAGCGAGCAAGGGCACGGCACGCGCCGAGGACATCGTCGAATGGTGCAAGGGCCATATGGCCGCATACAAGTGCCCGCGCATGGTCGAATTCGTCGACTCGCTGCCCAAGTCGGCCACCGGCAAAGTCATGTGGCGCGCGCTGCAGGAGCAGGAGTCCGCCGCTGCGGCGCCGAAGCCATGATCCGCAGCGAGATCCACGCGTGAATATTCGGGATAAGCACGTGTCGCCCAGATGGAAGCAGCGCCCGCCCGGATCGAACTGGGGCGAATTCGGCCCCGACGACCAGCGCGGCCGCATGAACCTGGTCACGCCGGAGAAAGTACTGCAGGGCGTGGCCGAAGTGAAAACGGGATTGCGCTTCTGCCTGTCGCTGCCGCTCGATTATCCCGGCGGCAACAAGGTCAGCCCGCGCCGGATGCCGCCGCGGCGCTTCGCCACGGCGCGCTCCGGCCGCCCCAACTTCAATTTCCTGTTCTCCGGCGAAAATCCGCTGCACACCGACGTGGTGTGCGACGACGGCGTGCTGCTGTGGCTGCAGTACTCGACCCAGTGGGACAGCTTCGCCCATGTGGGCGCGCAGTTCGACGCCGACGGCGACGGCGTCGCCGAAACCGTGTTTTACAACGGCTGGCGCGCGGGCGAGCATATCGTCGGGCCGCAGCACGCCGAGCTCTCGCCCTGGGGCTGCTACGAGGGCAGCGAGGCCAGGCGCCTCGGCATCGAGAACATGGCCGAAAGCTGCGTGCAGGGGCGCGCGGTGATGATCGATCTCCATGCGCACTTCGGCCGCTGCCGCAAGGCGGTGGGCTACGACGAGCTGATGCGGGTGATGGAAGCGGACAAGGTGCAGGTGGAGGCGGGCGACATGGCCTGCTTCTACACCGGCTGGAGCGACGTGATCCTGGAGATGGAGCGCAGGATCGACACGATCCGGCTGGACGCCGCCTACCTCGGGCTGGACGGCCGCGACGACAAGCTGCTGCAATGGGTCACGGACAGCGGGGTGGCGGCGCTGGTCGCGGACAATTACGCGGTGGAACTGCTGCCCGCGCGCGAGGCGCCGGGGCGGCAGCCGGCGATGCCGCTGCACGAGCACTGCCTGTTCAAGCTCGGCGTGCACCTGGGCGAGATCTGGTATCTGGCCGAGCTGGCAAAATGGCTGCGCGCGCATGCGCGCAGCCGCTTCCTGCTCACCGCGCCGCCGCTCAGGCTGCCGGGCGCGGTCGGCTCGCCGGCGACGCCGGTGGCGACGGTGTAGGCGACAAAATTTCTTTTTTCGAGGCTGAACCATGGAACTGAAAAACGCAGTGTGCATCGTCACCGGTTCGGCCAGCGGCATCGGCGCGGCCAGCGCCGTGATGCTCGCCGGCAAGGGCGCGCGCGTGGTGGTGAATTACAGCAAGAGCGAAACCGCGGCGCGCGCGACGCTGGATGCATGCAAGGCGGCGGGCGCGAAGTTCGGGGGCGAAGCGCTGCTGGTGCAGGCCGACGTGGCGCAGGACGCCGACTGCCGCTGCCTGGCCGCGTCCGCGCTGGACAAATGGGGCCGCATCGACGCCCTGGTCAACAACGCCGGCGCGACCAAGTTCGCCAGCCACGCCGACCTCGACGCGCTCTCGGCCGACGATTTCCAGCGCATCTACGCGGTCAACGTCGTCGGCGCCTACCAGATGGTGCGCGCCTGCACGCCGGCGATGAAACAGGGCGGGCGCGGCGCCGTGGTCAATGTGTCCTCGATCGCGGGCAAGAACGGCATGGGTTCGAGCATCGCCTATGCCGCATCCAAGGGCGCGCTCAATACCATGACCATGTCGCTCGCGCGCGCGCTCGGGCCTGAAATCCGCGTCAACGCCGTCTGCCCGGGGATGGTGGACACCAAATGGCTGCGCGAAGGCTACGGCGCGCGTTATGCGGCGATCGAGGCCCGCTACCGCCAGGGCACGGCGCTCGGCCGCCCGGCCACGCCCGAGGACGTCGCCGGCGTGATCGCGTGGCTGATCGAGGGCGCGGACCTCGTGACCGGCGATACCATCATGGTCGACAGCGGCATGCACATGGGGCTGATCCCGCCGAAGCTGTGAGGCCCGATTTTTTGCGGAGCGAAGCATGAAGCTGAACAGGCTCGGCGAGAGCGAATTGCGCGTGTCCGAAATCGGCCTGGGCAGCATGACCTGGGGCGAGCAGAACAGCGAGCGCGACGCGCACCTGCAACTGGATTTCGCGCTTGACCACGGCATCAACTTCATCGACACCGCGGAAATGTATCCGGTGCCGCCGAGCGCGCGCACTTACGCGCGCACCGAGGCCTATCTGGGGTCGTGGCTGGCCGGACAGAAACGCGAGCGGCTGGTGATCGCGAGCAAAGTGGTGGGCCCGACCCGGCGCGACTGGGTGCGCGGCGGGCGCACCGAACTCACGCGCGAGAACATCACAGAAGCGGTGAACGACAGCCTGGCGCGGCTGAAGACGGATTACATCGACCTGTACCAGATCCACTGGCCGGGGCGCAACGTGCCGATGTTCGGCGTGACCCGCTTCGATCCGTCCAAGGAGACGCCGGGCGTTCCCATCCTCGAGCAGATCGAGACCATGGCCGGATTGATCCAGGCGGGCAAGATCCGCCATTACGGATTGTCCAACGAAACCACCTGGGGGGTGTGCGAGTTCGTGCGCGTCGCGCGCGAGCACGGCCTGCCGCCGCCGCTGACGATCCAGAATGCCTACAGCCTGGTGAACCGCATGTTCGACGGCGAGTTGGCCGAGGCAAGTTTCCGCGAGCGCGTGCCGCTGCTCGCCTACAGCCCGCTCGCGATGGGCATGCTCAGCGGCAAGTTCGCCGGCGGCGTGCAGCCGCCGCATGCGCGCCTGACCCGGTACCCCGATTTCGGCGAACGCTACAAGCGCGAGCTGGTAGGCGCCGCGGCCGACGAATATTGCCGGCTCGCGCAAAGCCGCGGCCTGAGCCCGGCCGAAATGGCGCTCGCCTTCGTGCGCGCGCGCTGGTTCGTCGCCTCGACCATCGTCGGCGCGACCGACCTGGCGCAACTCAAGCAGAACATCGACAGCGTCAAGGTCGAGCTCGATGCCGCGACGCTGGAGGGCATCGACGCCATCCACCGACGCTATCCCAATCCCGCGGCCTGAGCGCAGCGCAGGAGCCGGCGCAGAACCGCATGAATGCAACGCAGGACGAACACAGGCGAGAATTGCCGCTCGCCGGCGTGCGCGTGATCGAATTCGTGCACATGATCATGGGCCCGAGCTGCGGGCTGGTGCTCGCCGACCTCGGCGCCGAAGTGATCAAGATAGAGCCGCCCGGGGGCGACAGCACGCGCCGGCTGACGGGCACCGGCGCCGGCTTCTGGGCCAGCTACAACCGCAACCGGAAAAGCCTGGCGCTGGACTTGAAGTCGCCCGAGGGCATCGACATCGCGACCAAGCTGCTCGCGACCGCCGACGCGGTGACGGAGAACTTCCGTCCCGGCACCATGGACAAGCTCGGCCTCGGCTACGGGGACGTGAAAAAGCTCCGGCCCGAAATCGTCTACTGCTCGCTCAAGGGTTTCCTGCCGGGCCCCTACGCGCAGCGCACGGCGCTCGACGAAGTGGCGCAGATGATGGGCGGGCTTGCCTATATGACCGGACCCGCAGGGCGCCCCCTGCGCGCGGGCGCGTCGGTCAACGACATCATGGGCGGCATGTTCGGCGCCATCGCCATCCTCGCGGCGCTGCATGAACGCAGCCGCACCGGCCGCGGCCAGTTGGTGCGGAGCGCGCTGTTCGAGAACAACGTGTTCCTGGTCGCGCAGCACATGATGCAGTATGCGGTCACCGGCATACCGGCGGCGCCCATGCCGAGTCGCTTGTCCGCCTGGGCCATCTACGACGTGTTCGACACTGCCGACGGCGCGCAGCTGTTCGTCGCCGTGGTCAGCGACGCGCAATGGAAGGTGTTCTGCGCGCACTTCGGCCTGGGCGAACTTGGCGCCGACGCCTCGCTCGCGACCAACAACCAGCGCGTGCATGCACGCGAGCGCATGCTGCCGGTGGTGCGCGCGCGCTTCGCGCAGATGAGCAAGGCGGAATTGATGGAGGCCTGCGAGCGTGCCGGCCTGCCCTACGCGCCAATCGTCAAGCCGCACGAGCTGTTCGACGACCCGCATCTGAACGCCTCGGGCGGCTTCGCCGAAGTCACGCTCGCCGATGGCCGTACGGTGAAAACGCCCAAACTGCCGCTCGAGATGGACGGCCGTCGTTTCGGCACCGAGCTCGACTTGACCCCGCCGGGCGGCCACACGCGCGCACTGCTGGCCGAACTCGGCTTTGCCGAAGCGGACATCGAGCGCATGGCCGCCGCCGGCGTGATCGCGGCTCCGCCGTGACTGCGCCCGACGGATTGCGCGGCACGCAAAACCGCGTGGACGGCGCGCGCCGCGCCGGTCGCGGACTTGAACATCGTCGCTTCCGCCTCCATGTAGAATGCGTTCATGGCGGAATCCATCACCCTGTTCCTGCTGGCCGCGCTCGTGTGGCTGTGGTTCGACAGCATGCGCGCGCGTGAGCGCGCGCTGGCGGCGGGCAAGCGTGCCTGCGAGCGCTACGATCTGATGTTCCTGGACGAAACGGTCGAGTGCATCAGGCTCGGCGTCGCCCGCGATGACAGCGGGCACATGGCGCTGCGCCGCACCTATGGTTTCGAATTCAGCGACACCGGCAACAACCGCCGCAGCGGCAGCATCGTCATGCTCGGCGGCGAGGTCGAGTCGCTCTACACCGAGCCCTACCTGATCCAATGAGCAAATGGGTCGAAGGCACGGTCGTGGCGCAGAAACACTGGACCGGGCTGCTGTATTCGCTGCAGGTCGAGGCCGCGCTCGCGCCGTTCGAGGCAGGGCAGTTCACCAAGCTGGCGCTGGCGGTCGACGACGAGATGGTGGGGCGGCCTTATTCCTTCGTCAACGCGCCGGCGGCGCGCCCGCACGAATTCTATTACGTCGTGCTGCACGACCATCCGCTGACGCCGCGCCTGTGCAAGCTCGTCGCCGGCGACTCGATCTATCTCGCGCCGCAGGCTGCGGGTTTCCTCACCCTGAACGAAGTGGCGGCGGGCGAGAACCTGTGGCTGCTCTCCACCGGCACCGCGCTGGGGCCCTTTTTGTCCATCCTCGGCACCGAGGCGCCGTGGCAGCGCTTTCGCCGCGTGGTGCTGGTGCATGCGGTGCGCCGCGCCGACGAGCTGAGCTACCAGGAGAGAATCGGCGCGCTGCTCGCGCGACATGCGGGGCAATTCGTGTTCGTGCCCGTCCTCAGCCGCGAACAACGGGATTTCGCCCTGCCCGGGCGCATCCCCCAGGCGATCGACGACGGGCGGCTGGAAGCCAGGGCGGGAATCAAACTGGAAGCGCAATCGTCGCGGCTGATGGTCTGCGGCAATCCGGCGATGGTCGAAGACACCGTGCACGCGCTGCAGCGGCGCGGGCTGAAGAAACACCGCCGGCGCGACCCGGGGCAGATCAGCGTGGAAAATTACTGGTAAGCGCGCGCGTGAATTCAGATTGAATGGCGTCCCCGATGAACCGCGAGATCCTGCATTTTTCGCACGCCAACGGCTTTCCCGCCGCCTGTTACCGCAAGTTCTTCGCCAGCCTGGAGTCCGATTTTCGCATCGGCAGCATCAACTGCATCGGCCACGACCCGGCGTACCCGGTCACCGACGGCTGGCCGCACCTGGTGGCGCAACTGCTCGACTACCTCACCAGCCACTACCGCACGCCGGTGGTAGGCGTGGGTCATTCGCTCGGCGGCTATCTCACGTTCATGGCGGCAGTGCAGCGCCCGGAACTGTTCAAGTGCATCGTCCTGCTCGATGCGCCCATCCTCGGCTATTTCAAGGGCACCGCCTTCGGCATGTTGAAGCGTCTGGGTCTCGCCGACCGCGTCACCCCGGCTCATAGCACGCGCGAGCGGCGGCGCGACTGGCCGACGACGGAGGACATGGTTGCGCATTTCCGCCGCAGGAAAATCTTCCGCCATTTCGATCCCGATTGCCTGCAGGATTACGCGACTCTGGGCACCGTCGCCGAGAACGGTCGCGTGCGGCTGCTGTTCGACCCGGAAATAGAGTACCGCATCTACCGCAGCTTTCCGCACGACCTGATCTATTACTGCAAGCGGCTGAGGCTGCCGGCCGGCTTTATCGGCGGACGCCACTCGCATGAAGTGCAGCGCGTGGGCCTCGCGCACACGCGCCGGAGCCTCCGCGTCAAGCGCATCGAGGGCGGGCACCTGTTCCCGTTCGAGCGCCCGCAGGCCGCGGCGGAAGCGGTGCGCCAGCTTGTGGCCGAGCTGCTCGCAGACTGAACCTGCTTGGCAGTTCACGATTGGCGCAAGGGCCATTGCGTCGACGCGGTGCGCCCTCAGCGCCGGAGATGCGCATGGCGCAGAAACGACAAGGGCGGCTCCAGGCCGCCCTTGTCGTTTGAGACAGGCAGGGTTTATTTCAGGTGCTTGCTGACCAGCTTGGTCATCTCGAACATCGACACCTGCTTCTTGCCGCCGAACACGTCCTTCAGCTTGTCGTCGGCGTTGATCATGCGACGATTCTTGGCATCTTGCAGTTTGTTCTTCTTGATGTAGGCCCAGATCTTCTTGGTCACTTCGGTGCGGGGCATCGCGCTTGCGCCGATCACCGCGCCGAGCGACGCGCTCGGGGTCATCGGTTTCATGAACGCTGCATTCGGCTTGCGCTTGACTTTCGCTTTTGCCGGCTTCTTGCTAGCAGTCTTTTTGCTAGCGGTCTTCTTGCTTGCTGCTTTCTTCTTTGTGGCCATGAGTTTCCTCTCCTAAGGGGTGATTGACGGCGACTACGCTTACTCTCGTGCAGAACACGCAGCGGCAGAATGAATCAGCCTGTGGAATTTGTCAATCGGTATCGTGGGCAAAATTCACTCTGGCGGCGTTTGTTTTGCGTGGTGCGTCGGCGCAAGTCTTCTATAATCCGCTCTGTCCCGCAGCCGACGCTGCGCTTCCCCCGGCACCATCCGGGTGCGCATTGCGTCCCCATGTGTCATGGAAAGCGCCAGGAGAAGCGTCGACCTGCTCGCGGGTCGCGAAGCGATATGCCGCTCACCGGCAACGGCCACCCCGATCTCCCCGGCGGGGCCGGCCACGCCGGCGGCGTCAGTGTTCATGCGCTGCGGGGCGGTCGTCGCCGCCTGAAGCGGGCACCGGGGTCATAGTGAAAGGGTAGCCATGCCAGTCGATCCGCAAATGCAGGACGTGTTGGAGCGTGCAGCCGCGTCCGGGCTGCCGCCGTACCACAGCGTGAGCGCGGTGGAGGCGCGCCGGCTGTATAAGGAGACGCGCGGGGCGCTGAGTCCGCCGGTGCCCGAGGTGGCGGCGGTGCGCGAGCTCGCCGCAGCCGGTCCGGCCGGGCCGATTCCGCTGCGGCTGTATCGCGGCCTGAACGCGGCCGCGGACGAGGACGCGCCGCTGCCGCTGCTGGTCTACTTTCACGGCGGCGGCTGGACCATAGGCGATCTCGATACCCACGACATCGTCTGCCGCACGCTGGCCAACAAGGCGCGCTGCGCGGTGGTCGCGGTGGATTACCGCATGGGGCCGGAGCACAGGTTCCCGGCGGCGGTGGACGACTGCGTCGCCGCCACGCGCTGGGTGGCGGGGCAGGGCGCTGCCCTCGGCGTCGACCCCGCGCGCATCGCGGTGGGCGGCGACAGCGCGGGCGGCAATCTGGCAGCGGTGGTCAGCATCACCCTGCGCGACGCGGGCGGCCCGCCGCTGCTGTTCCAGGCGCTGGCGTATCCCGCAACCGACCACCGCATGGATACGCCTTCGCACGCGAGCTTCGCCGAAGGTTACCTGCTCACGCGCAAGAACATGCTCTGGTTTCGCGACAATTACCTCGCCCCCGGGGACTACGACGATTGGCGCGCCTCTCCCCTGCGTGCGGCCGATCTCTCGCGTCTGCCCCCGGCGCACATCATTACCGCCGGCTACGACCCGCTGCGGGACGAAGGGCAGGCCTATTCCGACCGGCTGGTCGCCGCCGGCGTGCCGGTGCTGTACGAATGCTTCGAGGGCATGGCGCACGGTTTTATCACCATGGGCGGCGTGCTCGCCGCGGCGAATCACGCCTTGTACCGCCTGGGGCAGAGCCTGGCGCAGGCGTTCCAGCCGGCGCGTGCCTGAAGCGCGCGGCTCCGGGGCCGTGATGCGCACCCTGCATCGCGGCTTGGATTTTCTCGGCCGGCATGCCACGCTGTTCCTTGCCGGGGGCGTGTTGCTCGGCCTCTTGCTGCCGCCGCTCGCCGCACTCGCCCGGCCCTTGCTGGTCCCGGCGCTGCTGGTTCCGCTGGTGATCGCGCTGCTGCGGCTGGACTGGGGTGCGCTCGCTGCCTACGCGCGCCGCCCGGGTCCGGTGGCCCTGATCACGCTCGGGCTGCTGCTCGCATCTCCCGCGCTGATGTGGCTGGCGCTGAAACTTTTCAGCCTGCCGCCGGCGCTGGTGCAGGGGCTGACGCTGATGGCCGCGGCCGCGCCCATCGTGTCCTCCGCGGCGATCAGCCTGATTCTCGGCCTGGATGCGGCGCTCGCGGTAGTGGTCGTCGTCGTCACCACGGCGCTGATGCCGTTCTCGCTGCCGACGGTGGCGCTGTGGCTGCTCGGCCTGAGGATCGACATCGATCTCGCCACGTTCATGCTGCGCCTCGCGCTGATGGTGGGCGGCTCCTTCGCCGCGGCGCTGGCGCTGCGGCGCCTGGTGCCGCGGCATACGCTGGCGGCGAACGCGCGCATGCTCGACGGCGCCGCGGTCGCCTCGCTGGTGCTGTTCGCCCTCGCCATCATGGACGGCGTCACGGCGGTGGCGCTGGCGCGGCCCGGTTATGTGGTGCTGGTCACCGTCGCGGCGTTCGCCGCCAACGTCGTCCTGCAAGCCCTCGGCACCCTGGCCGCGCTCCGCCTGGGCATGCGCTCGGCGCTCACCGTCGGCCTGATGTGCGGCAATTGCAACATGGGCCTGGTGCTGGTGGCGCTCGCCGACAAGGCGAATTTCGACGTCATCGTGTTTTTCGCCATGGCACAGATCCCGATGTACATGCTGCCGGCGCTGCTGAGCCCCATCTACCGGCGGCTGCTGGCCGTGCCGTGATGAGGGATTGCTGGAGCCCCCCCTCGGGCCGACTGGCGTTTGATCCTGGTATCGGTCGCGGCGAGGGCGCCGCTGCTACAACCGGATCGCAATCGCGCTACAATCCCCGCTCTCCGTCGCAGAGGTTTCCATGGGCGCAAAACTTCCCGACTCCGGCCTGGAGCGCAAGATCGTCAAGGCGGCATGCCCACACGACTGCCCCGATACCTGCGGCATGCACATCACCGTGGAGAATGGCGTCGCGGTGAAGGTGGAGGGGGCGAAGGACATGCCCTTCACCCAAGGCACGCTGTGCACCAAGGTCGCGCGCTATCTCGACCGCACCTATTCCAAGGAGCGCGTGCTCTATCCGCTGAGGCGGGTAGGCGCCAAGGGCGAGGGAAAATTCGAGCGCATTTCCTGGGACGAGGCGCTGGACACGATCGCAGCGAAATTCAAGCAGATCGCCGCGGTCGAACCGCAGTCCATCCTGCCGTGCAGCTACGCCGGCACCATGGGCCTGGTGCAATACGCCTCGATGGACCGGCGCTTCTTTCACAAGCTCGGCGCGTCGCTGCTCGAGCGCACGCTGTGCTCCTCGGCCGGCAAGGTGGGCATGAAAATCACGCTCGGCGCCGGCGTCGGCATGGACCCGGAGCGCTTCGACGAGGCGAAGCTGATCCTGATCTGGGGCTCCAACTCCATCGTCTCCAACCTGCACCTGTGGTCGCGCGTGCAGGAGGCGAAACGCCGCGGCGCGAAGGTGATCGCGATCGACCCCTACCGCAGCCTCACGGCGGCGAAATGCGACCAGCACATCGCGCCCCTGCCGGGCACCGATGCGGCGCTGGCGCTGGGCATGATGCAGGTGATCATCGCCGAAGGCCTCTACGACGCAGACTACGTGGAGCGCTATACACTGGGCTTCGCGCGGTTGCGCGAGCGGGTGCAGGACTATCCGCCGCACAAGGTGGCGGCCATCTGCGGCCTCGCCGCCGAGGATATCGTGGCGCTCGCGCGCGAGTACGCCGGCACGCGGCAAGTGGCGATCCGGCTCAACTACGGCATGCAGCGGCATTCCGGCGGCGGCATGGCGGTGCGCGCCGTCACCTGCCTGCCGGCGCTCACCGGGCATTGGCGCGACGCGGCCGGGGGCGTGGTGCTCTCGACCGGCGACTGGTACGCCATGAACCATGCGGCGCTCGAGCGGGCCGACCTGATCCCGAACAGCCCGCGCACCGTCAATCAATCCGCGCTGGGCGACGCGCTCACTGCGGCCGATCCGCCGGTGCGGGCGGTCTACGTCTACAACAACAATCCGGTGGCGGTGTGCCCGGACTCGCAGAAGGTGATCGCCGGCTTCAGCCGCGAGGACCTGTTCACCGTGGTGCATGAAATCTTCCTCACCGACACTGCCGACTACGCCGATATCGTGCTGCCGGCCACCACCCAGCTCGAGCACTACGACGTGCACAAATCCTACGGCCACCTGTATGTGCTTGCCAACAGCCCGGCGATCGCGCCGCTGGGCGAGGCCAAGCCCAACAGCGAGGTGTTCAGGCTGCTGGCGGCGCGCATGGGCTTTCAGGATGCCTGCTTCAGCGACAGCGACGAGGACATCTGCCGCCAGGCGCTGGCGTCGCAGAATCCGCGCATGGCCGGCATCGAGTGGGACACGCTGAAGGAACGCGGTTGGCAGCGGCTCGAGGTGCCCGCGCGCTTCGCCCCGTTTGCCGAGGGAAACTTCCCCACGCCCTCGGGCAAGTGCGAGTTCTGGAGCGAAACGGCGAAAAGCATGGGCATGGACCCGCTGCCCGCTTATACGCCGCCGCGCGAATCGGCGCATAGTGCGCCGCAGCTGGCGAAAACGTATCCGCTCGCGTTCATCTCGCCGCCGGCGCGCAACTTTCTCAATTCCTCCTTCGCCAACCTGCCGTTCGCGCTCGAGGAAGCGGGCGAGCCGATCCTGGACATCCATCCGGAGGACGCCGCGCAGCGCGGCATCGGCGAGGGCGACGCGGTGCGTATTTACAATCAGCGCGGCGCGTTCGTGGTCAAGGCGCGCGTGTCGGACCGCGTGCGCCGCGGCGTGGTGGCGGCGCTGTCGGTGTGGTGGAAGAAACTCTCGCCCGACGGCCGCAACGCCAATGAGGTCACGTCGCAGGCACTCGCCGACATGGGCGGATCGGCGACGTTCTACGACTGCCTGGTCGAGGTCGAGCGCGTCGCTGCCGGCTGAACCGGCATTTTCCCCGGCGTATAAGCGTTGGTGCTGCCTTGCGGCCGCCGGCGCGGCGCCCTACAACACTTTCCGCAAGAGGATGTTTCACCATGGCCATAAGTGAACAAACCGGCGCAGGATCCGGGCGCGTGAGGCGCATCGACGACGTATTCGGCGGCGATGTCGGCAAAGGCACGATCCCGGGCGCCGTCGCGCTGATCGCACGGCGCGGCAAGTTGACCTATCTCGAGGCGTTCGGCTTTCGCGACCGCGAACGGCGGCTGCCGATGGCGCCGGATTCGATCTTTCGCATCGCGTCGATGACCAAGCCGATGGTATCGGCGGCGGTGATGATGCTGGCCGAAGAGGGCAAGCTGCGGCTGGTCAATCCGGTCTCGGCTTACCTGCCGCAGTTGAAGGACCTGCAGGTCGGGGTCGAGGTCGCGGGGGGCGATGGCAAACCGCAATTGCGGCTCGAGCCCGCCAGGCGCGAAATGACGGTGCAGGACTTGCTGCGCCACACCTCGGGTTTGACCTACGGGCAGTTCGGCGATTCGCTGGTGAAGCAGGCATATCGCAATGCCAACGTATTCGACCCGAACCAGACCACCGCCGAATTCGTCTCCAAGCTGTCGCGGCTGCCGCTGCAGAACCAGCCGGGCGAGGTGTGGGACTACAGCATGTCGACCGATGTGCTCGGGCGGCTGGTCGAGGTGGTCTCGGGCATGGATCTCGACGCGTTCATCGAGGCGCGCATCACCGGGCCGCTGGGCATGAACGATACCGGTTTCATGGTGGCGGCGAAGAAGGCGGACCGCATCGCCGAGCCGCAGGTCGACCCGGTCACGGGCAAGCGGCCGCCGATGCCGCGCGACCTGACGCGGCGGCCGCAGTTTCTCTCGGGCGGCGGCGGCATGGTGTCCACGGCGCCGGATTATTTTCGCCTGGCGCAGATGCTGTTGAATGGCGGCGAGCTCGACGGCGTGCGCATACTTTCGCGCAAGACCATCGCGCTGATGACCAGCGATCACTTGCCGCCGGGCGTCGGTTTCAGCGCGAGTACGCACTCCCAATTCGAGGAGTCGTCACCTACGCCTGAATTCGGGCAAGGTTTCGGCCTAGGTTTCTGCGTGCGCAAGGAGCCGGGGCGCAACCCGGTACCGGGTTCGGTCGGCGAGTTCTACTGGTCGGGCGTGTACGGCACGTATTTCTGGGTCGATCCGCAGGAGCAGCTCGTCGGTGTGCTGATGCTGTGCGCACCGGAGCTGCGCCGCCACTATCGCGCGTTGATGCGGCAGCTCGTGTACCAGGCGCTGGAGGATTAGCGCCGAATTTCAGTCTGCGCAAAGCGCAGCCCGTTCCGGTCCGCGTTCGATCGCGCGACCGGGCGTCATCGATACGCGGCGTTCAGCGCCCCCCGCCTGGCGGCGGGGGCGGCGGATTGTACGAAGGCGCCTGCCCCGACGTGAGCTGGCCGGACACCGGAACGCGATCGCCCTTGGCGTACATGCACTGAACATAGGCATTGTCGTAGCGGCGCTGCGACCCATAACCGGAAGCCTCGGCGGAACTGGCGCCGATGGCGCTGCCCGCGAGCAATCCCATTCCTGCCCCGACGCCCGCATTCTCGTGCCCGCCGAACGCCGCGCCCGCCAGCGCGCCGAGGCCGGCGCCGATGGCGGCGCTTTTCACGCCGCTCGCGACCGCCGCATCGTTGGCGCTCGCCCCGCCGATCTGGTTGAGCGCGAACTGCCTGCACTCGGCATCGTCGGCGCGGAACTGATCGAAACTCTTGCCCGTGCCGGGCAGGACCATGACGCTGGGGCCGGTGGGGATGGTGGCGCAGGCGCCGAGCAGCAGCAGCGCCGCCAGGGGTGAAAGACGCAAGATCTTGGACTTGGACATAATCGACGACTCCGGATGATTAGCGCGGTGGTTGCGATGGCACGCGCTGCCAGCCGCCGGGACATTCGTTTACGTAGGGATAATAGCTTTTCGAGGCCGCGCAATAATACCAATCCGCCGGCGCCGGTGCCGGCGCGGCCTGAACTGTGCCCTGCTCGACGTACACCGGCGGAGAGGATTGCACCACGACCGGCGGATAGGCATAGGCAGGATAGGGGGACGCGGGATAAGAGTCGTAATAGGGCGAGTAATAGCCGGAGTCGTAAAGCGGCGCGCCTAGGGAAATGCCAAAGCGCACATGTCCGCCGTCACCATGGTCATGGTCATAGCCATGACCCCAGCCACGATCGTCGCCATGACCCCGATCATGGCCGCCGTCATGAACCCAGCCATGACCGTCGCCGCGACCGCCATGGCCATCGCGATCGGCCATCGCAGAACCGCTCGCCAGCGCTCCGAGCAGAACCAGGACCGATATCCCTACTGTCTTGGGCAAGGTTTTCATGATCCGTTACTCCAGTTGTTTCGTATATTTTTAATTTAGCAAGTCCGCTCCGTGAAAAGGGTAAGGAATTGTGTCAATTTGTAAGTCCGGAGTGCCTAGGCGATTCGGTCGGACGCCGTCCGGGCGAACTGTGGCGGCCGCGTCCCGCGTCAGCGGCCTGCAAGTTCCTTGCGCACGATAGCCGCGCCCGCGCCCAGGGCCTTGAGCTTGCCTCGCGCGACTTCACGCGGCAGCGGCACCATGCCGCAGTTGGTGCAGGGATAGAGCTTTTCCGGCGCGACGTATTTCAAGGCCGCGCGCAGGAGCTGCGCAACTTTGTCCGGCGTCTCGATTTCTTCGCTGGCGACATCGATCGCGCCGACCATGATGTCCTTGCCTCTGAGCAGTTCGACCAGTTCCAATGGCACCCTGGAGTTGGCGCACTCGAGCGATACTTGGTCGATCTTCGATTTCGACAGCAGCGGAAAAGTGGATTCGTACTGGCGCCATTCCGAGCCCAGCGTCTTTTTCCAGTCGTTGTTGGCCTTGATGCCGTAGCCGTAGCAAATGTGCACCGCAGTCTTGCACTTGAGCCCGGCGGCGGCGGCCTCCAGCGTTTCGATGCCCCAGTCGCGCACCTCGTCCATGAACACGTTGAACGCCGGCTCATCGAACTGGATCACGTCTATGCCCAGGGCCTCGAGCTCGCGCGCCTCGGCATTGAGAATCTTCGCGAACTCGCGCGCGAGTTTTTCCCGGCTTTTGTAATAGCCGTCGTAGAGCGTGTCCACCATGGTCATCGGGCCGGGGAGGGTGTATTTCACCGGCCTGTCGGTCTCGGCGCGCAAAAATCTGGCGTGTTCGGCGAATATGGGCCGTGTGCGCGCCACCGGACCCACGACCATGGGCACGTCGGCGTCGTAGCGGTTGCGGATGCGCACGGTCTTTTTGTGCGCGAAATCGACGCCGTCGAGGTTCTCGATCAGGGTCGTGACGAAATGCCGGCGCGTCTGCTCGCCGTCGCCGACGATGTCGATGCCGGCCGATTCCTGGTCGCGCAGCACCAGGCGTACCGCGTCCCGCAGCCCTTCGGCCAGAGCTTCGCCTTCGAGCAGCCAGGGCGCCCAAAGTTTTTTCGGTTCGGCCAGCCACGCGGGTTTGGGCAGGCTGCCGACGATGGTGGTTTTCAATATTGTGTGGCTCATTCAGTATCTCCGTGGCAGGTTCAGGCGTTAGTATGCACTAGGCGGCGTGCCCGTGGGCGAGGTACTCACGAGCGTCCAATCACGCCTTGCGATGGCACCCCGCCGCAGTATTCTAGGAGCGACCATGTCCCTGAGCCTCGCCGCACACGCCACCAATTTTCTCCTGCGCTGGAAAGTCAAGCCAAAACGCAACGCAGCCTTTGACGTCGCGAAGGCACGCGCGGTCTGCCGATGCCCGCCGGAGTGGTGCTGTTCCCGCCGTGGACCGACATGACGCTGTCGGGCGAATCGATGCGTACGATGGCCGCGCGCGATGCGATGTTTCGCCCCGAGCAGTTCCCCGCGGTTGTGAACGCCTAGCTTGGCGCGCAGTCGCCAAAAGATCCGCTCGCCTCGCCGCTGTTTGCCGGCCTCTCCGGTCTGCCGCTATTGATGATCTGGGAGAGCGAGCACGAGATTCTGAATTCGGATGCGACGCGTCTGCATGCGGCGGCGCTCGCGCAGGGCGTGCAGAGCGAACCCCATCTCGCGCCCGGGCTGCCGCATGTCTGGCCGATCATGGTCAGTTTCCCCGAGTCGAAGTCTGCGCTCGGGAAGCTCGCTCAGTTCATCAGCCGCTGTGCCGGGGAAAATTCCTGCCGGCATTGGCGTTCTCGCCGGGCGGTTTGCAGTTGTGGACGATGGTCGGCGAAGCGGCGTGCGCCGCCCAATGCGTGAACGACCGCCCGCAGTCGGTGCGGGTCGTCCCTCGGTTCCACCGAAGCCGCCGCAATCGGTGCGATAATAGGACTTTCCCCCATTCTGCTGGAACCAACCGTGCCTAGCCTATTGCCAGACCTCGATCCTGAGGGGCTGCTCGAATATTCGGTCGTGTATACCGACCGCGCGATCAACCACATGTCAGCGACGTTCCAGCGTGTCATGACAGACATTTCCGGGACGCTCAAACGGGCATATCGGGCAGAGACGGCGATCGTGGTCCCCGGAAGCGGTACCTTTGGCATGGAGGCCGTGGCTCGTCAATTCGCCACGGACCGCAAGTGCCTGGTAATCCGCAACGGCTGGTTCAGTTACCGTTGGACACAGATTTTCGACATGGGGCGGATTGCCGCCCAAGCCACGGTCCTGAAGGCGCGCCGCATCGGCAACGACCGGCAGGCGCCGTTCGCGCCGCCGCCGATCGAAGAGGTCGTGAAGACTATCCGCGAGACGCGGCCCGATGTCGTGTTCGCCCCCCACGTCGAGACTGCCTCGGGCATGATTCTGCCGGATGCCTACCTGCGGGCCGTGGCCGATGCGGTGCACGGCGTCGGCGGCTTGTTCGTGCTCGACTGCATTGCCTCCGGCACGATCTGGGTCGACATGGTCGCGATCGGCGTGGACGTGCTGATCAGCGCGCCGCAAAAGGGCTGGAGCGGGTCGCCCTGCTGCGCGCTGGTGATGCTCGGCGCGCGGGCCCGAACGCTGATCGACTCGACCACCAGCAGCAGCTTCGCCTGCGATCTGCGCAAGTGGATGCAGATCATGGAGGCCTATGAGAAAGGCGGCCACGCCTACCATGCCACCATGCCCACCGACGCGCTGGCCCGCTGCCGCGACGCCATGCGCGAGACGGAGAATTTCGGCTTCGACAATGCACGCGCCGCCCAGCAGGCGATCGGAGACAGGGTGCGGGCCTCGCTCGCCGCGAAGGGTTTCCGCAGCGTCGCGGCGGAAGGTTTCCAGGCTCCCGGCGTTGTCGTCTGCTACACCGACGATCCGGACATGCAGTCGGGCCGGAAATTGCTCGCCCAAGGCCTGCAGATCGCCGCCGGGGTTTCCCTGCAATGCGACGAGCCGGCCGATTTCCGCAGCTTTCGCATTGGCCTGTTCGGCCTCGACAAACTCCGCAACGTCGATCGCACCGTGCAATCCCTTGACGAGGCGCTAAGCCGAATCCGCTGAGGATCGGGCGAATGCGGACGCCGACCGGGGGGGCGGACGTCTGGTCTCGACCGCTTAGCAGCCTGGCATCGCTCATGCAAGAAATTTGGAGCACAGCAAGCCGAACTGGTTATGTGAGAATATGGCACCGTGAAGCTGCAAGCCAAAATCTGGCTGGGCGCCTGTGCAGTCATCGCGGCGATCACCGCCGCAGATGCGTATTTCGGGTATCGGCAGATCGAGTCCGACGTCCGGACCGAACTTCATCGCGAGGCGAGCATCGTCCGCGCTGTGCTCATGACTACCTGGCGGACCTATCACGAGCAGTTTGTCGCCAGCAAATTGCCGGTCACGAAGGCCACCATCGGCTTCTTTCCTGCGTATCAACAATCGCGCATCGCGATCGACGCTTCCAATTGGCTCCGCTACAGACTGAGCTTCAACGATGTCTCCGACCGTCCGCGCAATCCAGTCAATCAAGCCGACAAGGATGAATTGGCGGCGATGAAATGGTTTCGTGCAAACCCCAAGGCGACAGAACGCATTACGGAGATTAGCACCTCCAACGGCGACGTCTATCACTTCACAGCGCCAATCTGGATCGAACCCTCGTGCCTTAGTTGCCATGGCGAGCGCCAGTCTGCCCCGCTCTGGATTCAGAAGAACTATTCCGAGGCGTACGGTTACCATGTTGGTGACCTGCGAGGCGTAATGAGCATCAAACTGCCCATGGACGAATTGCGCACGCGAGCCCGGGAGGCCTGGTTGCAACGATTTGGCCTGCGCGCCCTTGGCTATGCAGGACTGTTGATCTTGCTCGGCGTGCTATTGCAGTTCTAACGTAATCCATGCAATTAGCGGCTTTGAAAAGGATGCACAAGGAAACCCGACCGGCTGCGTCACGCCAAAGTCCGCCGGTGACCGAAACCGCGAGCTCGCGCGGCTGCGCGCTGAACCCCGCAATCGGATGCGGCGCGATTTGACGGTGGCGCGGCAAGTTTCCATTGTTGCGGCCCTGATATCCCTTCGCGGAGCGGCGATGGGTATCCGGGCGATGAATCACTTCACCGTGCTGGCGCGAGACCCGGCAGCGGGCAAGGCGTTCTACATTGATTCGACATTCCAAGCCGGCCCGCCATTCAGCGGCCATTGATCAGGAGGTGTGATGCGCAAGACCGTGGACTATTATTTTTCGCCGATTTCGCCCTGGACCTACCTCGGCCACGCGCGCTTCGCCGGCATGGCCAAACGCCACGGCGCCGCGGTCAACGTGAAGCCGACCGATTTGGGCCGGGTGTTTCCGCTCTCGGGCGGCCTGCCGCTGGCGAAGCGCGCGCCGCAGCGCCAAGCCTACCGCATGGTCGAACTCAAGCGCTTCCGCGATTATCTCAAGCTGCCGCTCAATCTGCAGCCGAAGTTCTTTCCGGTGCCGGCAGACCTGGCGGCGCAATTCATCATCGCCGCCGGCCGCGCCGGCGGCAGCGACGCGGCGATGCGGCTCGCCGGGGCGATATTGCGCGCGTGCTGGGCCGAGGAGCGCAACATTTCCGATGCCGAAACCCTCGCCGCGATCTGCACCGAGCAGGACATGGAAGCGGCTGCGCTTGCGGCCGCGGCGGAGTCGGTCGAGGTAAAAGCCGAGTACGCGGGCTGCACGCAGGAGGCCATTGCGCGCAATGTGTTCGGCGCGCCCAGCTATGTCGTCGACGGCGAGATCTTCTGGGGCCAGGACCGGCTCGAATTCGTCGAGCGCGCGCTCGCCGCGAAATAGCTGACCGCTTTGCGCATCAGCTGCGGAAATGACAAGAGCTAATGGTTGGTTCTCGCCGCGCCGCGCCAGCGTCGAGGTGAGCGAGGAAAACGGCGTGCGCTCGCTGCACTTGGGCGGGGACGCGATCCAGAGCTCGATCCGGCTCGACCGCCCGGACGAGCTCGCGCTCGACTATACGCGCGCAATGATGGCTTTCCTGCTGTTCCAGCCGCTGCCGCGCGAGGTGCTGATGATAGGTCTGGGCGGCGGTTCCATGGCGCGCTATATCCACCAGCGCATGCCGGGGACGCGTACCACGGTGGTCGAGATCAATCCCAAGGTGCTGGCGGCGGCGCGCAGCATGTTTGAGTTTCCGGCCGAGGACGCGCGCCTGAAAGTGGAGATCGCCGACGGCGCGGATTACGTGCGCGATCACGCCGAGTCGGCCGACGTGCTGCTGGTCGACGGCTTCGACGACGGCAAACAGCCGGCGGCGTTGTGCAGCCAGGCTTTTTATGACGCGGCCTATGCCGCGCTGCGTAGCGGCGGCGTGATGGCGGTCAACTTCATGGCGGAAGAAAAAAAGCTCGACGTGTTCCTGCAGCGCATCGAGAAAAGCTTCGACGAGCGCGCGATTCGCCTCTACGCGGCCGACCGGGTCAACCTCATCGCCTTCGCTTTCAAGCGCCATCCGCCCGAGCTTGCATGGGCGGAGCTGAAAAGGCGCGCGCGGCAACTGGGGGAAATCCACGACCTGCCGCTGGAGAAATTCGTCACCGGGCTGAAGGAACTCAATCCGCATACCCAGGCGAAACTCAGGCTGCGTGCGGCCGCGGCCGATTGATTCGCCCGCGGCGGGGCGCTCGCGCGCTCAGATCGCCAACGCTTCCCTGATGCTTCGCGCCAGCGCTGCCGGAGTCGCCGCGACGTCCAGCCGCAGCGCGTCCTGCGGCGGCTCGAGGATGGCGAACTGCGACTCGAGCAGCTTCGGGTTCATGTAGTGCCCGTGGCGCGCGGCGAGGCGCGCGCGAATCAGCTCGATGTCGCCGTCGAGAAACACGAAGCGCGCCGCGGCGCAGCCGGCGACGAGGCGGTCGCGATAGACCTGTTTCAGCGCGGAACAAGCGAGCACCAGGTGCTTGCCCCGGCGTTCGCTCTCCAGCAGGAAAGCATTGAGCCGCGCCAGCCAGGGCCAGCGGTCCTCGTCGGTGAGCGGCACGCCGCTTTTCATTTTGGCGACGTTCTCCGCGGGGTGGAAATCGTCGGCGTCGTGAAACGCCCAGCCGCAGTCTTTTGCCAGCAGCGTCCCGACCCTGGTCTTGCCGCAACCGGTCACGCCCATCAGGATGACGGCCGTGGTTTTATTCATACCGAGCGCTGCGCCTTGTCCTTCTCGTTTTGCGCCTTGATCAGCGCGCGCGCGTTTTCCCATTCGGCGTCGCCCCAGCCGAGCATATGCGTGAAGCCGCTGCCGTTGGCCTGCCAGCCGGCGCCGTCGAGAGCGATGGTCTGGCCGCTGAGCCATTCGCAGCCGTCGGCCATGAGAAAGCAGGCGAGATTCTGCAGCTCGGGCATGCGGCCATGGCGGCCCATGGGATTCGCCTTTGAAGCATCGCGATCTTTCCCGTCCTTGCCCGGGCTGAGGCGTTTGCTCATGCCTTCCGTGGGAAACAGGCCGGGAGCGATGGCGTTGAGGCGGATGCCGTACCGGCCCCATTCCACCGCGAGCGACTGGGTCATCGCGTGGATGCCGGCCTTGGACATGGCCGAGGGCACGACGAAAGGCGAGCCGGTCCAGACCCAGGTGACGACGATGGAAACGACGCTGCCTTTGTCGCCGCCCTTGATCCAGCGTTTGCCCACCGCGTGGGTGGTGTAGAAGGTGCCGTGGAACACGGTGTTGGCGATGGCGTCGAAACCGCGGTGCGACAGATCCTCGGTGCGGCTGATGAAGTTGCCCGCGGCGTTGTTGACCAGGCCGGTGAGCGGTCCGCCGTCGTTCCAGATCGTCTCTATCATTTGGTCCACGGCTTCGGCATTGCGGATGTCGACGCCATGGGCCTTGACCGAGCCGCCG
>Ga0307377_10002179_pt1 | contig 23436 bp, 17 predicted proteins | sample TR3MG_FD_202535 | JGI IMG/M metagenome (GOLD analysis project Ga0307377, IMG submission 202535) | Soil microbial communities from Risofladan, Vaasa, Finland - TR-3 | ecosystem: Environmental > Terrestrial > Soil > Coastal area > Acid sulfate soil | place: Finland: Risofladan, Vaasa | collected...
ATTAAATCTAACGTTCAACATTTAAGAAATAGTATGAAAGAAGACAGAATTGATCAGATGGTGGAAGATCTACAAAATACTGATTTAAGAAAAGATTCAACAATAAAAAATACAGGCGAATATATAGAAAGAGGATCTAATTATAAGGCTCCTCAAAATCATATAAGTATTTTTGATGATAAGTTGGATTTTAGTAGAGTACCAGAAAAAACAGCAGGCGAAAAATCAGCAGAAGAATCCCGTAAAGAAAAAGACAAAGAATATGATAAGAGAAGAGTGATGTCTACAAAAAGTATGGAGAATAGTTTATTTGAAAATCTTATGCAAGTAGGAAAAAAGGATGAGAAAAAAAGCTCAATTTAAAGATATCTTGCAAGAAATAAAAAGTCTTGCAGATAGTGCGAAGGCTTTAGGCGGAATTGCTCCTCAAGATATTTTGAATTCTGTATCAAATGCTGGAGCCAATACGCCTGAAATGGTAGCTAGTATTTTTGCTGGAATAGGGAAATCAATGAACGACGCAATGGGAAGTTTTACCAACTTTAATGAGAATTTAGCAGAAGCAATAAATAAATCGCAAGGCGAAGCAACAGGAGAAGCAAATAAGATACAAAATAATTTATTAAATAATAATGTGGCGCTGCCAAGTGGTCAACAAGCAAACGGTCAACAAGCAGTTATTCCAATAAATGATGCAGGACAATTGGCTAACGTGCCAGGTAATGAGCAATTAGCTAATACAGCGTCTTCAAAAACAAGGAAACGAAAAATGGCTTCAAACACATTCAATTTACAGACACACAAGAAAGCACAGTTTGGTGGCATAGAACAACCTCCTGTTGCAGATACTTCAACAGTAACTCCAGAAGTTGTTCCAGAAACTCAATCAGACAGTTTTCAACTAGACGAATTTACAGAAGACAATCCTCCTCAAACTGATCAGCTTTCACAAGATATGGGACAATTAAAAGATGGTAATGAACTTAAATTATGGTTAGACAGCCAAGATCAAAGAGTAGCAAGAGATGTTGTATTACAAAAAGTGACAGATAAAGATAATGCGGCAGATCTTTTATCAGGTTTTTACGAAATAGCAGATACAGAAAATGCAAAATTAGAATTTGCAACAGAATTATGGAAGATTTTACCGGATGATGTGAAAGTAGATTCTTCTGCAATTGAAGATGATGTTATTGAAGCTCCTTTGGTAGAAGCTGATGCACATCTTATTAGATTAGTAAAAGAAACCGAAGAGAAAATCAAAAAATTAGCTCAATCAAATATCAGCCCTAAAAGAAAAGAATTCAATCTCAAGAAAAGTGCTCAAGCTAAGACTACAGAAAATATGATTATGTATATGCCTAATGACAAGAGCACACTTCACCCTCAAAGAATCGATCCTTTCTTAAGACAGCCAATCAATGATTGGCATGTTGTTGAAAGAAATAAAGGTTTTGGATTGGTCTTAGATGATTACTGGAATGTCGATTGGGAATCCATTTGGCGTGGAAATATCATGGATAAGTACAGCAGACCATATCGTGATACTAAAACGGGAGAATGGGTAGGTGGATATATCCAAAAACGTTTTGAAGTAGATAAATGGATTCCAGAAGAAAACAATTATCAACTGCTTCCAGGACAACGTAGAAAACCTCGTCTGCCAGAATATGGGATTATAGAAGGCAGACTAGAGGAAATGCGTAAGGCAGAAGCGAAAAAAAGAGGATACGGTCCTGTTTCAGAAGGCGAAAGTTTTAATTGGAAAGAAGCTCAAGCTAAAAAAAAAAGATAGAAGCTGATTCTGGGACAGGATTACCAGAACCCCGTCGCCCTAAAGGATCAGGTTATTTTGAAGGCAAAAAACCTTCCTCACACGTCGTTATGTCTTGCCCTATTTGTGGGGCAGTTTTAAAAACACCAATGTTAGAAAAAGGAAAGACCACAGTAGGACCAACTGGTTGTCCTAAATGCGGTCCTGATATTGTGCCTATCCCTAGCTACCAAAATGCTCCAAAACCAAAAGGCAAAGAAAAAACAGATGTAGTTGTAAGATTTGCTGAGAAAAAAAAGAAAAAGCTTCCTTTCGCACCCAAAATACATGTTAGTGATGAGTTTGAAATGATGGAAGGTGGAATCCCAGGAGAAATACCTGGTGGAGAATTTAAAATGATTAGCGATCCTGATGCCGATAATAAAGATGAAAAATATTTAAAACATATACGACTAACCGCTGATGATTTGGCGATTGATGGTTAAGGATTAAAAAAAATGATTAAATTCACAAAAGGTGATGACACCCCAGAACAGAGAAGAAGGCTTGTCCATGCATCAGGTGGAGAAATTGTTGAAGGTAAAAATAAACACAAATATGCAGTCAGCACACTTTCACAAACTCCTTTAACAAAAAACTCTCAATTTGCAGGTTCAGGTGCCAACGTAATTTGGACCCAACCTATGTTCTTCTCTCCATTACATACGCCCCAAAATTGGCAAATCGCGAGTAAAAGAAGAGAAATTTATCAATGGAGTTTTGTATCACCTTGTGGCATAACGCTTTATGATGGAAGTATAATGCCAATTTCGGTAATCTATGAAGAATCCCAACCGATATCTACTTCTTCTCTTCTAATAGCTGACGACAGAATTCGTATTGATTTACCTAATATAAAAGTACAAGATGGTCACGGTAATTTAGTTAAGCCGGATAGAGCCAGTAAAAAATGGGCAAAGAAAAAAATAAATAAAATAAAAGTTTTAGGTGGTGCTGAATCCTTAGTTGTCACAAATGACCATAATTGTATGGTTATAAAAAAAGAAGATGTTGTATGCAAAAAGAACAAATGGAATGCCAAAAAGTGCATTTGTAATTATAATGCTCCAACCTGTAAAAGAGCAAAATGTCAAGAATATATAAATAAAGAATATAATATTTCTACACTCAAAGCAAAAGACATAGAGAAAGGCGATTATCTTTTAGTCTCTTTTACGACAGAAGTTATTAAGAGTATTATCACCTCTGAAGAAGAAGCTAGGTATGCAGGTCATTTAGCTTCTGATGGTTGGGTATGTAATGGTAATAACAAAACAAATTATTTTGTATCTGGGATTTGTTTTAGCAAAAAAGAAAAGGATTATGTTTTACCTACAATTAAAAAAGTTTTTTCTCAATATGATATAAATATAGAAGAGAAAAAATCCATAAATTCTAATTGTGTTACTTTAACCGAAAATAGTGATCAACTTTATAGTATCAGAAGTTCAAATCCTTCTCTATATGATTTTTCTGTAAAAACGGTTGTTGGTAAGGGAAAAAATAAACGTTTTACAGATCAGGTAACTCTTCTTAATCCCAAATTACAATTACATGTTTTAGGTGCATATATCCAATCTGATGGGACATTTAATAAAGCCAATAAATGTGTAGAAATAACTACTTATTCTCCTAACCTTGCTAATCAGTTAGTATTAATGTGTTATCGTTGTGGAATATTAGCAAGAGTTAATAAACAACCTATAAGTTCAAGCAAAACAACTTTTTCTACAGATAATTCATATAGATATATTGTTAATATTTCTTCTTCTGAGTGCGAAAAAATTGCTCAATATGTGCCTGGGAAAGTTTTAGGGCAGGAAACAAAAAAAGCTAGACATAATAAAAGATTCTTTTGGAAGAATTTTGTTGTAACTCCTGTTATTTCTAATATATCAGAAGATTATGAAGGATATGTATATGACGTTAGAGTTCCAGGAACATATACAGTTACAGCTAATGGAATTGCATGCCATCAATCAAGATTCTACTACGAGAATGAGCCAAAAATCGCCGCAGGCATAGATTTTTATTGCTTTACACCACAAATGCAAGTATTAATGGAGAATGGAACCCAAAAAGCTATATCTTCTATAAAAGAAGGTGACACAGTAAGATGCCATGATGGGTCTGTAGGAGTAGTGTCTAAAGTGCATACCAGAAATGCCAAGGAAGATATATATAATATAAAAATACATGGTATTAAAAATATTCTTAGAGTTACAGCAGGACACGAAATTTTTGTTCAAAGAAATAATAAAAATATTTGGCAACAAATTTATCAATTAAAAAAAACAGATAGTCTTCTAACCCCTATCGATAATGTTAGAAACAGTTATATAGCAAGAAAAATTAAAAATATAAAAATAGAAAAATATGAAGGACCGGTTTTTGATCTAACCATTGAAGGTTCTCATACATATGTGGTTAATCGCGTGTCTGTGCATAACTCCGGCTTCCCGATGAATGGGTTCAAATTTGAATGTAAAGATAGAAAAATATTAAATTTTTATGACAGACTTGCAGAACGTATAAGACTTAATCATTGGCTTAAACTATTGTCATTTGAATATTACTTATTAGGAGACGTTTTCCCGTTCGTGGAATATGAATGTTCACGCTGCGGTGGAGGAGGATACACAAAAAACAACGAAATATGTTATCATCCTGGCGGAACGATAAAAAGAATTACAGTTATGAATCCTGATTGGATTACTGTACATGATAATCCAATGACAAAAGAGGCTGTATATTTCCTAGAACCTGATGATGAACTCAAAGGTATTATTGCAAACAAAGAACCTAGAGAAGTTTATGATAGACTTCCTCCATTACTTATTCAGGCTGTAATGTCAGGACAACCTATCCAATTATCCAATAGATGCATGAGTCATATGAAACATAATGCATCACCATATGGAACTTATGGCAATTCTATTGTACGTCGTATGTTTACGTATCTTGCGTATAAAACAAAACTAATGACTGCAAACTGGATTGTTGCAGAACGACTAATTTTGCCTATTAGAGTTGTAAAGGTTGGCGAAAAGGATAGACCAGCAAGCCAAGAAGATCTTTCTGATATCTCAAATCAATTAGCAGCAGTAGCTAATGATCCCAATTTAACACTAATCACTCACCACGCTTTCTGTCATGACAATAAGACAGAGGTTCTGACAGATGAGGGATGGAAAAAACATGACGAATTGAATCATAATGAAAAAATTATGGTTTTTGATCCTAATACAGAAAATTGTAGATATGAAAAACCTATAAAATATCATGAATTTGATTATGATGGCGAAATGGTTAAAATATCTGGAAATAAATATGATATGATGATTACTCCGAATCATCGCATGTTAAGATATAAAAGAAATAAAAAGCAATGGTATGTTGAAACTGCTGAAAAATTTGCATCAAGAAATGAGAGTGATAGATATATCAGATCATTCGCTGATTATAAAGCCAAAGATTTAGAGGAGATCAATGTATGTGGATATAAGGTGCCTATCGATGATATGCTGGAGTTTTTAGGTTGGTATTTAAGCGAAGGACATTCAGAATATAAGCCGCTTAAAAGACGTTATATTGTTTCTGTATCTCAAAGTCCAACTCATAACCCCCAATATTGTGAAGAAATAGATAATTGTTTTAGCAAAATAGATATTCCTTTTCATAAATATGAATATGAAGGAAGAAGTACAACATGGAATATTTTGAAAAAGGATATAGCAAAACAGATAGGAGAATGGTTTGGGCATACTGCTTTTGACAAGAAAATTCCTTCTTTTATTAAAAACCTTCCACCGCATAGATTAAGAATTCTAATTAATTCCTATTGTAAAGGAGACGCTAGTTGGTATCACTGTGAATCTTCTGAATATGTTCAGTGTGGCACAGTAAGCAATCAATTAGCTGATGATCTGTTGGAGATTATGTTCAAGGCTGGTTTCTCCCCAACAATTAGTCGATTTGGAAAAGAAAATCAATACGTAGTAAATTGTAATTTATCTTCTGTTGGAAAAGGTAGGTTTAGTAGGGTGAAAGATAACCATATTAGCAAAAAACATTACAAAGGAAAAGTTTGGTGTTTTACAACTTCTACTGGTTTCTTTGTTACGAGAAGAGAAGGACGTATAGCAATACAAGGTAATTCATACGATTGGGTCGGGGCAACGGGCAAGATTCATAGTATTACAAATGAACTAGAACAAATTGGTAAAGAATTACTTGATGGTTTTATGTTAAACCAAGCACTATTAAACGGGGAAATGGGGTGCCATGACGAACAAACTTTAACTCTTACAGATAAAGGTTTTAAGAAATACGATCAAATTAGTGTAGAAGATAAAATCGCTTGTTATAATCCAACAACGAAAAAATTAGAATACCATCTTTATGCACAAAAACATGTATATGATTATGATGGGGATATGATACAATTTAAAGATAAAAATATAGATATTTGTGTAACACCTAACCATAGGATGTATGTAAAAGAAAAAGAATCCGGTCATTTTGAATTTACAACTGCCGACAAAATAAAGAAAAAAGGTAAAATTATAAATTTCAATGAATTTTGGGACAAAAAATATAAAAACAGATATCAACGCATAACATCTATTCAACATGTTCCGTATAAAGGTAAGGTATATTGTTTTTCAGTTCCTCATGGTTTATTTGTAACTAAACGTAAAGATAAAATCACGATACAAGGTAACAGTTACGGTGGTGCTCAGGTTGGTGTAGAAGTTATGATTCGTAGATTAGATAGTTGGAGATCTTCTTTATCAGAATGGGTAGAAAAGAACATCCTTCTTCCTGTTGCTATGATGCAAAACTTTATCGATATAGAAAAGTCAGAAGAAGCAGGAGAAACTTTATATTTATATCCAAGAATTAAATGGAATGACTTAAACTTACGAGATAAAACAAATTATAGACAGACCTTGATACAGCTTTATGACCATGGTATCGTTTCTACTCAAACATTACTAGAAGAATTTGATCTTGATTATGATCAAGAAACTCGCAGAAGAAGAGAAGAACAAATAATTACATCAGCAGCCGGAATGGTTATGCCAGGTGGCGGTGGAATGCCAGGAGCAATGCCAGGTGGCGGAATGCCAATGGATATGGGCATGGGCGGCATGGGTGGTATGCCAGGTGGAGATATGGGTATGGGCGGCATGGGTGGTATGCCAGGTGGTGATATGAGCGGCGGTATGGGGGGAATGCCAGGTGGAGAGATGGGTGGTGGAATGGCAGCAGGAGCTACACCTGATATCAAAGTAGGGAAAAGAGGTTCAGGTGGAAAAAGTTTAGAAGAACAAATGCCCAAAGCTCCTATGCCTAAAACGGTTAGGCTAACTTCACTAGAACAGAAAATGTTCAAATTATTGCAGGGGATGTCTAATAATGTTCCTTATAAGTTATTCGGACAATATGCTGTACAAATGCCTGGAGCACAACAGCCATTCTTAATTGATTTTGCTTATCCATCTGTGGGTGTAGGAGTCGAAGCGGACGGTGATAAGTGGCATTCGGATTTAGAGAGTAGAGCGAAAGATTCAAAAAGAGATCAAAAACTTGCTAGTGTAGGATGGAGAATTCTCAGATTTAATGAAAAAGCATTTGATCGAGTAGCAGACATGCAGAAGATAATTTATGATAATTTGGCAGAAGCCACTAAAGAAAGGCAATCGAGAATGAAGACAGCTTCAACAAATGAAGAAATGCTAAAACAAACAACTCGATTATTAACTTTTGAAGGAATTAATGAAAAAGATTTGAAAGTTAAAAGAATACCACTTCCAAATGATTTGGGGGATGTTTTCTTAATTGGAAATTAATTATGAATAAATTCAATTTAAAAGAACAGAAAGCTACTGAAGATTTTTTAGAAAAATTAGAAAAGATAGCCGGACCCAGAAAGATTAAAGATAGGCACATAAGATGGCAAGAAGTGTATGGAGAAAGATCTGAGCACTTAAAAGAAAGATTTGATGAAGAAATTGGTCCTGGTGCTTATTACAGATGGGACGGTCATGATTATACAACAAATTCTGATTATTTTATTGTTGTTGGACCGGCTATTGATCCTCATGGGAAAAAAGCATTCTTTTCTGGTATAAAAAAACTACCTCCAATAGAAAAAAGAAAAAAAATATATGCTCCTTATGGAGAATATTTTCCTTCCATTATGTCAGCATTAAGTCATGCAAACCAAAAATGGGGATCACCTATTCCTCAAGGTCAACATAATTACTCTGTAGCAGAGTTAGCTAATATTAAAATCCCAAGGCACATAAAGGGTTAAATTAATAAAGGACTTTTTTGGTATTTACTGAAGTAAGGGGTATCGGATATAGTCTAAACATTTAAGGAAATTATAAAGATGGCTATGATTAAAAAAGCTCTTTATTCTGTCATATCTATTGAAGCATTAAATGAACCCTATAAATGGAAAGAATTTAATTTTAATCAAGTAAAATTCGCATCTATAGCGAAAGATGATGTGATTAATATAGGTGGTTTTGATTTAAAATCAGCTATAAGTGAAAATCCAGATCATCTTTTTGTTAAAATATTTGCAATTAAAAAAGATGAAATTAATGATAATGGTGATGCTTTTTCGGAAGAAGAACTTAAAAAAGGTGCTCATACATTTATCGGCGTTCCTATTTTTACGAATCATCAAAACGATGATGTTGAAAAAGCAAGAGGCAAATGTGTACATGCATGGTATGACCAGAATGCTGGTGGAATTTATATTATTTCTATGATAGATAAAGTAGCATATCCGCAGCTTGCTAGAGGAATAAAACAGGGATATATTTCTGGTACTAGTATGGGGACATCAGTAGAATATTCCTGTTGTTCTATTTGCCATAATAAAGCTCATACAGCAGAAGAATATTGTTCTTGTGTAAAGGAAAGAAAAAATAGAAAATTTAGTGGTAAAGTAAAATGTACTTATCATAATAGCCAATCAAAACCAGATGATGATTGCCCTATTTGCGGCAAGAAAAAAGGTGAATCTAAGGAAATAGAATATAAAGAAGCTCAGGTTTTTGAACATAACTTCGGTCTTAAGTTCATCGAAGATAGTTTTGTAGTAAACCCTGCATGTCATGACTGTTTAGTACAAGAAATTTTTAATATAGACGAACTAGATAAGAAAGTAGCAAACCTAAAAAAACAAACTGACAAACTTCTCAAAGCCGCTTCATGCCAAACTGGTAAATGCGATTTAGAAAAGCATGCAGGAAAACAAGAAATTGAAGATTTAAAAAATGCGATGAATACGATTGAGCGTGTTGCGAAAAGCATGATGTCTCAAAAAGATCATGTTTCTATGGAATATGTTAGCGACCTGGTTGAAGTTATGGCAAATGTACAATCTGTTACGGATGAGCTTGTAGAAATGGGATACATGCAATTGGCTTCTCCTGTTATCGGGGAAGAATCAGTTGAAATGCCTAAAACGAGTACAGAAACATCCTTAGAAGCACCGCCACAAATGGAAACACAGCCACAAACTGGACAGTTTGAAACCCCAACTGGGAATGTAGTTGAAAACTTAGGTGGCATAGGAAGTATAACCAAACCTAAATTTTCAGCAAAATTAAAAGAAAAAAAGAAGGATTTTATACGTTTATCATCTAATTTAATAGACAGGTTGCAATCTCTAAGACAATTTCTCAATGAGACTGTAACTATTGCTAATTCAGAAGTCAATGATAAGGAGTATTCAGAAATGGATAATATGAAAACTGGACAAAATCAGGTAGATGCTCAAAAGACTGCCGAACATGATTTAAATGTCATTACGGAAAAGCAATTGCCTGATGCCGAGTTTACTGGTAAAAGACAAGGGACTGCTCCCAATGTCATTACCGAAAAACAACTTAATGATCCAAGAGATGTTAATGTAACAACTTCTAAATCCCCACAAGAACGTTTGGGATCATATGATGTTATTACTGAGAAACAACTCAGTAGCATCAAAGAAGGTTATGTTACTCGATGGGATACCTTTCCTGCTGTTATTACAGAAAAACAATGGGAAGAGACAAACCGTATGATTGGATCTGAATTAAGTAGAGATCAATCCAATATTATCACAGAAAAACAATTAATTGATTTTCTTGGTCATCACCGTTATGTTCCTGCTAATGTTATTACAGAAAAACAACTGAGTGACGATAGTAGGACAACTACTGGTGATCTTTCTCGTTGGGCATATACATATGATGCTTCAAGGCTTCTTAAGGCTGCTAGTGAAGCGGTTTCAGATGCCATCGCGTTTTATGGTAAAACCCCTCAAGAACTTAAGAGAACATCTTCTGTTCTAACAGAGAATGTTAGAAACGCTGACAAAGCAGCATATCTTGTACTAATAAATGCATTGCCTCATAAGGCTGCTGCTAGAAACGATGATAAGGTAAGATACAATTACTTATCAAAACTGGCTGATACAAATGTTCCTACTCCTTCAACAACTGACGTGCTTATTGCCAGTATGAGTGATAAGTTAGAAGATCTTAGTGCTGATGATCTTATTCAGACAGTACAATATGTAGTAAACAATGAAAAAGCTTTGAATATTGCATCAGAATTAGCTAAAATAAAATTACAATCTGGTCCATCAATTGGTCAAACTGTTGATAAGTTTGCTGCACTTGACAAGGCCGTTAATGAAATGTCTAAAGAAGCAGACGGTCTTTATCAGATCAATATTGCTGCTAAAGATATTGGAATGGAACCAGTAAAAAATGGTAAGTTCCTTAAAGCGGCCCATAAATGTGCTGAATCTTTAATTGGCTTAGATATCAAAACCGCTTTGATGAAGCTTGATGTTTCCGAAGACAAAGAGAATATTACAGCAACACTTAAGGATGTTGATAAATTAAATGGCGAAGAAAAGAAAGCTTGGAGTGGGATTCTTGATCTTATAAGAAAAGATGATAAAGCTCCTCTCGATTTAGACGATGAATCTCCTCTTGGTTTAGGTGGTGATGAAGAATGTGTAGAGTGTGAAGAAGACGGATTGCCATCTTTGAAAGAATTGCTTAGAGAATACGGTGATGATGAAGTATTAGATGGAGAGGGAGGAGAAGAAGAATTGGACGAAAATGGTAATCCTGTTGATGTTGTTGATAATACCAAAGAAGAAGATATGAAATATATGGATACTGCTGCACCTGGAATGGCAAACATGTTCTCGACTATGGCTTCCCGTAAAGGAAAGAGAGAAGATTTGGTTAAGACAGCACAAGATGCCATGTTTGGTGGTGGCCCAGCCGGTCAAGCTGGTGCTGCCCCTGGAATTGGTCAACCAGCCGGTGCCGTTCCTCAAGCAGGTGGAGCAGCCGGTGCTCCTCTCGAAAGCTTTGAACAATCTGATATGGGTGAAGAATTTGGAGACGAAGGTGCAAGTGATCTACAACCGTCCCCTCCAGGTACTAAGTGTCCTGTATGTTCATCTGATGATGTAACGGTGAGTGATGGCAAGGGTGTTTGTGGCAATTGTGGCTCAAAGGTAAACTATAAGGTTGTTTTGGAAGTTGTAGAATGGGCCGGTTTACTAGAAGATTCTCAAGACGCAAAAGAAGAGGAAGAAAAAGACGAATTTGGTGGTGAAGGTTTTGAAATGCCAACCGAAGAAGCTGCTCCAATGCCAGGTGCCGGTCTTGCCGGTGCTGGTGGTGCTCCTACTGCACCAGCTATGCCAGCAGCAGCATCTACAAAGAATAATACCATGGTAAAAGAAGCTGGAGTGAGAGTCAAAAAATTTGCTACAGTAGCACAAATTACACCTATTATTGCTAACAAAATGAAAAAAGACAATATTAAACTAGGTTCGGTAAGTCCATTAACCGGATCAGTAAATACGATAGACCTTGGCGATGGCAAACATCTATGTCTCGATACCGGACATGCATATCATCTAAGATTTGCATTCAACAAAAACAAGCCTAAAGAAGTTTATGCTGAATGGTCCTGGGATCCAAATGTAGATGCCGAATGTCCTTCTTGCACAAGACGTAAACAAGATTTTGTAAACGCTCTTGGTAAGATGAATATATCGGAAGAAGAATTCGACGGAATGTCTCTCAAGACAAAATCCGAAACAATAATTTCCATGAAGAGTGCCGGTCTTCTTAAGAACACAAAAGTTGCTTCCGCAGAAGACGATGTTGTTGCACAAATGGTTAAGAAAGCAGAAGGAAGACTCGGAAACCGATTCCCAATGGAAACTTGTCTAGAGAAGTTAGCTCGTCGTTATGGCGAAGATGCACTTGCTCTTAGCGGTCCATGTGAGGGGAAGCCATTAGCCAACTGTATCTGTGAAACATTGAAAAAAGCTGGTGTTTACTCTGACAACACACTGTTCAAGGTTGCTGACATTTGGAGTGAAAAAGAAGCTGGTATTGAATGTATCGAAGACCATGTAAGAATGGGATTTGATCTTAAGGAATCCGCTGTTGCTTGTGAAGGCATTAAAACCAAATATGCCCAAAACTCTGATATATTAGCAGAAAAACTAGCTCAACTAGCTATGGAAGAAGATGTAGCCGAACCTGGATTGGGTGGTGGAGTCATTGAAGAAGAAACAGAAGAAATAGATCCATTTGCAGATGAAGAAGTTAGTGTTGATGAACTTGGTGATAGTGAAGTTGATGAAGGAAGGGGTGGTGGAGAGAATACAGTAACAATTAATATTCCAGCCAATGTACTGGAACAACTAGATAGAGCTATTGATGAAGCAACTGGTGAAAATGTAGAAGATGAACTTCATCATCAAGAACCTGTTCCTAATATGGATGTTGATGTTGAAGTTCCAGCAGATGCTGCTGAAGCAGTCGATGAGGCTGCTGATACCGCATTAGATCAAACAATGGATGTTGAACCAAATATTGAAGAAGAAGCGGCTCAAGAAGAAAGTTTTGGGGGTGATGAACCTGTTGTAGAGGAAGAGGTTGGAGTTGAAGGCGATCTTCCTGTTGATGAAACAGTTGTAGAAGAAACCGAAGATTGCGGAATGGCCCCAATGGATGCCGGATCAGTAGAAGTTGAAATAGAAGATGATGGATTTGGTGGAAACGGTGAAGTTGATGAAGTTGGAGAAGAAAGTAGAGTGCAAAAGTTAGAAAGAAGAGTAGAAGAATTAACAAGAAAAGTAGAAGGTAAAGAAAAAACAGAAAATAAAGAACCTGGTGTTAGAGATGGAACTGGTCCAAGAGGAGGTAGTGAAGAATGCCCATTTAATAAAAACGTAGAAAATAAAGAAGGAGAAAATGAAGATAAATCAAATAATGATGAAGACAAAGAAGTTGTTCCAGAAGAACAAGGCGAATTTAAAGAAGGCGAAGATATGGAGACAAGTGCAATGTCTGAACAAGAATTCGAAAAAGAAGCCACTGCAATGAGAAGAGGACACATTAGTTCTGTCGGCAAAATGGGATTAGATCTCAGCAAGGTTGCCGAAGTTCTCAAGAAGGCTGGCGTAATTAAGTTAAGAAATGCACAAGACTCTGTACCTTTTACATATACAAATAATAGTGTTATCGGCGATGAAGATAAATTCAAAGCTGATGACCCTTCCGCCCCAAGTAAGGGTGATGCATCGAAGATGGGTCAAGAGGAGCCACCTTCAGCAAATAAACCAGACATCCCTGTTGCTGATGCAAGAATGGGTGGAGAAAAGGGCGAAAGTGATTTGAAACCAGAATTAGACGATAGTGCCACTGGTGGTATAGATGGAGCCGGAAATTCAAAGGCTGCTTCTACAAGAGATATGATGAATGGTCTAGCAGATCGAATCATCGAAGCTCAAACTCAAATCCAGAGAAAACAAGATCAGGATTTAGAGGAAGTGAAACCATACGGTGGAAATAGTTGGATTGGAAATGAAAAGGAAAGTATTGGAGAAATACCAAAAGCCAATATTAGACCAAAACAAGTTCCAATAACCAATAATGCGTTTATCGGTGACGAAAAAGCCTCTATAGGTGATAAACCATCCGATAACGACACCCCTAACATTCCTACTAAGGATGACAGGATTGGTGGAGAAAAAGATAACGACAAGATTAAACCAGAACATGATAACGAAATGACTGGATTAGTAAACTCCGGTACTGTTCTAGCGGAGTCCAAGACTAATATCAAAGAAGCATCTAGAGTCGCTGGCAAAATGCTTCAAGCTGGAAGAATCCAGCCAGAAGATCTTGCAAGCAAAATTGCAGAGCTACAAAGATATCAGCCCGAACAACTTAAAGATTTCGAAGATGCAATCTTTTCGAACAACAAAGGACTCAATAATGTACCAGACGGGATAGAGCAACCCGTAATCATTCATGAAGCAAGTAACCAACGAAATGCACAAAATGAGTTGGCCCACAAACTTCAGAGTTTATTCTCTTTGAATAAGCAAAATGTACTTGCTCAACAGGATACTGTCAACGAGTTAAGACGATTAACTCGTGGCTAAAAACAGTAAAGTTTTACTGGGAGATTAAATAATGGCATTGATTGAAATTTATCACGTTGTTGCAGATATGTACGACGTTGATCCTGACAGCACCACAACTTATGAAGAAGGTGAATTCGCAAGACTGACTACTTCCGGTACAAATGTTTACGCTACTGTAGATAACGCCTCAGGTAACGCTATCGGTGTATTGGCTGACACAAAAAGTACTTCCGCCATTGGTGCAGGTACTCCATACGCAGCTAATCTAATCGTCAACGCAAATGGTGCTACTCGTTCGACTCAGAACAGAGTTAGTGACTATTTTGATGAAACCGTAGGTTCCGGAAAAGTAACTATCTATAACAGTGGCGGAAAGTTTGCTACCGATATGTACGAAACTCTTGATGGAGCAGCACCTGTAAGTTATACGGTTGGTGCTGTGTTAGAAACAAGTGCTAATGGAAGGCTTTGCCCAACTACGTTTTCTACACATAGTGGTCAAACAGTTGCTCGTTGTGTAGACAATCCAAAAGCATGGACATCCGGTGTTCCAGGTACGGATACTACTGATAACAGTATTAGTCTTGGAACATATATTACGTTCTTACTACTTATCTAAAAAGAAAACGCTAGAACAGTGTTATATTTGTAATCTTAGGCTTGTTTTGCAAGATCTAAGGAACAAGTATTTCCAAAGGAGATTAAATAATGGCTATCAATAAAAATGGCTTAACTGACAAAGAAAAAGAGATGATCATTGAAGCTGCTTTGAACACAGACGAGGGGCGTGTTGCACTAGCTCAAGCTATGGTCGAACCTATTCGTAGATCGTTAGAGTATCAAGCTGTAGGTCGTAAACTGCTTATGGTTGACGAACTGCCACAAGGTGCTCTTGCAAGATACGAAAGGGACGTAGCCTCTGTTGCACACGTCGTTTCTCGTCGTGGTGCAGTCCCTGATCAAATCCAAGAAGGCGAAGAGATCTTAGTCCCTACCTTCGAAATCGCTGCTCACCCAACAGTACGTCTAAGTGAAATTAAAGCACGAAGATTCTATATTGTTGATAGAGCACAAATTAAAGCAAAAGAAGCAATCCAAAAAGAAGAAGATACAAACATTTTCAACGCTTTGATTGCAGCCGCTGTAAACAACGGTAACCAAATCGTTTACAACATGGGCGATTTAACAGTTAACTCCCTCAACACAGCTTACCGCTATATTGAGGCACATGACCTTGTAACTACAAAGGTGGTTATGCATGCAAACCAATTTGCAGCAGTCAGAGTATTCGGTAAAGAGTTCTTCGATGAAGCAACTCAGAGAGAAATCATCACAACCGGTCTTTACGGCCACCTATGGACTGCCGATATTCACGTATCCTCACGTATGAATACCGAAGTAGTCCTGGTTGTAGCTTCCCCTGATACAGTTGGTGCATTCCCTGTAAGACAAGATATTACAGTGCTGCCTGCTGACGATCCCAAGAAGCTCCGACTCGGTTGGGTGATATACGAGGAAATAGGGATTTGTATTGTCAATGATTATGCAGTATCCCTCGTAGAAGTTAACAGTAGCTCATAACCTATTGTAAAATAACGAGTTATAACACACCCATAGGGGAGCTTAAGCTCCCCTATTTTTATTTTTGTCATAAAAAGTAAGAAAATATTGTGTTTTCTATTAGTAAGTGCTATAATGTATTAAAAGGAGACATAATCATCAATAATACGAAAATTTTAAACCAATCATTTTTTGAAAAATACTACATAGATATGCAAATGTCTTTTCCTGAAATATCAAAAATGCTTTATAATAAAGGAACACCAATTGCAACAAGTACCCTTTACAAATATGCAAAAAAAATTGGTATTAGTCGTTCTATTTCTGAAGGCAAAAGGTTAAGTCAAAATATATACTTAGATTATAAACAAACATTTATTAATGAATCTATAATAGAATGTATAGACGGATTTCTTTTAGGGGATGGTCATATAGATTTAAGTTCAAGCAAACAAACGCTGGTAGCTCGTTTAACATGTGGATTGGCATATCAGGAATTCTGTGAATATTTAATGTCATTTTTTAGTAATTATAATTCTTCTTGCACACCCTATAAAGACAAAAAAATGTCTAGTGGAATACAGTGGCAAGGTAGAACATCTTTTCATCCAGATTTGTATATTCAGCACAAAAGATGGTATCCTCAAGACAAAAAGAAACAGCCACCCCAAGATGTAAGATTAACACCAACTTCTGTATTGTTATGGTATTTAGGTGATGGATCACAAGTCCAATCAGGAAATTCCATTTCTGTTCGTCTTTCAACAGATGGATTTTCTCCAAAAAATAACGAGTTTTTAGTTAAGCAATTAAATGAATTAGGTATTTCGTGTCATCGCAATAATGATAATAGGATTTATATAGAAGCAAAGGGTATTCCTGACTTTTTTAATTTTATAGGCAAAGAATCTCCAATTGAATGCTATTCGTATAAATTCGATTTACCTGAATGGCGTTTTGCATCAAAAAGAATGAGAGAGGTCGCAGAAGAGTTAAAAATAGATTATAATAAATTATCCTACTGGGTAAAAACGAACAAAATACCTTGTTTTCGTACAGATCCAAAGGGTAAACCCAGATTTTTAACAGAACACATTCAAGAAATAAAACAATTTATAGCATCACATGAAGACTGTTTACAAGATATTATAAATGTTTTTTCGACTGAAACAATACAACATAAAATTAATGGTTTATATTTTCCTAAACATAAGTTCCTCATACAATTAGTAAAAAATATAGAATCTTCAGAAAAAAATATTTCACATACAGACGCTTATAAAAAACAAAAAAACATATTAACTGAGTGCAGAACAAAAGGGATACGTTTATTTTTAATATTTGAAAATCAATGGAGAGAAAGAAAAGAGCAAATACTCAATTTTTTAACAACTATAATACAAAAGAATTCTGTTATTGCAGCAAGAAAGTGTTCTATAAATAATGAAAATTGCAAAGTATTTGTCAATCAAAACCATATTCAAGGGTATGGTATTGGAACTATAAAATTCTTTAATTTAATATATAACAATGAAATCGTGGCTTCGATGACTGTTTCAAAGCATCACAGGCAAAACATAGAAGGCAATCCTCTTATTCTTAATCGTTTATGTTTTAAAAACGGTTATACGATTCAGGGAGGAGCAAGTAAATTGTTTAAATATTTAAAGAACTGGGCGATAGGAGAAGGATATGATAGGATTATATCATGGTCTGACAGTTGTTGGACAGAGGGTAAAATTTATGAAATTTTAGATTTTGAATTGGTTAAAGAATATGACCCTGATTATTTTTATTGGGATAGCATAAATAATAAATATCTATCAAAACAATCACAGAAAAAAAGCAATACAGGTTGTCCAAAAGAAATTACAGAAAAAGAATGGGCCTTACAGAAAGGGTTATTCAGGATATGGAACTGCGGAAAGAAATTGTGGCAATACGAAAAAGGATAATTTATAAAATATCGGTAGATAAGAATATGTTTATATAAAAACAGAGAGAATTAAAGTGGAAAGTCCTAATATACAAAAATGGCTTAGTAAATTCCTTGGGTTATATCACTGCACAACAGAGAAAAAGTCTTCTGGAATTATTTGTGTTTATTACGAAGATGGGGATACGATAAGATTTACACCAAAAGAATGGATTATGGTTAAAAATATTTGTGATAATCTTTTAAAAGCAATTGACAATATAGAAAACAAGAGATATAAAATTAACTCTTAATATCCACGCAAAGACTGTTCAACTAACCAGGCGATAAAATTACTTTCTTCTTCATTACCTGAAGCACACTTCTTAAGGATTGTTAACACATTACTACAATATTTATTACTGTCTGTAAGCCAATCCCTTTCTGTTCTACCTATTTTGTTAAACTCTTTCACTGCTGACATTAAGGCAACTTCAATTTTATCTATATCTATTGGTAATGCAGTTTCTGCCAAGTAGTTTTGTGTCTTTTTTGCAAGAATAACGTCAAACCCATTTAGCCCAATTTTCAAATCTCTAATGGCTGCATCAAATATCCTTTTTTGTTTTATTTTTTCGATAATGTGAGGAAAATTTTCTTTTACTTGATTCATAGCCATTAATAGATTTGATAGTATACTTATATTAGATAAAAATGGTTCTGGTATATCTTTTGCAAGTTGTAGACCTATCCTATTAGCTCTGACTATATTTAGAGATATTTCTTTAATTTTCTTTGCTGGGATATTATCTGACATTGTGACTTTTCCCTTTAGTATTGTTTTTGCTAATGCTAATAGTTTTTTGAAGAAATCGTTCATTTATTGTCCTTTACAAAGATTATCAAACACGTCATTTTTTACTTTATTCACTTTTGCAATCATAGCACATTTATGTAAATCTTTAAGTTCAACTGCTCCTGAATAAGAGCAAGCAGAACTTAATCCACCTAATATATCTTGTACAACTCTCTCTACTTTACCTTTATACGGAATTTTTACTTCTTTTCCTTCTGCTGTTCTGTGAGAGGCCATTCCATTATAGTGAATATCCATTGCTTCTTCACTAGACATCCCGTGAAACTTTAAAAACTTTTTTCCGTTTTCTTCTACCCATTCTCCTTCACATTCCTCTGTACCTCCCAGCATTCCTCCGATCATCGTAAAATCGGCTCCACCAGCAAAACTCTTTGCTATGTCACCAGGATACCTACAGCCTCCGTCACCGCATATATGGCCTTGAGGGTGTCCATGGGCATAATAAGCACATTCGTTAATTGCAGAAAATTGTGGGTAGCCTATCCCTGCCACAATTCGAGTAAGACATAACGAACCTCCACCAATTCCTGTTTTAATAATATCTGCACCACAATCGATTAGTTTTTCCACCATATTTCCAGTAACAATATTTCCTGCCATTATGACAGATTCATTACCTACAATTGTTCTAATTTCTTTTAGTCTTTCGCTGAATCCTTCCATATATCCATTTGCTGCATCTAGGCATATTAATTTAGGATATCGTAGTGCCATTTGTTTATATTCTAAAAGTTTATCAAAATCTTTTGTTGAGATACCCATTGTATAAAAGACATAATCTTTAGCTTGTCTTTTTGTCTTGGGATCTGTGTAATGAAAGAAGTTATATACGTCTTTTATATCGTAAAACTTATGTAGTGCTGTTAACATCCCATATTTCATTAATTCTTGAGCCATTTTCATAGAACCAGTTGTATCCATATTGGAAGCTATAATGGGTATACACGTAAGCTCAAAGAAAGCGTGTGGAAATTTAAAAGTTCTTTCTAATTTAATATCTTTGCGACTGGTTGCTCCACTAAGTTGAGGAACAATCATAACATCATCAAATCCTAGTTTAATATCTTCAAGCATCTTCATTATATTTTTCCTTTTTTAAAAATTGCATTAATTTGAATGTATGGGATATTAAACTTATTGAGCATAAAATTAACGCAATAATTGGTAGCAAAAAAGTAAACCAAGGATCTTGGTCTATATATCTCCAAGTGATAACAAATATATTGATAGAAATACAAATAGACATTAAAATCATCATAAGCAAATTTTCTAACATTTTATTTTTCACTCTTCGTCTCCTTTTTCTTTTGGCATAACCTTTTCAACTATTGCATTAACGAATTCATATTTTGGTAAAATTTCTTTATCGAACATAAATCCACCAGTTTCTTCGGATTTATAAATAAAGGTTCCATTCTTTAGTTGGCTATCTAAATCTGTTGTCCAATTTTTTCCAATTTTGTGTAACATTTCGTGTATGTCATCTTTATTTTTTTTATTTAGTTGTTTATGTGAAAAGAATGATCTTGCATACATTTGTAGGGAATTTCTTGACCAATCTTTAGTTCTAAAAAGAAAATAATTTGCCACATCCTCTTTGGGCACATTAAAAGCACGGGAATCAAAGATTGGAGGATTAGACATTCTTGGGTCATCAGGAGCCAACATCGTATTCACGAAATCCACAGACATTCTAGCGGCTGAGATAGATACCATTTTATTTATATTATAATCGAACCAAGGTTCCGTTTCAATCTCGTCAAAATCTGTTAGTACAAAACTAACCTCATCACTTTGTACATATGCTAATTTGAATCCTTGCATTTCAGAAGCTAGGTTTGTAGCCGCATAGACCATACCATCAATAAAACCTTGGTCAAAAGGTTTATTTAGTTTTCTGGTGAATGTCGAAAAACATCTTCCATCGACTCTGATGATAACAGGGACTTTTCGTGTTAGAAAGTTACGATTCACATTTTCGTAAGTTTTCTGGCGATCACCTAATGAATCTTTCATATTATTCCCCTATAATTTTGCGATATATGCGGTATCTCTCAATCTAGTGAATTTCCAGTTTACATGTTCTGCGTTACTATGTTTCATAATTAAATTACACCAATCTTTATATCTTTTACATTCTATTCTTGCTGCCATTTTAGTATTAAGACATATGGTATTTTTGTGTAATAGATCTTTCTCCACAAAGTCTACACTTGTACGTCTTGAAGTACACCAATCATAACGGATAAGAATACTATTTTCCTTGATATCGCGTACAAGAAAACATATTTCTGTTCCAGAGGTATCGCCTAAATAGTATTTAGATTTTCTTATGATATAGTACAACTATTTTTCCTCAGAACAGCCGCCAGATCCCTCCTGCGTGCAGTTCTTATCAAAATGGTATTATGGCACCCTTTTGTTAGTTTACACATAATTCGCCTTTGTGTTAGAAAGCTACGGTTTATATTCTCGTAAGTCTTCATACGGGTTCCTGATGAATCATTTTAAACTATCGAATATCGTAGGGATTTTTCGTATTCTGCAATATGGGTTTTAAGATTCATATTATCTAGTTCGTTGATTTTTTTCTCATAATAATCATTATTCTCTAACGAATTAAAAAGTTGTTTAATCATAAAGTTTTTAAGACCTACATGTTCTGGTGTTGGTGGATTCCACTTCTGAGCTTCTTTTATCATTGCTCGAATTTTGATATTTCCTGATTCATTTTTTTTCATCTGGTTTTTTGTTGATGAAATACTTCTTGAAATTTGTGCTTTTATTTTCTTTTCTTTTTCTTTCTTTGACAATTTTTTCCATTCTGCCAGGATTTTCACTGCCTTTGCATATGCTTTTTTGTGATAGGTATCTTCTGGTAATGATTGAGGAATAGGCGTTCCCATTGGATCGTCTCTCATAGAAACAAGTGCTCCAAAAGCACGAGAACATTCAAAAGCGAAATCCTTAAAATTAAGATTTTTGTCTAACATCTGATGAACATAACCGGTTCTACTTCCACTTGATATGTTTTTTCTCCTTATATGTTTTTCTTCCTACAACCTATTATAGTTTGTCAATAATTGATTATTATAAGTTCTTTGCCTTTTTCTTTTTTTGATTTAGAAGTTCCACAATAAGTCCAATTTTCTTCAATAATCGTAAAACCTTCTGATGAAGGATACATTTGTCTGATTAGGGGATTATCATCATATGTAATCAAAACTTTATGTTTACATTTTTGAACATCTTCTGCGAATTTTTTATGTTGTTCAAGGGTAAAACCATATTTGTATAATTGAGATGAACGTTGAAGATTTGTGTTTTTTAAATATGGAGGATCTGCAAATATAAAGACGCTATCTCCTTTTTGTTGTAATAATTTTTCATATGGGCCTATGGTGATATGGGTATTTTTTAAAAATTCCGCCGCTTTTTCTAATACGTCTTTTTTTATTATATTCCATCCTTGTGGATTCGAATAATATAGACGAGAAGGGAGATCATAATTAACTCTACCATACCATACGACCCTATTAAGAAAGTAATATCTTAATGCCGGGTCCATATTTTTGTCTTTTACGAATTGGTCAAAAACTTTCTTAAGACGGGCATTATATATTTTTTTGCCGCCTTTTTTTGTGGAGGTAAGTTTTTCAGAAAGTTTTTGTGGTTCTATCTTTTTGCATTCTTCTATAAACTCTTGACTTCTTTCTTTCAGGGCTATATAGACACTCATAAGGTCCATATCGATGTCATTGATCCATCGTTTGATATTTGGATCTATAGCAAAAAATATGCCCCCTCCACCTACAAATGGAAATCTTGCTTCTTTATAGATTTTGGGGGCGTATTTCAAGATCCTTTGTCTGATGGATTTTTTAGATTTGCCACCAGGAAAACGGAAAGGTGATTTAAGCATTTAACCACTTAACATTTGTTTTCATAATACGTGTTTTCTTGCGAAGATTTCCCTTGTCGCTAGCAATGACTTTTCTACAGGCTTCTTGTGATGCAAACATTTCACCGAGGTAGGGTCCACGCCATACTCCTTTGTCTAGATAAAAAATAGAATAAGCCTCAGTGTTACTTCTTCTGATCGTAGTTCTCATAACATTTTCTCCTTTTCTAAAATGTACTCATAATTTTATATAATGAGTGTTTCTCCGTCAATTGTAAATATATCTTTGTATTCTTGACTTGGTATGGCTTTGTTTTGTTCATTAAATTCGGCATATGTAATTTTTTTATTTGATGGTCCTGTATATCTTTTCTTCTCTCCCCAAACATAATACTTAAACATTTTATTTGAAGACATTAATTCCCATTGTATCTTTTGTATTTTAATAGAGGGTTTACCTGCCGCAAATCGAGGATCATTTCCTTGAGGCCAATCTTCTATTAATCCCTCAATAAATTTCGGTCCTATTACTGTCCAAAAATCCGGCATACAAACCAACATATAACTATTTTGTTTAACATACCTGTGTAAATCTTTAACTTTAAATGTCATCTTCTCGTTTGTTTTAGGATTATTTTTGATATCCCATTTCTGCCAACTTTTGCCATCTATAGAGATTTTATAATCAGCTACACCCGTAACCACTCCTGCTATAATGATATTGCCGGTATTGTCTATTCCATTATCTCGAAATCTAACTATATGACCTCTTCCTTTCATATCTTTTGTAAATTTATACATCGAATTTTCTTCTTTAAGCGTTCCTTTTTTGATATCTTCTATAAATTCTTGCCATGTTCTTTTGTCTTTTCTTTTTGATGCATTT
>Ga0307377_10002181_pt1 | contig 23411 bp, 16 predicted proteins | sample TR3MG_FD_202535 | JGI IMG/M metagenome (GOLD analysis project Ga0307377, IMG submission 202535) | Soil microbial communities from Risofladan, Vaasa, Finland - TR-3 | ecosystem: Environmental > Terrestrial > Soil > Coastal area > Acid sulfate soil | place: Finland: Risofladan, Vaasa | collected...
GGCTCATGCCGCTGATCAGGCGGTTGCGGCGCGGAAAATTTGCCGCGAGCGGCGGGGTGCCGAGCGGGAACTCGGAAACCAGCGTACCTTGCTGTGCAAGCGCGTGGGCAAGGTCGCGGTTGGCGGCAGGATAGACTTTGTCCAGTCCGGTGCCGACGATGGCGATGCTGCCGCCCGGGCCGCGCAATGCGCCGCGATGGGCGGAGGCATCGATACCGTGTGCCAGACCGCTGATGATGCACAGCCCGGCATCGCTCAGCGATTTGGCAAATGCCTCCGCGTTATGCATCCCTTGCGGGGTGGCGCTGCGGCTGCCGACAATGGCCAGCGCGGACCGGTTGAGCAAATCCAGGCGGCCCTTCACATACAACAACAGGGGAGGATCGGGAATGTTCAGCAGCGCTTGCGGGTAGTCGCTGTCGGCGAGGGTGACGAGATGGTTGCCGGGGTCTTCAAGCCAGGCCAGTGCCGGGGCGATGGCCTCATCAACTATGCCCTTGTTGATCTCGGCGGCGGTATCCGCTTTGATGAAGGATTTGAGTGAACTGATCGAAGCGGCGAAAACCGCATCCGGCGAGCCGAACTCCTTTAACAGGAGGCGCGCACTTTCGCCGCCCAAACCGCGCGTCAGGCTGAGTGCCAGCCATGCTTTAAGCGAAACATCAAAATTCACCGGTGGCCTCTATCAATTCAGCGTTCGTGTGATTCTCCCGCAACGGGAACCGGTCCGCAAAGGGGGATTAGCCGTCCGCGCATTGAAACTCAACAGTCAACTTTATCAACAGCACGATAATAATCCGGTTCGGGCCGGCATTCAGCCCGGCAAAGTAGCGCGGGCCACTCCGCCGACATTAATTATCGGTGAAACGGCCGGCAACACCATCGGTTGCTAGGGATTCTTGACGCTGTCGAGCAGCTGTACCGGCAGGCGGGTCTCCATTACCAGTGCATAGGACACCTTGTTGAACACGCGGAATACAAACACCAGGCCATAGCGCTCATCGGGCAGGGTGTACTCCTGGCCGGCATTTCTGACCACTTCGCCTTTGTGATACAACGCCAGCACATAGCCATTCTGCAAGCCGTCCCGCGCACCCTTGTTGAGTGTGATGACGGAGTTCTGCCCGCCCTGGGATACGCCGCCATAAATGGAAATCACCTTTCCCGAAATTTTGCTTGCCGGCGCGCGTGGCAGATAATTGCTGGGCTCATCTTCGGTGTGCAGGACCAGTCGGTCGCCCGCATTGATTTCCTCGACGGCATGGGTAATCGTGATGGTGCTGACTTTTGCATAGTGGGTTACGACGGCGTCGCCCAGATAAATGGCTTCGATACCGAGAACCTCGTCGCTGTCAGGATCGACAAATGTTTTACCCGGCCGATAGATCTGCCAGTGGTCACCCTTGTTGGCAGGCAGGTTTGCCACAAAGGCGGTATCATTGTTGCCGAGTATCACGCGTCCTTCGCGCGCGCCGATCAGCGTTGGCGCATTTTTGAACTGATCCCCCTCTATGATCAGTGGCCGGGTCAAAAATGGACCGATGGCACTTGCCGGTATGCTTGGAATGGCATCGTGGGAACTTTGCTCGATACGCACTTTGGGGTACAGCATTACGGTGTTGCCCGTTCCCGTTTCGTTTACGCCGCTCGCGGCCATGCCTGTACCGGTTTCGCCGAAGTTCAGGGTGCCTTTGTTGCGGTCGAGATAGATCACGTTACCGGGATAGATCCAGTGCGGATCCTTGATGGTGTCTTTGTTCAGGCCCCAGATGTGCGGCCATCTCCATGGGTCCTTGAAGAACTTGCCGGAGATGTCCCACAGCGTGTCGCCCTTGACCACGACATACTGGTCAGGCGCATCGGGGCGAATGTTCTGGCGTATGTCAGCGGAACTGTCGGACCCTGCTGCAAAGGCCAAAACAGGCAATAAAAAGAAAATCAGCGATATAATCTTGCGCATGAGAACTCCGGCAGAGTCGATGGTAAGGGGCACGCAAAGTTACTGCGCTACGTTAAATTTTGCATCTAGTATACTAAATTAGCAAGCATTTATAGGTCACGAATGGCAATTCTGAAAATCTTGCAGTATCCAGATGAGCGCCTGCACAAGGTCGCCAAGAAAGTCAATCTGGTCAATGAAACCACGCGCAAACTGGTGCGCAATATGGCTGAGACCATGTATGCCGCTCCCGGAGTGGGCCTGGCTGCAACGCAGGTGGATGTGCATGAGCGGATCATTATTGTGGATATTTCCGAGACACACGACCGCTTGAAGGTGTTCATCAACCCTGAGATCATCGCCAGCAGCGGCGCCAGCGATTGCGAGGAAGGTTGCCTGTCCGTGCCGGGTATTTATGAAACGGTGAGACGTGCAGAAAAGATCACCGTGCGTGCACTTGATGAACATGGCGAAGCTTTTACGCTGGACGCAGAGGGTTTGCTGTCAGTTTGCATCCAGCATGAGATGGATCATCTGCTTGGCAAGGTGTTTGTCGAATATCTGTCCCAGCTCAAACAGACCCGGATTCGCGCAAAGCTGAAGAAGCGCCTGCGCGAAACCATGTAAAAACCGCTGCACAACTACTTCGCTCGCTGATGCCGCGTTAAAAATCGGCTCAAAATCCTCGTGTACTGAATGTACACTGCATCTGCGACACGTTACTGGCGAAGCCAGCCGATTGCGGGAGCAGATGCAGGCCGCTCTTCCCGCACCGGATGCTTCGCAACACCGTGTCAGAGCGGCTATTTTCTCACCGTTTTTTTGCCTTGCCTCAGCTTCGCTCGCTACATCGTGCAGAGGATTTTTAATCCAACTAAATATATTATGAAAATCATCTTTGCCGGCACGCCGGATTTCGCGGCCAGCGCGTTGTCGGCGCTGTTGACCGAACACCAGATCATCGCGGTGCTTACCCAGCCGGATCGTCCAGCCGGGCGGGGTATGCAATTGGCCGCCAGCCCGGTGAAACAGCTTGCAGTGCAGCACGGTTTGACGGTTTTGCAGCCCGCCACCCTGAAAACGGAAGAAATACAACGCTCGCTCGCGGCACTTGAAGCGGATGTGATGGTGGTGGCCGCTTACGGTTTGATTCTGCCGAAAGCGGTGCTGCAGTTGCCGCGCCACGGCTGCCTGAATATCCATGCCTCGCTGTTGCCGCGCTGGCGCGGAGCTGCACCGATACAGCGGGCAATCCTGGCGGGCGACAATGAAACCGGCATCACCATCATGCAGATGGACGAGGGACTGGATACCGGCGATATGCTGTTGCGCAAGGCCTGTCCGATCTCCCAAAGCGACACAGCCCAGACCCTGCACGACAAACTGGCCGGGATGGGCGCGGGCTGCATACTCGAAGCGTTGCGCCTGCTCGGGGACAACCGGTTGGCGCCGGTCAGACAGGACAATGACGCCGCGTGTTATGCGGCCAAGTTGCTCAAGGGAGAAGCACAGATCGACTGGTGGCAGGATGCCCGCCAGATCGAACGGGCTGTGCGCGCATACAATCCATTTCCGGTGTGCCAGACCAGGCTGGACGGCGTGATGATAAAAATCTGGCAGGCCGGGATAGGTGCCGACTCATCCGGTGAACCGGGCAAAGTATTGGCGGCCGACAAGCTTGGCATCACCGTCGCTTGCGGCAAGGGCGCGCTAAGGCTGGAAATGTTGCAGCGTCCCGGCGGCAAGGCGCAACCGGCCGCGCAATTTTTACAGGCAATGCCGATCAGGGTCGGCGATCATTTTTCAAGCAAATAGATGCACAACATACAACTCGCAGCCGGGCAAATCGTTCAGCAGGTGCTGACGGATGGCCGCAATCTCAACCAGGTGCTGGAGGAGTCGCTGCGCAAGAAATCGGTGTGGACCCCGGCACAGCGCGCGGCCTTGCAGGATCTGAGCTATGGCACGTTGCGCTTTTACGGCCAGTTGCGCGCAATATTGGCGCTGTTGCTGCACAAACCGATGCTGGACCAGCGCATCTACTACGTGCTGCTGGTGGCGCTGTACCAGCTGCAATACAGCAAAGCCGCGCATCATGCCGTGGTCGACCATGCGGTGCGATCCGCGCAAATGTTGAACGTGAAAGTGAGCGGTCTGGTAAATGCGATTTTGCGCAATTTCCTGCGCGGCCGGGATGCTTTGCTGGAGCAGGCAGCACAAAATGCCGAGGGAAAATTCAGTTATCCGCAATGGTGGATCGATGAACTGAATGCACAGTATGGCGAACGTGCAGCGGCGATACTTGAAGCGGGCAACCGGCATCCGCCGATGACTTTGCGCGTCAATCAGCGCCGCAATACCAGCGCGGACTACCAGATGCAGCTGACACAGCAGAGCTTGCCCTCCCGTGTAATCGCGCCTGACGCGCTGCTACTGGACAAGCCGGTACCGGTGGACAGGCTGCCGGGGTTTTTTGACGGGATGGTTTCGATACAGGATGCCGGGGCGCAATACGCGGCAGGATTGCTGGACGTTTGCGACGGGATGCGCGTGCTGGACGCCTGCGCTGCACCCGGCGGGAAAACCGCGCATATCCTGGAACGGGCATCGGTCACAATGGTGGCGGTAGACCGCGATGCCAAACGATTGCAGCGGGTCGCGGAAAATTTGCAGCGGCTGCAACTGACCGCACAACTGGTCGTCGGGGATGCCGCACAGCCGGACGCATGGTGGGACGGCATTCCTTTTCAGCGCATCCTTGCCGATGTGCCCTGCTCGGCTTCGGGTGTGGTGCGCCGCCATCCCGATATCAAATGGTTGAGACGCAGCTCGGATATTTCGGGATTTTCCGCACAACAGCTCGACATCTTGCATGCCTTGTGGCGGCTGCTGGCTCAAGATGGTAAATTGCTCTATGCCACTTGCTCGGTTTTTCGCCAGGAAAACGAACTGGTTGTCGCGTCGTTTCTGGCGCAACATCCGGAGGCGCGACGTTTGCCGGTTACTTTACCCGGCGGTGCAGAGGGGCAATTGTTGCCCGATGATCAGCATGACGGATTCTTTTATGCGTTGTTGCAAAAAATCACTTAGCGCGCTGCTGTTCGGTGTGCTGCTTGCCGCCACGCTCGCCGCAACGGCGCAAGCCGAGGGTATTTCCATCAACAAGGCGGAAATTCGTCCGGGGGATGATGGCTACCAGCTTTCCGCCAGCTATGACATCAACCTGAATTTTGTCGTAAAGGAGGCGTTGTCGCAGGGCATACCGATTTATTTTGTGGGCGAGTTTACGCTCACGCGTGCCCGCTGGGGTTGGCTGGATTCTGCGCAACAGACTCTGGTGCGCCACCTTCCGCACTTTATCGTGGGCGATGCGCCGTTGACGCGCTGGTCGTGGCTGGACGATGAAGTGTTCAGCGGCGAACAGACCGTTAAAATTTCCTATAGCGTACTGACGGGACGTTACCGTATCTCGAGGGGCGCCCTGTTCCAGAATTTTGCCAGCCTCGATGATGTGTTAAGCATGATTGCCAGGCAGAATTCGGCCGTTATTCCGGCGAAGCTGCTGAACAGGAATGACAAATATATTGCGGGTGCGCGGCTGAGCATGGATATTTCGCAACTGCCCAAACCGTTGCAGGTGAATGCGCTGACCGACAGTGACTGGACCCTCGACTCCGGCTGGTATCACTGGCCGGTCAGTTCGGCCGTAATCGCAACACACAGCGGCAGCAAAGCGGAGTGACGACGCGGTGACTTACCTGATTTTCATCAGTGTTGCCCTAAGCGGCGCGTTGCTGTATTTGCTGTCAAGCAACAGCGGCAACACCCAGGGCTTTTCGATCAATTACTACAGCCTGCTCGGGATGACCGGCCTGCTGGCGTCGGGGTTGATGGGGCTGGTCGGCTATCAGCTGTGGCGGTTGCGCAACAAGCTCAAGAACAAGGTATTTGGCGCCAAGCTGACACTGCGACTGGTGCTGTTTTTCACGCTGATCGGCGTGCTGCCGGGCATTTTGATTTACGTGGTATCCGTGCAATTCCTCAACAAGAGTATCGAGTCATGGTTTGACGTGCGTGTCGAGAAAGCGTTGGAAGGCGGGCTCAACCTCGGCAGAAGCGGCCTCGACAACAGCTTGAAGGAGCTTGCAAAAAAAGCCGAATTTACCGCGAACCTGCTGGCTGGAAAGCGTTTGGGACAATACCAGAGCTCTCTGGATTTGCTGGTCGATGAAGATGTATCGCAGGAAGCGGCGGTGTTTACCACCAGCGGAAAATTGGTCGCCGTTTCCCCGCGAAACAACGCTGAGCACACCGACCAGCCCGATGGCGATTTGATGCGCCGTGCGCTGGAAAATGGCGAATATGCGGTGATCGATACCATGCCGGACCAGGGGCTGACCCTGCTTGCACTGGTGGTGGTCAACTCCAAAATACAGGCGGGGAAACAGTACGTGCTGCAATTCACCCAGCCGGTTCCCAAGCAGATCGAGGCGGATGCCGAAACCGTGCAATCGGTGTACCGTGACTATCAGGAGCTGACCATCTCCCGCCTCGGGCTGAAAAGGCTGTACGGGATCACCCTGACGCTGTCCCTGCTGGTGGTACTGCTGACGGCGGTGTCCGCGGCATTTTATCTCAGCGAAAGATTCGGCTCATCGCTGGAAGCGCTGGCGGATGGGACGCGCGCGGTCGCGCAAGGGGACTTTACCGAACAATATCCGATTCGCAGCAGCGACGAGTTGGGCGCGCTGACCGGCTTGTTCAACCAGATGACGCGCCAGCTGTTCGACGCCAAGCAGGCCAGCGAACAGCAGCAGCGCGTGGTGGAAAGCGCCAAGGTGCATTTGGAAAGTGTCTTGACCCACCTGTCTTCCGGCGTGCTGGCGCTGGATCACGAATTGCGCCTGCGCTCGGTGAATACCAGCGCGGCGCAAATCCTCGCCGCGCCTTTGCACGAAATGCAGCGGATGTCGTTAAGCCAAATCGCCGAGAAATACCCGCTGCTCAGATCATTCTGCCAGACTGTCATGGATGCGTTCAAGGAAACCGGCAGCGGCGAATGGGAACGCCAGATTGAGCGGCTGAGCAGAAACGGCAACCAGATACTGTTGATGCGCGGGACTCGCTTGCCGGAAGGCGGGGAAGCCGGCTTTGTGGTGGTGTTCGATGATATCAGCCACCTGCTGCAGGCGGAGCGCCAGGCGGCATGGGGTGAAGTGGCGCGACGGCTTGCGCATGAAATCAAGAATCCGCTCACCCCGATTCAGCTTTCGGCAGAGCGTTTGCAGTATAAACTCAGTGACAAGCTTGATGAAGACGACGCGCAACTGCTGCTGCGCGCCACGCAAACGATCGTCAGCCAGGTCTCCGCCATGAAAAACATGGTGAGCGATTTTGCCAATTACGCACGCGGTCCGGCGTTAAGACTGTCACACCTGAGTTTGCACAAACTGATCAGGGAAGTACTTGGGCTGTATGAAACCAACACCGTTTCGATCGTTCTGAAACTGAATGCATTGCACAGCGAAGTGAATGGTGATGCGACCCGCTTGCGCCAGGTCATCCACAACCTGCTGCAGAACGCACAGGACGCGCTGCACGGAATCGCGCAACCGCAAATCACGCTGCATACCGAAAACCGGGATGGGGAAATCCACCTGTGGGTCGGGGACAATGGTGCGGGATTCCCGGCAAGCGTGCTGATGCGGGCATTTGAACCCTACATGACGACCAAGGCCAAGGGCACCGGATTGGGGTTGGCAATTGTGAAAAAGATAGTGGAAGAGCATGGCGGGCACATCTCCATTGAAAATAACATAAGCGGTGGCGGGCTGGTCAGTATCAGCCTGCCGCTGGTTGAGGAGGCGTAATGGAAAGCAGGAATATTTTGGTGGTGGACGACGAGATCGGTATCCGCGAGTTGCTGTCGGAAATCCTGTTCGACGAGGGATACCAGGTGTATCTGGCCGAAAATGCCGAACAGGCGCGCGCCTATCGAAACGAGCATGAGCCGGATCTGGTGCTGCTCGATATCTGGATGCCGGATACCGACGGTATAACGCTGCTCAGGGAGTGGGTCGAGCAGGATTTGCTGACCATGCCGGTCGTGATGATGTCGGGACACGGCACGATCGAAACGGCGGTCGAGGCAACGCGTATCGGCGCGGTGGATTTTTTGGAGAAACCCATTGCGCTGCAGAAACTGCTGAGCACCATTGCCAAGGCAATCATGGATGATGCACCCAGGCCGCAGAAACAGATGCCCGAGACGCAAGCCGAGAAAGTTTCATTGAACGTTGCCGGGCGGTCGCAGCAGATTTCACTACCCCTGGATTTGCCCCTGCGTGAAGCGCGCGACCATTTTGACGCGTTTTACCTTGACTATCATCTGCGCAAGGAGGAGGGGAATGTCTCGCGCGTTGCAGAATTTGTCGGACTCGAGCGTACCCACCTTTATCGCAAACTCAAGCAACTGGGCATTAAATTCGTCAAAAAGGGCTCAGCCGACTAAATCGGGCTGGAAAACATATCCAGTATGGCGGTTGCCCTAATCGGGGGGGTACGGCATAATTACGGACCCAAATTAGCTCGGGCACCCCTATAACAATGAAACAATGTTTGTAGGGGTGCCCTTTACATAACCAATCCCGCAAGGATGATTTAAGAGGTAACAGGAAATGGCCGTCACACGAAGCGTCACCCCACCCAAATTCAATGACATCACCGGTGCGATCCGTGCGCTGGCCATGGACGCAGTGCAAAAGGCCAATTCCGGGCACCCCGGTGCGCCGATGGGCATGGCGGAGATTGCCGACGTGCTGTGGAACCATCATCTTCGCCATAACCCGGCCAACCCGCACTGGGCCGACCGCGACCGCTTCGTGATGTCCAACGGTCACGGCTCGATGCTGGTTTACGCGCTGCTGCATCTGTCCGGCTACGATTTGCCAATGGATGAATTGAAGCGTTTTCGTCAATTGCATTCCAAGACACCCGGCCATCCCGAGTACGGTTACGCCCCCGGCGTGGAAACCACCACCGGTCCGCTGGGTCAGGGCATCACCAATGCGGTGGGCATGGCGATGGCCGAGAAGTTGCTGGCCAATGAATTCAACAAGCCGGGCCACGAAATCGTCAACCATCACACCTACGTGTTCATGGGCGACGGCTGCATGATGGAAGGTATTTCGCATGAGTCCTGCGCGCTGGCCGGCACCTGGGGCTTGGGCAAACTGATTGCGTTCTGGGATGACAACGATATTTCCATCGACGGCCATGTCGGCGCCTGGTTTACCGACAATACCCCCAAGCGTTTCGAAGCTTACGGCTGGCATGTCATAGCCGATGTACAGGGCCATGACCCGATCGCGCTCGAAGCCGCCATCCAGGCCGCCAAGGCGGTCACCGACAAGCCCACGCTGATCTGCTGCAAGACCATCATCGGCGCCGGCTCGCCGAACAAGGAAGGCACACACGACGTGCACGGCGCGGCGCTGGGCGATGCGGAAATCGCCGCCACCCGCGCGCAGATTGGTTGGAACTACCCGCCGTTCGAGATTCCCAAGCATGTCTATGAGGCATGGGATGCGCGCACCAAGGGCGCCGGACTGGAAAGCCTGTGGAACAACAAATTCGCCGAATACAAAAAGGCGTTCCCGAAAGAAGCCGCCGAGTTCGAGCGGCGCATGAAGGGCGACCTGCCGGGCAACTGGGCAGAACAAGCCGCCAAGGCGATCGCGCAAATCAACGAAAAGGGCGAGACCATCGCCACGCGCAAGGCGTCGCAGAACGCGATCAACGCGCTGGTTCCGGCCTTGCCCGAGTTTCTTGGCGGTTCAGCCGACCTGACCGGCTCGAACCTGACCAACTGGACCGGCGCGCATCATGTAAACGGCGCCAAGCCGGGCAACTACATCAGCTACGGCGTGCGCGAATTCGGCATGTCCGCGATCATGAACGGCATGGCCCTGCATGGCGGTCTGTTGCCGTTCGGCGGCACCTTCCTGATGTTCTCCGAATATGCGCGCAATGCGCTGCGCATGGCGGCACTGATGAAATTGCGCGTGCTGTTCGTGTATACCCATGACTCCATCGGCCTGGGCGAAGACGGCCCGACGCACCAGCCGGTCGAACAAACCGCGACGCTGCGCTATATCCCGAACATGGAAGTATGGCGTCCGTGCGACACGGTCGAGTCCGTCGTGTCCTGGGTGGCGGCAGTGGAGCGCAAGGATGGTCCGAGCAGCCTGATCTTCAGCCGCCAGAATCTGGCGTTCCAGAAGCGCGATGCGGCGCAGATCGCCAATATCCGCAAGGGCGCCTATGTGCTGTCCGAAGCCACCGGCGGCAAGCCGCAGGCGGTCATCATCGCGACCGGCTCGGAAGTGGATCTGGCCATGAAGGCGCAAGCCGCCCTGGCCGCGGAAGGCATCAGCGTGCGCGTGGTGTCGATGCCGTCCACCAATGTGTTCGACAAGCAGGACCAGGCCTACCGGGACAGCGTGTTGCCCAAGGGCATCAAACGCGTGGCAGTCGAGGCAGGCGTGACTGGCGGCTGGTACAAGTATGTCGGCCTGGATGGCGCAGTCGTCGGCATGGATTGCTTCGGCGAGTCCGCACCGGCTCCGGAACTGTTCAAACACTTTGGATTCACCACGGAGCATGTGGTGAAAGCCGTCAAGGGCGTGCTTTGAGTAATTATTATAAATAGGGAGAAAATAATGGCTATTCGTGTCGGTATCAATGGATTCGGTCGCATCGGACGCATGGTGTTCCGTGCGGCTGCAAAGGACTTTCCTGAAATAGAAATCGTGGCGATCAATGACTTGCTGGAGCCGGAATACCTGGCTTATATGCTCAAACACGATTCGGTGCATGGCCGTTTCAAGGGCGATGTTGCGGTAGACGGAAACACGCTGATCGTCAATGGCAAGAAGATCCGCCTGACCGCGATCAAAAATCCCGCCGAACTGAAATGGGACGAGGCCAAGGTTGATATCGTGATCGAATGCACCGGATTCTTCCTGACCAAGGACACCTGCCAGGCACATCTCGACGCGGGCGCCAAGAAAGTCATCCAGTCCGCGCCAAGCAAGGACGATACGCCGATGTTTGTGTATGGCGTGAACCACGGCAAATATGCCGGCGAAAAGATCGTCTCTGCCGCTTCCTGCACCACCAACGCGCTGGCACCGGTCGCCAAAGTGCTGAACGACACCTGGGGAATCAAGCGCGGCCTGATGACCACAGTGCATGCGGCAACCGCGACCCAGAAGACCGTCGACGGACCGTCCAGCAAGGATTGGCGCGGCGGTCGCGGTATCCTGGAAAACATCATCCCGTCGTCCACCGGCGCAGCCAAGGCGGTGGGCGTGGTGATACCGGAGCTGAACAAGAAACTGACCGGCATGGCCTTCCGCGTGCCGACGTCGGACGTGTCGGTGGTTGACCTGACCGTTGAATTGAACAAGGCAGCGAGCTACGAAGAAATCTGCGCTGCGATGAAGAATGCCTCCGAAAGCGGCCCGCTGAAGGGTGTGCTCGGCTATACCACCGACAGCGTTGTCTCAACGGATTTCCGCGGCGAGACCTGCCCGTCAGTATTTGATGCGGGCGCGGGCATCGCACTGGATCCGACCTTCGTCAAGGTCGTTGCCTGGTATGACAATGAGTATGGTTATACCTGCAACCTGATGCGCATGGTGACCCATATCGCCAAGTAACACAGTCCAAGTCGCAAGGGGCAAGATACAAGGATTTTTTCTTGCACCTTGCCTCTTGTATCTGATCACGCTTGAGTTGTAAGGCTTGGTTTCATACCAGCCCTTACCGCTTAGTTAAATTTTGGAGAAAGAAATGTCCGTAATCAAAATGACCGATCTGGACCTCAAGGGCAAACGCGTTCTGATCCGCTCCGATCTCAACGTTCCGGTCAAGGATGGCAAGGTGACATCCGATGCGCGTATCAGCGCCTCGATGGCGACCATCAACTTTGCACTGGATGCCGGTGCGCGCGTGATGGTCACGTCGCACCTGGGTCGCCCCGAGGAAGGCGTCTACTCGGAAGAGAACTCGCTCAAACCGGTGGCCAACGTGATCGCCAACAAACTGGGCAAGCCGGTGCGCCTGATCAGGGACTGGGTAAACGGCGGTTTCAATGTTGCCGAAGGCGAACTGGTATTGCTGGAAAACTGCCGCTTCAACAAGGGCGAGAAAAAAAGCCTGGAAGAAACCGCGAGAAAATATGCCGCATTGTGTGATGTGTTCGTGATGGACGCGTTCGGTACCGCGCACCGGGCCGAGGCGTCGACCCATGGCGTGGCAAAATACGCCCCGGCCGCCGCCGCCGGCATCCTGCTCACCCAGGAACTGGAAGCGTTGACCAAGGCGCTGCTCGCCCCGGCCCGCCCGATGGTGGCCATCGTCGGCGGTTCCAAGGTTTCCACCAAGCTGACCGTGCTGGAAAGCCTGTCGGAAAAAGTCGACCAGCTGGTGGTCGGCGGCGGTATCGCCAACACCTTTCTGAAGGCGACCGGCCACCCGGTCGGCAAGTCGCTGTGCGAAAACGATCTGGTTCCGACCGCCCAGGCACTGCTGGAGAAAATGACCGCGCGCGGCGCCAGCATCCCGATCGCAACCGATGTGGTGGTGGGCAAGCAGGCACCGTTTGTCGCGGGCAATGAAAATACCCCGGCGATACTGAAGTCGGCAAACGATGTAGCCGAGGATGAAATGATCTTCGATATAGGCCCCCAGTCGGCGCAGGAAATAGCCGACATCATCATGAAGGCGGGCACCGTGGTATGGAACGGACCGGTAGGCGTGTTCGAGTTCGACCAGTTCGGCGAGGGCACCAAAAAAATCGCAATGGCAATCGCTGAAACCAAGGCGTTCACACTGGCGGGTGGTGGAGACACCATCGCCGCAATTCAGAAGTACGACATTTTCGACAAGGTGTCATACATCTCCACCGCTGGCGGGGCATTTCTGGAATTTCTCGAAGGCAAGACATTGCCGGCAGTTGAAATTCTTGAACAACGCGCCAGTCAATAAAACATAGGAAAACATGCTGCGCAGAACCAAGATTGTTGCAACGTTGGGACCGGCTTCCAACGATCAGAAAGTACTGGAACAAATGATACACGCGGGTGTTGATCTGGTGCGGATGAACTTTTCGCACGGCACCGCGGCGGATCACATGAAGCGCGCCGAAACGGTGCGCGCCGCAGCCAAGGCCTGCGGTCGAACGGTCGGCATACTGGCCGACCTGCAGGGTCCGAAGATTCGCGTGCGAAAGTTCGAGAATGACAAGATCACCCTGAACAAGGGCGATACGTTCATCCTCGATGCGGCGCTGGACGGGCTGGGAAACCAGCAGCATGTCGGCCTCGATTACAAGGAGCTGCCCAACGATGTCAGCCCGGGCACGGTTCTGTTGCTGAACGACGGCATGCTGGAATTCCACGTCACCAAGGTGCAGGGCACACAAGTCATCTGCAAGGTGGTGCGCGGCGGGGTGTTGTCCAACAATAAGGGCATCAATCGCAAGGGCGGCGGATTGACCGCAGCCGCGCTGACCGACAAGGACAAGGAAGACATCAAGACGGCCGCGCTGATCAAGGCTGATTACCTGGCGGTGTCCTTTCCGCGCAGCGGCGATGACATGCGCGTGGCGCGTGAACTGATGCACGCGGCCGGCGGCAAGAGCATGCTGATGGCGAAGATTGAGCGTGCCGAGGCGATCCCGGCGCTGGCCGACATCATCGATGCGTCGGATGCCATCATGGTGGCGCGCGGTGATTTGAGCGTGGAAGTCGGCGATGCGGCCGTGCCGGGCCTGCAAAAGCGCATGATCAAAATGGCGCGTGCAAAAAATCGCCTGGTGATCACCGCGACACAAATGATGGAATCGATGATCAGCAATCCGATACCGACCCGTGCCGAGGTTTCGGACGTGGCGAATGCGGTGCTGGACGGCACGGATGCGGTGATGCTGTCGGCCGAAACCGCGGTGGGTGATTATCCGGTTGAAACCATCGAGGCCATGGCACGGATTTGCCTCAAGGCCGAGCGTGAGGTGGAAGACAGCGTATTCGACCGCCGCACCGGTGCGCAGAGATACATGCGTGTCGACCAGTCGATCGCGATGTCGGCGCTGTTCGCCGCATCACATTTCAAGGTCAAAGCAATTGTGGCCCTGACCCAATCCGGCTCGACCCCGCTGTGGATGTCGCGCATGAATGCCGGGGTGCCGATTTTTGCCCTGACGCCCGTGGAAGAGACGCTGAGCAAGGTAACACTGTTCAGCGGCGTGCATCCGATTGCATTCCATTCAAACGCCAAGGACCAGACACAGGAAATGCGCAATGCCGAACAGACGCTGTTCGAGCTCGGTCTGGTGGAGGACGGCGACGTGGTTGTGATGACGCTGGGCGAAGCGGTCGGCAAATCGGGGTACACCAACACGATGAAGATCGTTAAAATTGGCGATCTCAAGTAAACACCCGCGTTTCGCTACCGCGATATTTGGAATTGGCAGCGACACACAAACTTGAATTTTTAATCAGGAGGAAGAAATGGCTTTAGTATCGATGCGTCAACTACTCGATCACGCTGCGGAAAACGGCTACGGTCTGCCCGCATTCAACGTGAACAATCTCGAACAGGTCAAGGCCATTATGGAAGCGGCCGATGAAACCAACAGCCCGGTGATCATGCAGGGCTCCGCCGGTGCGCGCAAATATGCCGGCGAAGCGTTTTTGCGCCACCTGATCCTGGCGGCTGTCGAAACCTACCCGCACATCCCGGTCGTGATGCACCAGGATCACGGTGCGTCGCCGGCAGTGTGCATCAACGCAATCCGCAGCGGTTTTTCCAGCGTGATGATGGATGGCTCGCTGAAAGAAGACGCCAAGACCCCTTCCTCGTTCGAATACAACGTGGACGTGACCCGTCGCGTGGTGGAAATGTCCCATGCGGTGGGCGTTTCGGTCGAGGGCGAGCTGGGATGCCTGGGTTCGCTGGAAAGCGGCATGGGTGAAAAGGAAGATGGCCACGGCGCCGAAGGCGTGCTGACCCACGACCAGTTGCTGACCGATCCTGAAGAGGCCGCCCAGTTCGTGCGCCAGACCGGCGTCGATGCGCTGGCCATCGCGATCGGCACCTCGCACGGCGCGTACAAGTTCACCAAGCCGCCCACCGGCGATACGCTGGCGATCAGCCGCATCAAGGAAATCCACGCGCGCATCCCCAACACCCACCTGGTGATGCACGGTTCCTCATCGGTACCTCAGGAATGGCTGAAGATCATCAACGAATTCGGCGGCGACATGGGCCAGACCTACGGCGTCCCGGTTTCGGAAATCGTCGAGGGCATCAAGCACGGCGTGCGCAAGGTCAACATCGACACCGACCTGCGCATGGCGTCCAGCGGTTCGGTGCGGCGTTACCTGGCACAGAACCCCAAGGACTTCGATCCGCGCAAGTTCCTCGCCGCCTCGACCAAGGCAATGAAGGAAATCTGCAAGGCGCGCTACGAGGCATTCGGCTCCGCCGGTCAGGCCGGCAAGATCAAGGTGATCTCGCTGGACGATATGGCGATGCGTTATGCCAAGGGCGAATTGAAGGCAGTTGTAAAATAAGCCGGACCATTGCAGCAAATAAAAAAACGACCTTCGGGTCGTTTTTTTATGGGGCACCATTTTGTCAGGTCCGGCAAACCGCGAAATACGCTCAGCTGGAATAACAGTCAACCGGATAACCGGTGATCAGGCCAATGCAGCCTGCCGCCTGCCCGGATGGGTATGCATCAGCCGTTACACCTGAAATTACGGTGAACCGAAAGAATAGCCACATAGGGGAAAACGTTACCGATATTTGCCCGGGGGCATGGGATTGAATAGTCCGGGACCGTGCTGCTTACAAAAAGAAACCCCCGGCAGCAATTGCCGGGGGAAACGCTGGCCAGGTTGCCAGAGAATGGAACCTGTTACGGATTCAGTTCGCGCCACAGCACCCGTTGTCCGGTGAATCCGGACGCGGACCCCTTGATCAGCACGTTGGTGTTGACCGTCGGGGTCGGATCATTGGAGGTAACCGCCTCAATGATCGGTGTGCCGTTGATATACAGCACGTTGATACCGACGATGGTATTGGAATAACTCGACGAAACAACGCCGCTGGTGTCGACCGAACTGCCGGTCAGATAATTGAAGTAGTTAAGCCAGCCATACCCTCCCGGTGCGCAGACGGTATTCGAAGGAACGATGGTGGCGATCAGCAGCGTGCCCTGCACCAGCTTGCCGTCGATGTTCACCCGCTCACCGCTGTCCGGGAAATCGACATACCAGCCCCGGCCGGTGGTGAAATCGACCGGATTATTGGAGGCGGTACGGACACCGTTTGCGGCGGTCAGTGTCTGCTGTACCAGCGTGGTGCTGTTCCTCGGACTGCCGCCGGGATCGACCAGCGTCGCGGTGGCATTGTCGTCCTTAATCGCATACTCGCTCTGCACTTGGCTGTTGGAGAGGTCGGGTGTACCCAGATACTGTCCGGTGCCGATGAATACAACCCGGTATCCGGAAATCTTGCCCAGTACCGGGGCAGTGGTGACCGGTTGCGGATTGCCCGAAGGATCAGCCAGGGTCGCAAAATCCAGCACACCGCCGTTACCGATGGCAGCTGTTGCAGTGCTGTTGATGTCGAAACGCCAGACATTGCCGAGCAGGTCACCGCCATAAACATAGGTCGCGCGGTTGCTGGACGGGGCATCGTTCCAGGCTGCAATTTTGGCCAGACCGCTCGGCGCGGTGGTGCTGCCCGCCCCGGTGGCAATCTTGCTGATGATTGCGCCGGTGCCGGCATTCAGCACGTACAGGAAACCCTGGCCGCTGCCCGGATTGATGTTGTTGTAACCGGAAGTCAACAACACCACCCAGGTGCCGTCCGCCTTCGCGGTGATCACCGGGTTGCCGTAACTGTAGCCCAGGTCATCATCCTTGGTGGATCCCTGGCCGGCGGTGGTCGTGAATTCCCACAACAGCTTGGGCGTGGAGGGGTTGGTGATGTCTAGCGCATAGTAGCCGCGGCCGCCCTGGTTCAGGCCGCCGACCAGTATGGTACGCCAGACAGCGGTGGCACTGTCTGTGCAATTGGCCGTACACACATCGGAGATCACCGGGCTGCCGTTGACGTAGTTGGTATGCAGGTTGGCATAGTTGGTGTCCGCCAGCTTCCACATATTGGGGATCACCATGCTGGGCACATAAGCCCAGCGTTCCGTCCCGCCCGGCACGCTGCCTTGGGCGAGTGCGGAGAATGCATGCAGCATGCCGTCGTTGGTGCCGATATATACCGTGCCCGGGCGGCTGGATTCCGCAGTGACGAAAGCGCTGTAGCCCGGGTCGGAGTAGCTGAATACCGGCGCCGCGATGAAGTTCGGCTGGGATTCCAGCGCATCGCCCATGGTCGCTTCGCGGTAACGGAACAGGCGGTTGTCGTTGGGCGCGACATAGTTGGCGGTTCGGGTATCGTAACCGTACTGGCCGCGCAGGTAATTGACCAGGTTGGCGCCCTGAGCCGCGGTTTGCATCGCTGCAGTCAAGGTTCCCCACTGACTCAGTCCGCTGATATAGGGAGAATTGAAGTCGGCTTGCTGCCCGGACGTGAGGTTTGCATACAGGAATGGCGTCAAGCTGGTGGCGGTGCTGTTGGCCGTGTAGATGGTCCGCGTGTCGCTGTTTGCGCCAACCAGACCGGGCATGGTGCCGATGCACGCGGTTCCCATCGGGAAGGAGCACTGGTTCGTGCTGCTGTCGAACACCCCGGGAGACGCGCAGGTCGATGCGGTCGAATTCGTCGTCACGCAACTATAGGTGGTGCTGGAACCGCTGCTGTTGGCCACGATCGCGCCCGGAGAGGGGCAGGTGCCCGCGACGATGTTTTCCACGCACCAGCTCGGGGATGTGCTGACCACACCGGTGTTCACGTTGATCGTGCGCGCCTCCAGGTTGCCCTGCCATTTCACCGTGGTGTAGCTGGCCACGTAGGCATAGTTGTTGCCGGCTACCGGATTCAGCGTGCTGGTCGCGGCGGCGGCTGACGAACCGGTGCGCGAAGCGATTGATGCCAGCGCCCCGGACAGGCCCGAGGCGAGCGAAGAGGGATCGGTCGCGCTGAAATAGGTGCCGCCGCCGTCGACCGCCGCATGCCACAGGTCGTCGATGGTGGTCGGGGAGCCGGCTACCGGAACCGGCCAGTTGCAGGTCGTACCGGCACTTTGCCAGGTACAGACCGACGAACTGGCCGTCAGGCCGTTTGCGACCGCATAATAGTCACCGCTGCTGTCGTTCTGGTAGGTGGGCGAATACTGCATGTCTCCGGGCGCACCCAAACCCAGCGTGAAGGTGGACATATGCTGCGCGGTATTGTTGTCGACGTCGGTTTTGGCGACGTTGTTCGGGCAGACATCGATGCCCGTGTCCGCGACCGTACCCAGCGCACCGTCGCAGTTGTTCAACGCCGGGGTGCGCAGGTCGGTCTTGTAGTAATACATCGCCACGTCGGCCAGCGTACTGCTGGTCCCGCCTGTGGTGCTCGAAGTAGTGGTCTGGGAGACGACCTGCGGGTTGCTGGGGTTGGGGCTTTGCACCGACGAAATCGAGCAGGCGGTCGTGGTCGGGGTCCCATTGGTCCAGCTTGCTGGGCAGGATTCCGGTTGCGCGACCCCATTCGAAATCGAAGTAGTGCAGGTTTCCGTCTGTGGCAAGGTGGTGATCTGGGCCTGCCCTGTGGCGCAACCGGTCGTTGATGCAGTCTGGTAGGTGCGCGCGTAGTTGGTGGTTACTGTCGTGACCCCGGTTGCGCCGTCATATTTGGGTCTTGCGACCGACCCATCCTGCTCGCCGACATTCTGAGGGGGGGTGGACAGGTCGTAGGTGTTATTGCCGTTCCAGTATCCGTCGGTCGAAAGAATCACGAAGTTTTGCTGGCAGGAATACTGTATCGGGTCCTTGGGCTGGATACCGTTCAGGTTAGCGGAAACTTGCGTCTGCACAAACGATGTCGCGATCGGAACCATGCCGCCGCTGTATGTGATCAGCGGCGTCGCGCCAGCCGCCGAATTAGGCCCGGTGATGGTGACGGTGCTGCCGGATACCGTGGCGCCGTATTCGGTGATGGCCGGCGCGTTGATTGCCGATGCAATCGAGTTTGCCAGGATGGAAGTGGAGTTTTTCCTTCTGCTCGTGCTGCTGGCCGAGGTACCCAATATTTGAACGCCGTTCACGGTAATGCTGCTGACCGTGGTGGCAGAGCCGTCCCCGGAACTCACCGTAATCGTCGCTGTGGTGATGGTGGTGGGAGCATATTTTTTTGCATACAACCGGCCCACATTGGACAGCGCCGCGCGCAGCGGCGTGGAGTTGCCGGGATTGGCGACATAGAGCTTGTTGTACCAGGCCGCCTTCTGCGTGGCATCGAACGGAGCGAGATCGACGAAGTCGGCTGTCGATGAACCGATGGTCCCGTTCCAGTTGTTGTTGTTCATCGTCATGTAGCCGACGCGATAATTCTTGTCGAGCGGCGTGAACGCCAGCCCCACGCCGGTCTTCATCATCAGCATGCGGTGGCTGTAATAGGTGTACCAGTTCGCGAAATTCTGCAGCTTGGCCGGATCGGTATCGGGGAACTGGTATGTGGCGTAATTCCAGTTGCCGCTTGAAGTTTTAACTACCGGGGTATAGCCCTTCGCGGAAGTGGGCCCATTGATGGTAACGATATTGCTCCCTCCGGAGGAGGTGGCGCTATAGCCGCCCAGGCTGATGGCGCCGGCAATGCTGCTGGCCAAAGAGCTGGCGGAAGTACCGGTGGCGGTGGTAGACATGATGTCGAAACCGTTGACATTGATCGCACTGACCGTAGCGCTGGAAGCCGGGCTGTAGTAAGGCAACGTGATCGTTAGGGTAACCGTTTCGGTGCTGGACAGCGTGGTCAGGTTGAATACGGTGTTGACCGGATTGGTGCCGTCCACCTTGGTGGTTGAACCGATGCTGCTGTTGCATTCGTTGTAGAAAATGCTGCTGGTGTTGTTGAAGTTCATTTGCGCAGCGGTGTTCTGCGTGCCGGTATAGGTGTAGTAAAACGCGGGGCCGCTGTAACTGGTGTAGCCGCTGCTGCCGCTGCCGCTGCCGCCGCTGAATGCGTTGTCAAGATCGACGGTTCCCGCCGATGCGTTATAGCCGTCCACGTAGGCCGCCGTGAAGGTGTTGTTCAGATAGCTGGCGCTGGCCGTGTTGGCGTAGCTCACGCCGTTGGAATCCACCGGCGGGGTATAGGTGATGTTCGGGTTGTAGTAAACGCCGTTGCAATGGCTGGTGTTGAAGCCGTATTTGCCGGCGAAATTTCTTGCGGTGTCGGGCAGGAAGTCCCAGTCCATACTGCCGGAGTCGTCGAGCACGAACATCAGGTTGGGCAGCACCGATGAGGTGGTGGAAGTCGCCAGCGGCGCGGTTGCCAGCGAGGTCGCCTGCGAGCCCGCCGGCAGCGCGAGGCCGAGAATCAAAGCCAGCCCCAGCGAGAACAAAGGCCGTGACAGGGAATCGGGATGGAAAAAATTTTTCATGGCTGACTCCTAATAGACAAATGCCTGGACGTAACTGAACGTATTGCCGGGACCTGCGGCTCGGCTGGTGATGCGGTATTCGGGGGCCTGACCCGCCACCGGGCAGCCCGATCCCTGGCAGATATTCGACGGAAGCGGAACTTCCTGGCCGTTGTTGTCGAGGGCTGCCGAACTGAACAAACAATTGTTCTTGTTGGGTGCCTGGTTCGCAACACGGCACATGCGCTGGATGATGTAGCGCAGTTCGTTGCCGCTGGCATCGGTCCCGACCAGCATGCTGCTGCCGTTGACCCAGGTGGCGGAATCGGTTAGGTTCAGGTTCGGATCGGCGTTGGAGTAATAGCCGTTTGCCGCATTCGAGGCGTTCAGGGTGTTGGAACAGGCACTGGGGCAGCCCGGATCAATCAGCACGCTAATATTGGCTGCCAACATCGCCGCCTGGGTGGTATTCAGCGCGGTGATCGCGCTTTCCAGTCCGCCGTCTCCGGAAGTGGTGGCAGCCTGCTTGAAGGCCAGGTTACCGGCGATCAGGGTGCTGGTGTCCACCGAGCGTATCAGCGCAACGGCGGCGAGCGACATCACCACCAGCGCGATCAGCGCAAAAAACAATACCACGCCGCGTTGGCTGTTTGCATCGCGGCAAGGGGATTTGATCCGGTCAGGTAAGGTTCTCATAATGTGCTCTTGGCCCAGATCATGTTGCGCAACGGGACGATGGTATCAAACACACGGTAGCGATAATGCTGCCAGTTCGGATCGTTGCTCAGGTCGATCTGCGGGGCGGCGTCGACATTGCTGTCGTCCCATGCGCAGGGGCCGTTGTTGGCGGTGCCCTTGACCGTTTTACAGGCGTTGGTCACGATGTTTTTTTCATACAAACCGCTGCGCGCCACCACCGCGATATGAACCGCCTTGATGCGGTTGCGGTCGGCGACCGTCAGGCTGGGACCCCAATTGCCGCTGGCCTGGCCGTCTACTGCATTGACCCATTGGGTGATCTGATTCGAACTGGCGATGGCCGAAACCCCGTACTGAGCCTGAATGTTGACGATATCCGAAACGACCGGACTGCCTGCCACAGCCAGATCGGTGGTCTTTTCCATATAGGCCTGGGAATTCGCCGCCCCGGTCGCGCCCGATGGGTCATAGCTGGGATTCACCCGGAAGATCGAGGTGACCCACGTGCCGAGACAGGAAAGGTTGAGGCCGACCCCTGCGGGGGCGACATTCTGCAGCGTCACCGTGACGTTATTGGGTGCCGCGGTGGGTGTGACGCTGGTAAAGTTGCACGTCGCACCGTTGACAATCATCGCAATATCGCCAACCTGGCAGCCCATATTGTTGTCGAGCGTGACATCGTTCGAGCCGGTCACGCCGACACCGGTAATCGTCGAAGGCACGCCGCCGGAAGTGGTGGTGCCATAGTGCACCGTGATGCTGTCGCTGGCACCCGCCGCTGTTCCGCCATCGGTAATGATGACCGGTGACATGCTGGTCATTCCGGTTGTGCTGAAATTCGTCGTGGTGCAAGCGAGCGGCGTGGCATTGACAGTGGGCAGCAAACCGTAGCCTGCCATTTTCAGCTCGTGCTGGATGCTGTAGATCGCGATGCTGCCGTTGGTTTGCGCATCGGCCGACCCGGTGGTGGTGCGCTTCTGGCCTTCAAATACCGAGAAAACCTGCATGATCACCAGGGTCGCGAGCAGGCCGATCGCCAGTCCGACCAGGATCTCGATCAGGCTGAAGCCCTGCTGTTTTTGTGGTGCCTGGCGATGCGTGGCGCGCCGCGGAGTCGGTTTCATCATGTCAGCCCCCCGCGATGGTCGCGACGGTGGTGAAGTTGTGCGTCGGCTTGCCGGGCTGCGTCCAGGTCACGACAATCTTGTACTGGTTGGTGGCCGGATTGGTCACGGTCAGCGTTCCGCTGGGCAGCGAAGATACGACGGCACTTGTCGCCAGATAGGTTATCGCATTGCCGGGATCGGCCCAGATCTGGCCTATCCTTTGCTGCGCAATCAAACTGGCCGCGGCACGGAAATTCGCATCGGAGGTGTTCTTGACCATGGCCCCCTGCAATCCGACCAGGGCCAGCACACCCATGGAAAACAGCAATATCGCAATCAGCGCTTCAAGCAATACCACGCCCTGCTGGGCTGGCTTGCCATTATGCGGTAATTTTTGTCTGGTCATGATGATTTTCAGGTTCAATAACGTGTTCGTTTGATATCAACTGCGGTTAATAACACATGCGCGGATCGGGCGGCGTCTTCGCGGCGATGGACGGATCGCACAGCCTGGACTCGCCGCCCGCGCCGACCTGGACCCATAACGGCCGCAAGGTCACGCCTGCCGAGGTTACGGTGGAACCAAGGACGAACCGGGTCGGGGCGGCGGAGGTGTCCGCGTTGGCGACCATCGTGCCGAGGCTGCCGAAGGTGATGATGCTGGTGCTGGTTGGTACAACAGATACCGTGACATTTTTCGAGCCCTCGCTGCTGGTCCTGGTTTGAACCGTGCTGCCGGCGGCAAGGCTGCCGCAGGCATCCACATGGGTGATTGTCCATGAAGATCCCGTCCCCAGCGCAAACGCGACCCTTGCATTGCATTTCACCGCCTCCGCGCGTGACAGCATGATCCCGTTCGAGATCGATTCCGCCGCGTTGCGAATCTGGCTGTTCAGCACCCAGGAACGGTAGCTGGAAACGCCGAATGTCAGCGTGATCGCAAAGATCGCGATCGTGATCATCAGCTCGATCAGCGTGAAGCCGGCAGATTTTGGATTTGTGGTTAGCACGAATCGCTCTTTTTCATCAGCCAGCAGGTTGCTGTCGAAGTTTGGCCGGCAAACTTGGT
>Ga0307377_10002187_pt1 | contig 23380 bp, 49 predicted proteins | sample TR3MG_FD_202535 | JGI IMG/M metagenome (GOLD analysis project Ga0307377, IMG submission 202535) | Soil microbial communities from Risofladan, Vaasa, Finland - TR-3 | ecosystem: Environmental > Terrestrial > Soil > Coastal area > Acid sulfate soil | place: Finland: Risofladan, Vaasa | collected...
GGGCGAGTTCGTCTTCTGCGGGGGCTGTCAGACGCACTATCACATGGGCCACTACATCGACATGCGCAGGCATCCAGAGACGTGCGAGCTGCGGCGGATGCGGCAGTGGGCAAAGGGGATTGAGTGAGTAACGCCACGACTGAAGCGATGAAGGCCAAAGACGCCATCATTAAGCGACTGCGAGCTGGCATCGACTCCGCGCTGAACATTGAAGGCTATGACGACGATGAGCGCATATACCAGATTGCGAACATTCATCGGCGCTGGCTGCGTGATGCAACTGAATTAGCGCGGCTTCACAAGTGGGAGTCAGACATCTACCAGGACAACTGCGAGAACGCCTACGTCGAGACGACGATCCTGGACTGGCACCGGCAGGCGCTCGCTGAGGTCGCGCCGGATCACCCGTTGCTCAAGGACAAGATGCCGAGCATCGGCGTGTGGGAGGGTATGAAGCAGGAACTCGAAGATGCGCGCAGGCAGCTATACGAGTTGCGGTACTGCGACTGCGGACGAGGACTCTCCGCCGGGCGTTGCAGTGTCTGTGACAACGACGAATAGTCGGAGGACTGAAACCATGAGTGAGAGCGAGCACAGCGACATGCTGTGCCCATACTGCGGAAGACCGGTCACGTGCGTGCGTTCAGCGGCAATATACGGTCCAGGCCACCCCGACTACGGTTGGATGTGGCTGTGCAAGCCATGTTGGGCGTACGTGGGGTGTCATCGAGACACGAAAAAGCCGCTAGGTCGAATCGCCGACGCCAAACTACGCAAGGCCAAGTGCGCCGCGCATTCGGCGTTCGATCCGATTTGGCGATCGAAAGAGATGAAGCGAAAGGACGCCTATCGCTGGCTGGCGGGCGAGCTGAACATCGAATCTGGAAAGTGCCACATCGGCATGTTCGATGTTGAGCTGTGCGAGCGAGTCATCGCGGCGTGCGGAAGGAGGCAGCATGGCGGGACGCAACAAGAAGAACCTCGTGAAGATTGACATAGCCGTCATTGATCGCGCACGCCAGCAACTGGCCGTCGTCGAGCGACTCAAGCAGGAGTTGGCGGCGAAGCGTGACGAGCTGCGCACGGCGTACCACGAGATGGAGGGGATCTGCGAGAGCCTGACGCGAGGCGTCGAAGAGATCACGAGCGGGCTGAGGCAAGTCGATCGCGGGCTCGACTCATGTAGCGAGTATGTTTGATGCAGAAGCTACTGGCAGAGATCAGCGTCCCGGACACACTCCGGGAGCGCGAGCGCATCGATCTAGTCCTACACCTCGCGGAGCTGGTCGAGACGTTCCTGAATTACCGGGATCTCGGCACTACGGTATCGATCGACCGCGACGAGTTGGACCATCACAAACCCTGGCTCATTGAGGGGAAGGTGCGGTAATGAACGCCACAATAGAGAAGCTGGCGCGTCGCGCTGGGCTGCTGATCTCAGTCGCGGCGGCACTGTGGATGGGCGGGCTCATATGCATGCTAGTCTACATGGTAGCGGCTGGACGCGGCAACGAGCAGCTCCCAATGTGGATCACATACAGCCTGTGGACTGCCAGCGGCGCGATTGGGCTGGTCGTTATAGGTGCAGGGCTCAGTGTTACCAAAGAGCTCTGGGGCACGCTCAAAGACCTCTGGGGCGACTGATGCACAGACAAGAGCGGCGTAACTACTGTTCGGTCTGTCGTGTGTTAGGCTCGAACAGAGAGAAGATCAAGATCAAAACGCGCTGCTTTGTCTGGCTCTGCAACAGCTGCAAGGAGCACGTGACGCTGGCTACGATTAGCAACATGGAGCACGACAAGCAGCAAACTAAGCGGGTGGATGTATGGGAGTGTGATCTCTGCGACAGGCGCGTGGAAGAGAGCTACCCGCCCGAGTGGCGCGGGATCTTCTTCGGCCGTCCCGACAGGAAGAACGACGAAAACGTGGTCGAGCTGGACGTCTGTGGCGACTGCGTACTGACGAAGGCGCTTCGCGATTTGCCGTTCTTGCTCTCGCCCACGCTGCAGGAGGGCCATAATGGGTCGGAAAGTCTACAACCGCCCGCCGAAGAAGGGTGAGCATCACTCCTTCTCGATCGGCGCGATGGACGCAGGGCTGTCAGACGAAGTGATCAGCGGCCTCAAGTTGGACGCGGCACTGAAACGCTTCGGCAAGGAGCTGATCAAGAAGTACGAGGGACGGAAGCTGCGCGATAGCGGCCAAGTCGTTGTTGGCGTGAACCTCCAGTCGATCGGGTTCAACCTCATATTCGGGGACAAGCCGTGATGAGGATCAGATTCACAAAGGACATCATCATCTGGGAGCACTACAACATCGACTGCTTCGGTGGATTCCACAGTACACGAGAGAATCACTTCAAGGCGGGTGACGAGATCGAGGTTCGTGATATCGAGCGTGGAGAGAAGCGCCGCCATGCGCCTCGACTCAATCTGATCCTGCGAGCTGGCACGACAATGCATCCGGACAGGCTGCTGGACGTGCCGGAGGACTGCTACGAGGAGGTAGAACCGTAAAATGGCGTTAGATATCATCGACAGGCTGGAGGAAGACCTCCGGTACTACGACAAGCAAGGTTGGCTGGACTACGTCGAGGACGGCAATCCGCTGACGATTCCAACGCTCACGGCCGTACCGAAGGCGTGTGACATCTGCACAAACAAGGCGGCGGGATCGCGTATTCGCATTCCGCTTCCGTCCGGGCAGGCCGTACATATATGTGCTGATCGGCGTGAGTGCCGTCAGCGCGTCGAGAAGGAGAAGCAGACACGCTTTGCGGCGCTGGAGGCGGGCATTGTGTTCGTTGAAGAGGACGAGGAGGACGATGCCGACTAGGTGGAACAGGCTTTGGACCTGTCCGATGTTTGAGAACATGAGTCAGAGCGATCTGGGCCACGTCGTCGTCAACCCAGTGTTCAGCAGTCTCTACCACATGACGCAGGACAACTGCGAAGGGTGCGCAGGGTGCGACAACGCCGACGTGTGTGATGGCCCGGTGGAGTACGCGCCGATCATCGACGGTCCCGGGATGGACATTGACGAGGAGGAGCCGTGAAGCAGGCAATCTGGAAGTTCCCCCTGAAGGTGGAGGCGGAGCAGTTTATCGAGGCGCCCGCCGCGCTCATCCCTCTGGCCCTGCAGGCTCAGGGGGATATTCCGTGCCTATGGGCGCTCGTTTCTCCAGACGCGCCCAAAACGAAGCTCCGGATCATCATGCGAGGAACGGGCTGGGTGGACGATGACCGCGAGCTGGATTTGGCTTTGAAGTATCGACATCTTGGGACGGTACAGCTCGGTGGCTTCGTCTGGCACTATTTTTGGTAGCGCAATGATCAACTACGTGAAGGGTGACGCGACGATGCCTGAGCTGCTGCGACCCGACGGCACCAAGATCATCACCCACATCTGCAATGATGTGGGTGCTTGGGGAGCCGGATTCGTGATGGCGGTGTCGCGCAGATTTCATCAGGCGAAATCACGGTATATGTACGCGGTGCGACACGGAATGGGGCTGGGCGACGTGGTCTTCGTTGACCCGCAGCATTGCGGCATCATGGTCGCCAACATGATCGCCCAGCACGGTATTGGGCGCGGGAAGCGTCGCGTCCGATACGGTCCACTGCGGACGTGCCTGAAACGCGTCGCGACCTTCGCGCAAGCCTACCTGCCGGACGTATCGATTCACATGCCCCGTATAGGCTGCGGCCTCGGCGGGGGAACGTGGGAAGTCATCGGACAGATCGTCGAAGAAGAGCTGGCCGATCTCGACGTGCTGGTCTACGGGAAGTAGTGGAGGGTAAGAATGGCAAAGCCGAAGACGATGACGTTCAGGTGGTTGGCCCAGGCCATCACCTGGGTAGGAAACTGCTTGTTGGCGCGCACGAAGATCCTCTGCCCGTGCTGCGGACTGATGGTGTACGCGACGCGTCGGCGGATCGACAAGAAGATGGGCATCGCGCTGAGCTTGCTCGGCGGCTACAGAGACAGGAACGGGAACGAGTACGTTCATGTGGGCCGTCTAATGGCCCGCAAGAACTACGTCGACAAGAACAGGGACTGGTCCCGTCTGAAGCACTGGGGCTTCATCGAGGAGCGTGTGAGCGCGACGGGCGAGGGGCGTGGCTTCTGGCGCATCACGGATGACGGCATGGACTTCCTCGACAGGAATAGTCAGGTGCCGAAGATCAGGTACATCTTCAACGACGAGATCGTACCCATCACGGCGTCAGTCGACCCGGAGGCCGCAGTCATGGTTGACATCAATCAGGTGATGGCCAGCGAGGGCTTCAACGTGAACGACTGGCGGGCGCTCTAACGGCGCTACAGGCGAGTGCAGTGGTGGAGTAGGGCCGAAGGGTCCGAGGATGGTATTCGGAAGCCGGAACACGTCGCCGCAGCTGGTACATTGGGCGGAGGGGGCGAAGCCGGCCAATCAAGGGAATCCATGCTCGCCGACTGAATTCAAGGAGATTGAGCAATGCAGATCAGTGACAAGCGCAAGGAGAACAACGATCTGGACCGCCTCGGGGATCTCAGTCCCGGCGTGGCGGTGGAGTTCACGAGCGGACCCCTGTCGGGGCTGTTCTAGGAGACTATATGGCGAAGAAGAAAGTCTACGTACCAAGCGATGACGGCTTCAACCACGAGAAGTTCACGCGCGACATCACCACGATGACTGAGAGACTCGGCAAGCTCTACGAGCACCTCAAGCTGTTGAGCGACGACGAGCAGCTTGAGTTGGTGGTTCGGCTGTCGCCGATCATGGCGACGCTGGCGCGAACGTGTGCATCTGTCCATACGGTGTTCAGGGAGACGTTCGAGAGCCCGCTGCCGCCGGAGCAGCTGAACTAGTGAAGAGCCTGTTGGCGTGGAACATAGCGAGAATCAGGGGCGGCATCATCGATGTGCACTGCCACTGCGGCAACGTATTCGCCTGCGCCCCAACCGGGTCGGCGCATGCGTGGCTGCCGTGGGTAGCGCAGTGCCCACAATGTTGGGGGTGGGTCAACCGCGACGACTCTGAGCGGAACAGGCAGGCAAAAGAAGACGAACAGGAGCCATGATGGAGACAGGAAGCGACGAATGGCTCGCGCGAGCCGACAAGCTCGCTGAGCAGAGGTTGTGCTCGTACTGCGGCAAGCACCCGATCCGGCGTGAAGGTCCAGGCGGCCTCGGCATCTGCGGCGTGTGCGACGGAATACTCGACAAGCCGGACGCTGGCTGTACGAATCCGAAGTGCGTGCACTACCACGAGTACGAGCCGGTCATTGCTCGGCGTATCATCGAGCACTGCGATCACGCGGGCTACAAGTTCACGGCGCGTGACTGGCATACGCATTGGAACAAGATCCCGCTGGAGCAGATGGTCTGCATGATGCTCGACGAGTTGGCGGACAAAGACAAGCAGGTGAGTTAGGGGAGGACAAATGACGTGCGGGAGCTGAACATCGATCATCTGATCAAGGTGACTGAGGAGACGTTAACGGACACAATGAAGACTATTCCGGCGTTTGTACGCGAGTTCTATCGGACGTACACGCATACGTTCGCCAGCGTGTTCGACAGACTCGCGCGTAACGTACACATGCTGTCGCGGTTGGACAAGTGGGCCGTGCTGGCGTCCATGCGCGTGAGCGGCATGGCTATGCTCGAACAAGAACCGGCGTCGGCATATACGAAGCAGATCGCCGACGCGTTCGAGGAGGCGTTGTACTGGGTGTTGCCATCAGTGCTCAAGCTCGCCGACGAGCGAAACATACCGTGGCAGCCTAAGTCAAGCGGACAGCCGGAGTTTCGCATAGCACCTCGGCCTCAGGACGGACAGGTACGATTCTACCCCGTCTCGCGGGATAGCGTACGTCTGCTGCTCACTATTGTGAAGACGGCGGCACCAAACGCGACGTATCTCATGCCCAAACACGGTATAGAGCAGAAGCACGCGGAAACGATGTTGCTGGCGTTTCAGAATATCCTGCTTTCTTCCGCGTTCCGCCGGGCCAAGGTGTTTGTCATCGACAACGCCGTGCTCGACGCTATAGACAGCGCCTCTCTGGACCTCAACACCGAGCCGCTGGTTGTCCCGTATCCGGCCGTATGGGTGGAGGTGGCGCACCGCGATAAGACGGCCAATTACGGCTGGCTATTCACTGAGCAGGACGCGGGCATTATGCGGGCGAACGGTACAGACGTTAGCGGCATCGTAATGATGAACGTGTTGCGCGTACCGGGTGGTTGGGATTTCGAGGGCTATACGCTGGCCCACGACGAGTATCGAGGGTACGACGACGATGGCGTCATTGTCGAAGATACTCCGGAACAGTTGACGCACGCGAGGTCCACGCGGATGCCGGCACGCATACTCGACTATCTGTCGTCCAAGTTCATCGAGTACGAATTGCATCACCGTACGTACAATGGCGGATCAAAGGCACGGCGAAAGCAGCGGTACAAGTCCTACCACGTGGTCGAGATCAAGAAGTCGTACAAGCAGTACATCATCGACAACCCTGGCGTGGGGAAACCGCTGGATCATCGCGTCGACGTGGTGAAGCATCCTGTGCGCTACCGCTACTGCTCCAACTGCGAGAAACGCGTATTCGTCAGGACGATCCTGAAAAAGGGAGAGTGTCCGGAATGCGGCGCTAGCATAACGCTCGCCACCGTGAAGGTGGTGAAGAAGGAGCGCGGACCGCTCGTGCGTAAGCCACATCTGGTAGCACAGGTCGCACGCACGTTTTATCGGGCGCGCGAATTGCCGTCTCCGACGGATGAGGGCGACGAGAAGGGGCCGGCACGCGATAGGAACGAACCATGAACGCCGATGGCGTTATGTTGTTGACGCTTCTCGTCCTGGTGCTCGTGGTGATGTTCATCGTAACGATTCACGACGTGTTAGAACATCATCGGCGGCGCGAGCAGGAGCAAGCCGAGGAACAAGTCGAGCAGCAGCAGCGAACCGAGAACACCCGGCGTTACGGCGATATCGAGTATGAGCGGTGGAAGCGGCAGCGGGAGCGTCGATATGGCTGAGCACTACATGGCCAGGCGTCGTCGCGACGATATACAGGAGCTGTACGTATGCGCGTTGCAGCTGCCCGACTGCCACGTTCACGCGGAGACGCAGGCGGAGCGGTTGGAGTGTGATGACTGCCGCTACGGGCTCATTGGGCAATGTCAGGGGCTGCTCGCGTTTGACAGGCGCGATGGCGACGCGTGGATGGCTCGCGCCAAGGCTGCATTCGAAAACGGTACGTGCCCGATCTGTTTCTGTACCGATGAGGAAGGCCACAAGCGGGGCTGCTACATCAAGGAACTGGAGGACAAGTGCGCTTCAGGATCACCTACTACGGCGGGATGCAAGGCTACAAAGTCTCCGTCGCGCAATACGACGGCGGCGACGTCGTCTCGATCGACGAAGTCGAAGAAATCGAAGAAGCGCTCGCGGAAGCGCGGCGCCAAGTAACAGACCTGGCGAACGAGCTGCGCGACTCTGCCGCCTATTCGGCGCAGTGTTTGGAGGCAGGACAGGAGGAAGTGGCGAGCGTGAAGCGGCGGCTGAACTTGGAGCTACAGGAGAATGCTCGCCTGCGCGAGCAGCTGAAGATGCGCGAACGGAGGGACGGAGAAGCGTGAGCGACGAGAGATTCAACATCAGGATGAAGGGCGGCGTATCGTTCGATTCTGACAGTCAGAAGTTCATCATCACGATTCGCGTCTGGAACAACATAGACTGCGCAGGCGAGCCTGACAAAGAGTTCACCAACGGGATGGAATTCGACACGGAGGACAAAGCGAACACGTACTACCGTGACAGCATCCGACCGCCGATGGACCAGATGGAGCGGGCACTGATCGATGAACTGCCACCCGGCAGCCGGTTGGTGCGACACGTAGGAGACATTTGACGGAAGAAGGGACGCCATAATGCCGTCGACTGCGACGCTGTCACGCTGGCGGAGGACGCCGGCAGACCTGAATTTCAAGGTTGACAAGAAGGACTATCGCGCCGAGTTCACGCTGAACCGCTTGTGCCGTGAGATCGACGAGGGTCGTGAGCTGGCGAAACAAGATGAGCGGCACGACGCGATGCAGGAGCGTCGGATGAGCGCGAACATGTTCATATGTGAGTGGTGCAACGAGCGCATCACACACGTGGCAGATCCGCTACGAGACGTGGCGCTCTGCATGATCTGCAAGAATAAGGGCATCACGCCGTACATGGTGCGCACGCATATTGTTGAGTCGTCCACGCCCCTTCCCGAGCAGGAGGAGCAAGGCAGCTCGCTGGAAGAAGCGAAGTATAACGTCGCCAGGGCCGAGCAGGAGTTGGTCGACGCGCGCATCGACTTCGAGGCTGCGATAGCGGCGATGGCTGCGGCCAAGACGCAGGACGAGACGGACGCCGGGCATGACGAAATGTCGCGGGCGCTGGAGCGAATCACCGCCGCGCAGGAAGCGGGCGACGCTGCGCTGTTGGCGTTCCGTGCAGCGCGAGTAGACGAACCGACGATGGCCGAGAAGGACACTGCAGGATTCAGAGGGAGCACCAGCGAGCTGGGGTTCCACGAGGGCGCTGCGGGCTTCCGTCCAGAGGATCGCGGAGAGCCGCCGGGTGTGCCGCCGGGACAGCGCTTGGGGTTGCCAACCAAGGGCAACGACTACCTGCATGACGGGTACCTGCATGACGGGCGTACGCCGGGGAACTGGGAGTAGTATGGTTCATGGTGCTACGTTCGAATCACCGTACGGATTCGTCAAGATAGTCACGAGCAAGGGGCCAAAGTGGTTCTGCAACAAGGGCAAGCTCTCCGCAGGGCCGTACGCCACCAAGTGGCTCGCCAAACGGCAGGGTCCGCGTGACATCCTGAAAGTCGAGACCGACGCTGCTCAGGAAGACATCGCGGAGCCTGATGCATTGTGAGCACTGTACATCAGGGACCAGACGGGTTACGGATTATTCACGATCCGGAGGGCAAGACGCTGGGTGACAGACTGTACGTCACGCGGGGTCAGAAGTGTGTTCCCTTCGGGAACGCACTCACCCTCAAGGCGCTCGGCGGTATACTTCTCACGCCAACGATGCGGGGTTGGCTCATGTCATTCCGCAGTCTCTACGCTAAGGTTGGCGGCAAGAGCACCAACACAACCGTCAGTTCATTCTGGAGCGATGAAAACTATCGCGAGTGGCGCCGTCGCCAGCAGGCGCAGAGACGGAGAGGGGGTTGATATGACGTACGTGTTCACCCGTCAACTCTCGACGGGTGAGAATCTGATGTATGTGTACGACAACGAGGGCAGTAACGTCGAGGGTACGCGGCATTTCGTCACGTGCCGACAGTACACTGCGGCTCGTGGGGTTGTCATAGACAACTACAGCATTGGCGGCATATCTCTCGGCGTAGCTACGATAGAGTGGGTGCGTTCGCACCTACGTCGCATCCTGGCGCATGAGACCAGCGGGCGGCCGCTATGACGGTAGTGTTTGTATGCCCGATTGGCGGCGCCCTGGCGGGGATGATGTACGTGTTTGATTCCGAGGGACGTTCGGTCGACGGAACCCGGCATTGGCTCACGTACCAAAATACTACGGCCCCTCGTCGTGACGTAGTGCGCAATATGCGTATTGGGAACACCGTTCTCACTGACGCTACGCGACAGTGGATTCGTGTCTGTACGCGGCAAGTGCAGCAACGTATCGATGAGGGGGTGCTATAGGTGAGCACCGTATACGCGAGCGCCGAGTACCAGCTGATGCTGGTGTTCGACGAGGACGAGGAGCGTACACATACCAACGCCGTCAATCGCTACTACGTCATGGACTCACGCGGCTGCATTATGTCGTATGAGTCTGTGAGCTATCGGGGGATATTAGAGGGAATACGCCTGAGTGGCAGTCAAATGCGTTGGTTGCGTGAATGCAATCGCAAGCTGTCGGCTGAGTTGACCGCGCAGCGGGGATATGTGGCATGACGCCACAGACAACAGTGTATGCGAGGGAAGGCATTATGCTCGTGTACGACGAGGCAGTACAGGTCGGCTACCCGGGCTACGTGGAGGGCGATAGCTACTACGTCGTGTACCGAGGACGAACGGCGCCCTACCACAATGCTGCGGAAGGCGCGTGTCGGGTCGAAGGCATTCTGGTACCGAGTCCTTTGGTTGATTGGTTGCGCGACATGCATAGGCGTCTTTGCTCCTGGGTTAGCAGACGAGATGTGGGGACACTATGAGTGACGTTTGGGTACGAGACGACTTGACGGTCGTCTTCGATCGCGAGGCGCTGAGAGGGACGCACGACCGCTGCTTCGTTCGGGCGAGCCAGGATGCGGTGACGCGTGATATTCGCTCCGTGATAGACTTCGGATGCATCGAGCAGCGTGTTCTGAGTCGCGCTGAAATCACTTGGCTCGGTGAGGTCAAGTCGGAAATTGTATACGCGATTGGACTACGAATATGAGCGAGACACGCCATCACGGGCGCGTAACGCTCGTGCTCGATTCGGAAAGCGACAAGGCGGAAGATGCGGCGTACATCATGGTGGAGGGCGAGACGTACACAGCGCTCATCATCTTCCAGTACAATGGGGTTGTATCGGGCACGCCGCTAGTGCTCACACCGCACGAGATGGATTGGCTGCGAGAGCAGAGCAACGCCATCATCGCTGCGCGCGAGACGGTACTCGGCGAGCGGGATGTGATGGCTCACGTGTTCACTAGGCAGCGTCACTTCCGGGAGCCGCCAGTGGATCTGCCATCGGTCGAGTGGATTTTAAATCAGCAGCAGATAAGGAATCAGGCAGCTGCGGGCTTCGCGACTACGGCTGACACCACAACAACGGGGTTTGCACCAGCGGGTTCTCCTACCGGGCGGATACAGACGGCCACGTCGAACGTTCTGCCGTTCGCGAACATCGACTACTCGCATCTAGAAGCGCGAATGGCTGAGGCAGCTATGCGGGCAGAGTCGCATGACGAGGAGTACGAGGACGACGACGTAGATGAGGACGAGATCAATGAGACGCGCCCGATACCGGGAGCTGTGCCGGGAAGTCCGGTGTATCGCTTCGATTTCGATCCGGGTATGCTCCAGGGGATCTCATCGGAGATACTAACGCCGGAGCAGGTAGAGGCCAATCGTGCAGCCGCTGAAGCTGCTCGACACACACGCGCAGCCCGGGCGGGCGACGCGGCTGATGCTGTGGCCTACGGGGTATCTCCTATAGTAGGAGCGATGCGCAGGGAAGCGATTTCGCGTCAGCTGTACACTACGTTACCGGCGCGCTTAGGCGCCATGCGCCCCCGCGTCGAGTTGACGCGTATGGAGCCCGGCGAGCGAATCGGAGTCTCTGTAGATCAGAACGGCGAAGCAGCCATTGTTAATGCTGCTGATCGACCGCTCGCGGTACCGCTTCCTGCCAATGATGAACAGCCGTTCGAATCAGCAGACCCGCCGGCCGGCATAGGCGACATAAACATACAGGCGGGTGAGGGAATGGAGGTGCATCAAGAGGGCAATCAGGTAACCATATCCCGGGCACCTGAGCACGTAGGCGTGCCGGATTATTCCTCTCCGGCGGCTGTTCAAGCCTTCTGGCAGCGAACTACTGGAACCGCGTCTTTTGTCGACTACGCGCGGCAGCTGCTTGCTGAGACGCGTTCTGATGACAACAGCAACGCAGCGCAGGCTACGCGACAGATTGGCGTGGATCTGGGGCTGACGCCGGATGTAGTCATAGAGGACGAGATTGTCGATACAGACGTCGGTGACCATGCCGACGAGGACTACGACGACTCGTAGAAGTACGAACGCGTTCTTACTTCCTGAAAGGAGTCACGGTGCAGTTGACTGCAGAGATGTTGCTGGAGAAACTCCTCGACTTCGTCGAGGGACGCGAGAAGGAGCTGGCGACTCGGGATCAGACGGCACTCCCGGCTCTCCACGAGTATGGGGTCGCGAAGGCGTTCCTGTACAATCTTCTGGGCGAGACGAAGTCGTTTGCCGACAGGCGTACGCGGGGCTTCGCGGCGCCGGGCGCACGCGTCTTCGAGACGGCGAAGAAGGAGGAGTCGAATGCAGGTACAGGTGATGGGCCGCCCGTCGCCTGAGTTTCCGGTGGTCTGTTGGACCCCGGAGAAGCTGGAGCGGTTGCGAAAGCTGTATGAGGCTGAAAAGGACGAGGGACTCGATCATGTGATTGAGTTCGATGGCACGAAGATGCTCATCGCCTACACCAAGTACATGATTGAATACCTCACTAAGCGGTTCGAGGGTTGCTCTCAGTCGGAGAAGCCTGTAAACTAACGAGAACAGGAAACTTCGAACGGAGGGTAGCATGCGCAGGTCGAGACTCACAAGGAATTCCCCGGTGAAAATCGTGAACGCGCCCAAGAACATGAAGCGGTTCAGTGGAAGGCGGGGACGAATCTTCGGCGTGCGCGGTCCGGACAAGACCTGGTGTGTCACGTTCGACAAACCAGTTCTGCATAGAGGCAAGAAGGTCAAGTTCATGGTGTTCAGGCGTCACGAGCTTCAGAAATTGGAGGAGTAGCGTGGCGGGTCGATACATTGACGTGGCTGTGAAGTTGGAGACTGCCGGAACGGTCGATCAACTCTACGTCCGGGATGGCGAGACGAGCAAGGACGCTGTCGAGCGCTATCTCAAGGACGACGAAGAGAAGTTGGCGGATGCGGATATCTGCCGCGTGGTCGAAGAGATTGACGCCAAGACCGTCAAGGTCTCCGATCTGATGGAGCTGCACCCGTCGGAGGAGACAAAGCAGTTGAACATCGACTACCCCAACGGCAACCCCTACGAGGAAGCCAGCGAGGGCGAGGCCGCGCCGGCTGAGGGTGCGATCGTGACGGGCTTCAGCAGGTGATCGTACCGACTCTCAAAGTCGGAGCTGAAATCTACACCGTGACCCCCCTGGCCGAAGGTCCGTGGGCGGTAGACGAAGTGACCGTGATCAATGATGACGGCGTTACGATCTGCTGTATCTCTACGGTCTACGACCAGGGGGTCATGTTTGTTAGTCGCGCCGACGCTTTCGTGGACCGAGCTGTTGCGTCTGCGGAGGCCGTCAGGCGCAACGAAAAGGAGCAGCCGTGATCACACAGTGGGAGATGTACTGGCTGACGAGGTGTGATAGCCTCAATGCATTCGTGTTTGGCATCGGCCTCACCATAGCAATCATAGGCGGCATCCTGCTCATCGCCTATCTCACCATCAAGGCGTGTACGGCGGGCAGCCCGTCGGAGTCCGACAAGGCAGCGAACGCGATGGCGGGCAGGGTCTACAAGCCGATGTACTGGACGCTCGGCGCCGGCATGCTGTTACTGATGTTCAGCGTGTTCATCCCGACGACCAAGGAGTACGCGGCTATCAAGGTCGTGCCCGCGCTCGCCAACGATACTCTGAAGGAGGATCTGGGCGAGATCTACACGCTGGCGAAGGAGTGGGCGAAAGACGAGCTGAAAGAGCTGAGTGCCGAGGTGAAGAAGCCGGAGGAGTAGCATGACTGGATGGTATGTGGCGTGCGTCTTGTACGTGCTGGGTGCGCTCTGGGTGCCGATAGCGATGGGCGTAGCGAGCCCTAGCGGTATGTGGGGCTACCCGGGCGAGTCATTCTGGAGGCGCTACGTACTGCCGATCTTCTTCGTCGTCGTGTGGCCCCTCGCGCTGGGCGTCGCGCTGATCGAGCTGTACATGAACAGCAGAAAACCGGGAGGACGGAAGAGATGATGCGGGTCATTTGTATGATGGGACTTCCGCGTTCAGGGAAGTCGACGGTTTCACGAGTGCTGTCGATGCAGTTCGCGGCCCCGGTCGTCAACCGCGACAGCATCAGGCTCGCGCTGCACGGCGAGCGCTTTCTGAAGCCGGCGGAGCCGATGGTGCGCGTGCTGGCCAGAATCATGGTCGAGGCGCTTTTCAATGCGGGTCACGGCACGGTCATCGTCGACGAGACGAACCTCAAGAGAGCGACGAGAGACTTCTGGCGTGACGGTCCGTGGGCGACGGAGTTTCTTCAGGTGCAGACGTCGAAGGAGCTGTGCATCGCGCGAGCGCAAGCGACGGACGACGAAGCGATCATGCCGGTCATACAGGCAATGGATGATTACGCCGAGCCGCTCGATGAGAGTGTCGAGCACGTCTCTGCGGTGCTCGCGGCGGAGTTCCCCGCGATCAAGGCGGCGTTGGAGCGGGCCACCAGTCAACAACCGGAAGGGGCTGAATGAAAAGAGCCACTGAGCTGCTGATGTGCGATGTCTGCGGGGACGAGGTCGAACACACCAAGCTGGAGCAGGTGACTTCAACGTTCAAGGGCATCACCATTCCGTGGCTTATCGTCGAACGAGAGAAAGCAGACGATCTCCACGTCTGCTCGCGCTGTCACGCGGGAGCTTTTGAGTTCATCACGGACTTCATGAAGCTCGACGGCGCACGGAGCAAGAATATCGCCGAGGGCGTTACCATTCTGAAGCTCATCATGCCGTTGCTGCTGGACAAGATGCAGGAAGCACTGCTGAAGCAGTAGTCGTCAACAGAAACAGAAATCGAAGGAGGAATCGGTGGCAAACAAGATTGCTACGTGCGAGATCAAAGGCGTAGCTCACCTCATCGTACACAATGGTCAGATGGCCGACCCGCTCAACGAGTGGGCGAAGGCGCTGAAGAAGGTGTCGGGCAAGCGCAACAAAACCGACGCCGACCACGAGAAGATGGCCGAGCTGGAGTTCCGGGGCGGCCTCTACCTCAATGCCGAGGGTAAGGCGATCATCCCCGGCAAGTGCATCGAGGGCATGCTCGTGAAGGGCGCCAACCACAGCAAGAGGGGCAAGGTCATCAAGAGCTTCGTGTTCACGATGCTCGAAGAGTGGCCGCTCATCTACACCGGGCCGCATTCGGTGGACGAGCTGTGGGCGGACACCAAGTTCCGTCGGCGCGACCTTGTTGTAATCAAAGGCGCGCGGATCATGCGTACGCGCCCGACGTTCACAGACTGGAAGTTGAAGTTCGAGCTGTGCTTCGACGACACGGGCATCAATCCCGAGGCACTGCAGGAGATCCTCGAACTTGCTGGCCGCATCACTGGTCTCGGCGACTGGCGCCCCAAGCACGGGCGCTTCACTGTCGAGAAGTTCGACGTCAGAGACGCCTAGCGCGGCGAGGTCTGGCAGGATCCGGCTAGACCTGGCGATGCAGGGATTGGCAGGGCATGCGTCAAACCTATCTAGCAGAGCACATGGTCTGTGTGTACGCGTATCACACAGGCGAAGAGTCGCAGCTCGCGGAGTACGTCGAGCGGCAGGGCGCATACGTCGTGAAGACCGTGCACATGTCGGACATTATGCATGTTGCACTGATCATTACGCATGCTGACAGCGATCTGGCTGACTTCGACGTCGAGGAGGAGTTGCCGAAGATGTACACCACTGTAGCGCGAGAAGAGTGTCAGATCTGCGGGGCGGAGACGGTACCGTCAGATCAGACCCAATGCGGTGCGTGTGGCGAGATTGTCTGTAGCGAGTGTGTGTCTGAGGACGACAGTGACGTATGTGAGAATTGCGGTTGAGTTTTGAGGGGCTCCCACACATCGAAGAACTACTGTACAGCGAGACGGGCTTCGACGCGGAGTGGTAGGGATTGGGCTCGACTTTCATGGCTTCCTGGGTTGTGGAGCCCCTCTTTTCTTTGGAGGGCCAATGCCGTTCGATGAAACGAAGGACGATGTTCTTGACGAGGCGCTCATCGAGATCGATGACGCGCAGTCGTACATACACGCGAAGCTGGCTGCCTACAGTGGCGGTGAGCCAAAGATCCAGCTGACACGATTCATCAAGCTGGGCAACGGGGAGAAGAAGTACGCGAAGCTCGGGCGGCTGACGCGGGCCGAGTCGCGTGCACTGATCCCGATCCTACAACAGTGGGCGTTCGATGAATAGCGCGCCGGGAAGGTGAGGGAATGTTAGTATTTGCAGCCGATCTGCACCTGTCGCCAAACACGTGGGCGTCGCTGCCCGAACTGTGTGGTGACTCGTACAGCAGCTTGCGGCAAATTGTTGATTACTGTCTCAAGAAGAAGGCCGACGCGCTCATACTGGGCGGCGACGTCTTCGACAGGCGGAATCCCGACAGTGCGTCGGTAGCGGTCTTCATGGATCAGATGCGGAAGCTACGCGCTGCCAGTATCCCCATATTTGCTATTCAGGGACAGCACGACCGCAGTGATCCGCCGTGGACACAGATCCACGGGGACTTGGGCATCATCCAGCTCGGCCCGCAGCCGTTCGTGGGGGTGCCGGTAGGGAACAAGACTTACAACATAGCAGGCTTCGACAATACGTCGGCGGCGAACGTGCAGGAAACGCTGAAGACTATTGAGGGAGCCGACATTGTCGTGTTGCACCAGTCACTCAAGGGCGTCATGGGGTTCGCCGACAAGTGGGATCTCGACGAGGCGTGGCTGCACGACAACGTGAAGCTGGGGCTTGTGGGAGACATCCACCTGCCCGTCAGCTCGGGGCGCTGTTACTACCCCGGCTCGACGCACATGTGCGCCATCGACGAGCCGATTGAGAAGAGCTTCATCACGGTCGACGCAAAGCTCGCGGTCAAGCGAGTGAAGATGGATACACGTGAGGTGGTCGACCTGATGGTGGAGACAGAGGACGGGCTGACTGCAGCCATCGCTACGATCCGGCATTACAAGCCGAAGAGCAAGCGGTACCCGCGATCAATCATCTACGTGAGGCTCGCGCCGGATGTTCCTGGCGCGTATGACGCGCTCAAGACGGCGTGCGCGGAGGCCGAGCACTTCTTCATGCCGGCGACGCTGAAGGTGAGTGCTGAAGGTGAAGCAACACAGGAGCGGTCGGTCGCAGCTACGAGTCTGGAGTCGTGTCTGGCGCAGGCCGTCGATCCGACTGAGGCTGCCGACGCATATGGCTTCATTCTACGGCTGCTCAAGGCGGAGAAGCCGGCGGACGAGCTGACAGACATCAAGAAAGAGATGGGCGTCTGATGGTGTGGGAACCGCTAACGCGCATACGCGGGATTGCTGAGCACACCCCTTCCGCCGAAGTTGCTGATCGGATCGTAACGCAGTGGGATCAGGAACTCAGAGACGATCTGGGGCAGGACATGTGGCAACTTCCCAGTATACAAATGTGGAGGTTCATGGAGTCAATGGAGCGACTGTTGGCGGTGATCATCGACGGTGTTTGCGGAGAGCGACCACGGCTCTCGACATTCTCGATGATGAATAGCCTAGACGAACCGAGCGACTGCGAGTTGTACATCATTTGGGCGTCGCCCTTGTCAAACTTCTATGGTGGCGCCGTGGAGGGTTGTCGGGTGTATCGCATCTCTGACGCATTTTGGCCCGGCCGCAGTGCGTTTGTGGGCGAAGACAGCATGATCAATTTACGCGCACGGGAGTTAGTCCAGCGCTGGTGGGCGTTACTTATCGTACACCACGACGCTGGCGCATTCTGAACTAGGAGGAAGTACATATGCCGCAGCAGACAGGTTTCGCACGTGCTGGGACGGCGCCCCAGGTCGCACAGACGCCGGCCGACGGGCAGGCCGAAAATACGGAAGGCGCGCGGAACAGGCCGACGAACGAGCGCAACGGCGGAGTGGCCGCCGGTTTCGGTGCCGCTACCGGCGAGGTTGACGCAATCGATCTCGGGCTCACGCCGGATGAAGCAGCAGCGCTGACGGATCGTGTGCTGGCCACGCTCGAATCGCACGCTCGCACGCGCATCGAAGAGACGCCGGACTTCGTGGCGACGTTCATTACGGCAACGAGTACGGCGTCGATCGCACGCGACATTCTGCGGGAGCGCCTGCAGGGTCAGGTCACCGACGAGGAGTTGTTGAATCACATGCTGGAAGATGCGAACATCTTCCAGTCGCTGCACGAGCGGTACGAGACGGAGGTTCGCACCGAGCTGGCAAACCGCAGCATGGGGCAGCTTGACGCCATCGTTGAGAGCTATGCCGCAAACGCGGCAGCCGATGTCGCGCTGTCCACCATCGAGGGCAACGACGCGCGCATCAACTACTGCATGGGCCGTCGCGACAAGTTCATGCAGTGGTTGCAGCGAATGTTCAAGCGCATCCTGCACGCTGTGGCGAGCTGGGATGCCCCGTCGAAGATCTTCCTGAACGTGCGGTCGATTGACCTGCCGGAAGAGGGCGCGTCGGCGGTGATGTTGTGGGACAACCGTAGCGCGAACATGCTGCATCGCGGGCAGTACGGCGTGGTCGACCACTTCCCGTGGCTCGGGAGGTTGCCGATGTACGTTCCCGACGGAGCAGACGACGAGGCAAAGGCGCTCGTCAAGAGACAGAGGCGCGTCTTCGCCAAAGCGTTGATGCTTCGCCTCTATGAGGTGGCACGCTCACAGACGCGTACCTAACCTCGCAACCAACGCGGAGGTGCAATGCGTACACGTAGACTGGTGGCGAAGAACTTCTGCCAGCACAGAGAGCTGACGATCGATTTTCCGCCGGGGGTCAATATTCTTGGGATCCTCGGCGGCAACGGTCGCGGCAAGAGCAACGCCATCAAAGCAATTCGGTTTGCCATACTCGGCGAGTCGGGGAACGCTGGCGGCAAGGCTGACGATCTGAACTGGCAGGCGGCGGAGGCGAAGGAGACTGGTTTCGTCGAGTGGTTCTTCGAGCAAGCAGGTATCGAAGGTTCGGTGAAGCGCTACATCACAACGGCGCGAGCCAACATGGCGTTCGGTAACACGAAGCACAAGAGCGTCAGTGAAGTCAACGCCGAGATGCTGAAGATCGCTGGTGTCACGAAGAAGACGATCGAGGATGTCGTCTTCGTCATGCAGGGCGAGATCGAGAAGATCTTGTTCAAGCGGCCAGCCGAACGCGCGAAGGAGTTCCAGGGGCTGTTCGGGACTGAATCGGCGGAGAAGATTCGCGAGCTGCTGCAGAAGGAGATCGCTACGATCTCCACAGATCCGATCGATGAACGGATCGCAGAGCTGGAGAAGCGTATCTCCGAGGAGATTGATCCCGATCTTCGGAAGTTCAACGACGAGAAGGGGGAAGCCGAGACTCAGCTCAAGCTCATCGATCGAACTGCGGCGCAATCGATCAAGGACGCATACGAGCTTGCGCTCAAGCGCGCGCAGGAGATACAGGCGCTGCAGGAACGGGCGACCAAACTCCAGCGGGCTATCGGCGGTGCACAGCTTCCGCACTTCTCAGACGAACTGCAGCGGTTGATCGATGCAATGGAAGCCAACCGTGTGGCGGCTGATGAGGCGAAGCAGAAGCTGGCCAACGTAACGGCAGCACGCCAGATCAGTACGTCGCGGGCGGCGTTCGAGAAGGAGCTGCAGGAGGCGACTTTTGTGTTGGAGACGCCGCCGCCGACAGTACCAGCAGTCACGCCGGAGCATGTCGAGACAGCGAAGAAGCAGGCGGCCGACGCAGCTGCGGAGTTGGCCAATACCAAGACGTTCATTAAGGCGTTTGAGAGCGGCAACTCCACGTGCCCTACGTGTGGTACCGACTGGCCGAACGCAGCTGAGGCTGTTGAGGCGGCGCGCGCCACGCTACAAGAGCAGCAGGAGAACCTTGTCCAGGTGGAGTCGTTGATCGGCAGGGCGAGCGGTGAACTGGAGAAGTACAGGTTCGCTGTGCAGTCGCTGGTTGAGAAGCAGGAAGACGCGGCGACGCGTGCGGCTACGTTGCGCAGCACGCTGTCGCGTATGGGCGAGGCGCCGCAGGTGCAGGTCGACAACCTCGCAGCCTTGGAAGCGCAGGTCACTGAGTTCGATCGGCTCAAGAAGGCGATCGACGAGCGCGCGCCGAAGGTCAATGCACTGCAGGCGCAGGTCGCGGCATCGCAAGGCGAACTCAAGGCGCTCACGGCTCAGTTAGCCGCGCTGGAGAGCGAGCAGCCGCAGGGCTTGCTGCGTACGCACTACGAAGAGGCGTTGCGGCAGTTGTCGGTTGCTGAGCAGTTGACGGCAGCGTTCGCTGAGTTGGGCGGCAAGTTGGGATTGCTTCATGAGCTACGGGCGCGCACGCTCGCAGAGCTGAGCACGCTACAGGGTCAGGCGAAGAACCTGAGCGAGCGCCGCAAGTACAAGGAACTGTGCGAGCAGGCGCGGGCAGTGCTGCATCGTGACTGTCTGCCGCGTATGGTCACGCAGGCATATCTGAAGGTGCTCAACGTTGCCATCAACGACTACCTCATGTTGTTCAATGTGCCGTTCACCTGTCAGATCAAGGACGATCTCGATGTCGTGTGCTTCCCCGTGGGGGCGGGCGAGCGCAGCGCGGAGCGGCTGAGCGGCGGACAGAAGGTGATGCTTGGCATCGCGTTCAGGTTCGCGGTCTACAGTCTGTTCACACGCAACCTGGGCTTCATGGTTCTCGACGAGCCGACGAACATGCTCGACGACGACCACATCAGCTCAGTGTTGGACATCCTCGACTCGGTCAGGAAGTATGCGCACAGTACGGGCATGCAGCTGATCGTGATCACCCACGAGAAGCAGTTGGCGGGGGCGTTCGACTACACAGTGGTGGTGTAACATGACGATGTGTGTTTTCGAGCGTGAGGGAGAGACGTTCATCTTCAAAGATGAGCTGGAGCCTCGCGCCTGCATAACGAGCTTGACTGCTAGCAACAGTCGCCTCATATGCGAGCAACCAAAGATGATCGAGGAGCCGTTCTTCGTCTGCAGCTCGAACGTGCTGCCGGAGATGCTTCTCGTACCCAGCGAACCAGACGGTACACTCGCTGCGTGTCGAGCAGCGTTCCGTGTGCCGAGAGAGTGCGGCGGTCCGAGGGAAGTTGGCGGCCCGGAGGTGCGCGTTGCGCAGTTTCTGGTCGTCGGCTTTTCCACGCCGGTCTACCAGATTCCGGAAGAAGCCTTGCCGGATTTTCAGCTGCATATGGCGGGGCGCGTGTTGCCGGCGATACAGAATCACCCGTTGTGGCGTAGCGGGCTTGGCTTCATCACGGCCGATGTGGTCGGTCCGTGTGTCGTTGCTATAGCACACATCATCGGCGACATCATGCGTTTTGCGAAGGGTGACGGTCGAATGAAGTTCCGTCTACGGAATTTCTTCCGGCTGAGTCGGATGACGACGATCAAGAAGCTACTGAACCCTGACGGCTTCCCAATATCGACAGGGCTGCGCCGGTTGCAGATGCTGCAGGAGCTGTGGACGAGTCCCACGCATTGGGTGCATTTGTTCGCGCAAGCGGGGTGCTCAGAGCTGGCCGGACGCGAGGACAGTTTTCTGATCCGCTACCATGACGAGTTGTCGAAGAAGTATATCTTCGACGGCATGGACATGGACGAGGCTCACGTGATCGCATCGTACAAGACGGCGCAGCGCACGCTGGACTTTGTGCGGCTGCTGTGGCTGCACGGCATTGGCGAACAGGAGTTCGATCCTCACAGGTTTTTCCAGAACGAGGACGATGCACGCGACTTCGTGCGATACGCGACGCAAAATTCTTGAACAACTCACTTGCTATCTGTGCTGGAACTAGCTAGACTTCAGACGAAAGTGAGGAGTCCATCATGCGTTCGATTCTACTCGTCGCCGCGTTCTGTGTTGCCAGCGCCGGTTGCTGCAGCACACCGTCAGCGATAGTGGATGAGATCCATTTCATGGACACGGTCGTGCGCGTCGGCGTGAAGGAAACAGAAGGGTTTGAATCTGCGAACGCCGAAGACGCACAAGCACTTGGGTTGAAGGCGGTCAATGCGCTCAGGCGCCTGGCCCCGCATACCGACAACCTCAAGCGCTGGAGTGATGGAGAGGAGCCCGCCGGTGACTCTGAATAGAGAAACACTTGGCAAGTTCGTCGACCTGTCGGATCCGAAGGTCGCGGCTCTAGTGAATGTGCTTGAGCCGTATTTCCCCGCCCTACAGCGGATGGGGAATACCGGTATCCAGCAGTTCCTCGCCAGTCTGAAGTGTCAAGACTGGTCATCCATCGATGCGGCGCTTTATGAGGTGATGACTGAAACCGAACGGGACGCGATGAGCGCCCAGGTTCTGAAGGAGGCTCGCGCCGCCGTTAAGCGTGAGTATGAAACGAGCAGGTTGTTCAAAGACGACTTGCTCCAGACGCTCCTGGGGATCGCGCTCTCGTTCGTGTAGGGTCACTTGTTGGGGGGGTTAGTAAAGCTGGTAGCGCGCGCACGCGGCGCAAGATTAGGGCGGTTCTGCCTCTCCGCCTTGGTCCCCCAAGCCCCGGTCGGCTGATCCGACCACCAGCTAGCTAGCCATACCCAACACCCTCCGAGAGCAATCCCCAAACGATGGAATCCCTGACGGGGTCTGGTAGGTACGGACTCGGCCGGGTGTGGCAGTACCAGGATTGGTGTTGCAAGCCAAGTTCTGGAAAGACACCGCAGGGCATGGACGTGGCTCGGTAATGCGCGGATAGGCGATGTGAGCCAGGGTACGGGACGCGCTGGGGATGGAAGACTACGCCTAATTGGTAAGGCAGCGGCTTGCTAAGCCGCCGTCGAGCAATCGACTTCGGGGTTCAAGTCCCCGGTCTTCCGCCAGCTCTTTGACAACAGAATATCAGGTCGGGACTTGCCATGCCTGGGTGCCGCCCGGCTTGGCAGGGTCGGATGGGGCGCGGCTAGGCAATGCAGGGCAGGGGCCGCACCCCCCTAGTATCAATGAACCGGGCGTAACTCAACTGGAAGAGGGCCGGATTTTTAATTCGGAGGTTGTGGGTTCGAGCCCCACCGCCCGGAGATTCTTCGGCAGTGCATGGCCGTGCATGATACGGTCTGGCTCCGCTCGGCTAGGCGCGGCAAGGCAAGTCAGGGGGCTCATATGCCGAAGTGGCGTAAGATCAACAAAGCGAAGCGGCATGATCCTTGGTGTCGCAACAACAACAGATGCTCAGCGTGTCGACGCTCGCGAACGTATCAGGGGCGCAAGGCACAGGCGGCGGCGGTCGACGCGTTGAAGGAGTACACCGCTGGGCGTGGCTAGCCATAGCGAGTCGGAGCAGGGATTGGCGTTGCACGTTAAGGCAGGGAAGGGGACGCCATGAGCATCTGGCTGGTGTACCTCGGTCAGGAGGTCGAGGGCGTCGTGACGTTGATGGTCCATAGCGTGTGGCTGAATGAGGACGGCGCCAAGACGTGTTCCGAAGAGCTGGAAGAAGAGTACAAGGACAGCAAAACGAAATGGTCGGACTACGAGGAATTCGAGGTCGAAGACGCGGAGGGCTAGTCTAATTGGCAAGGCAGCTGTTTCGAATGCAGCCGGTCGTCGTGAGACGGCTTCGGGGTTCGAGTCCCCGGTCCTCCGCCATTTTTTCACGGAGAGGGAGCGATGAAGCGAGTCACG
>Ga0307377_10002191_pt1 | contig 23358 bp, 24 predicted proteins | sample TR3MG_FD_202535 | JGI IMG/M metagenome (GOLD analysis project Ga0307377, IMG submission 202535) | Soil microbial communities from Risofladan, Vaasa, Finland - TR-3 | ecosystem: Environmental > Terrestrial > Soil > Coastal area > Acid sulfate soil | place: Finland: Risofladan, Vaasa | collected...
GGTCTCCGTAGTAGAAATCCCCCGCGTCGTCCTCGTACCCGGTCGTCCGACCCGTCAGGTCACCCCGCGCCATCTGGATTACGGCATCGAGATCGGCGGTGTTCGTGAACTCGACCGCCACCGCCTCGATGAGGATCTGCGGAGGGGCCACGTCCACGGCAGCGAGATCGGCTCGGATCTTGTCCAGAATCTGCTGGGGCGCCGTCACCACGACCGCGTTCTGCTCCTCGTTCACGTGCAGATAGCTGTACAGGAACGTCGGCAGCAGCCCGGAGGCGGCCTGCGCCCGCGTGTACCGTAGGGGGAACGAGGCGGTTCCGCTCAACCGGTAGGCGGCCAGGTCTTGGGGCACTCCCTGGCTGAACATGTAGACGCCCTCGACCTCGCTGAGCGCCAGACCGTAGGCGCTCGCGATCGTCCGGAGCAACCCATCGGGAGTCTGATCCCAAAGGTTGAGACTGACCTTCGCTCTGACCGCGTCGTCGACAGCCAGGTTCACGCCGGTCTTCGCCGCGATCTCCCCAAGCAGCTTCTGAATGTCCACATTCACTGCCCGGACCGACACCAGCCCGGCCTGGTACTCGACGGAGAGCTCCTCCCCCTTCTCCGCCTTGTCGACCTTGGGGGCGCCGCTCCCCTCCAGCGTCCGACTGCTGCTGACCATGATGATGTTACTCTGGCGGTCATCGCTGCGAGACACGCTGACCGGCGATGGCTCGTAGTTCACCACCGTCATCAGCACGCCGACGCCCTCCTCCGCGCCCTGGGGCACTTCGAGCTGAATGTGGCTCACCGGGTAGGTGCTCACATCGATGAAGTTCTTGCCGGTCCTGTTGCGGGCATTGGTAAAGGTGATCTCGAACCGGCTCGCGCCCTCCGCCTCCCAATCATGCCAGTGACGTTCGAGAAGCCCATCCGCCTTCACGATGATCTGAACGCCGTTGCGAAGCTGCTTGGCCTCGATATCGGTGATATTGCAGTAGACCAAGGCCTGTCCTCGCGGCGCGCTGCACGCCAGCGCCGCGAGCACGGCCGCGATGGTCCAGATCAGACTGCAAGTGCCTCTAGCCATGTGCGCGTTCTCCTTTGTCGGCGACATCGGTGCGAACGATATGCGGCGTGACGAAGATCGCCAGCTCCGTCTGCGCCCGGGTGATGCTCGGCGCCTGGAACGCGCTGCCGATCAGCGGCAGCCATCCGAGGACGGCCATCGCCCTGAGCTGGCGCGTCTCCGACTTCTCCACCAGGCCCGCAATGGCGATTGTCTCGCCGTCGCGGACGCGAAGCGTGTTATCCGCCCGCCGCGCTGCGAGGACGGGAAGCGTGCCCGCCCGCCCCGAGCTGCGCAGACTCCTGATCTTCACGTCCAGGTTCAGCACGACCTCGTCCCCCCGCCCGACACGGGGCTGCACGTCTACCGAGGTGCCTACTTCCACCGGCTCGATCTCGGCCGTCAGCCCCTGGTCGACGTTCTCGATGATGATGAAACGCTGCTGGCCCGCGAAGATTCGCGCCGTCCGGCCGTTCGCCACGCGAATGGTCGCCTTCGAGCGCAGCCGGCACGTGCCTCGGGTCTCGCTCGCATCGAGGATGACCTCCCACCCGCGCGGGAGCCCCTCGAGCCAGAGCAGATCGAGGTTTCCGGCCAGCGTATCCACCGCGACCGAGAAGTCACTGAGATACCGCCCGATCTGAAGATCGCGAAGGAGCGCGTGGGTTGACTCGCACTCCACCGCCACCACCTCCACTCTCACCTCCGGCGGGGGAGCGTCCAGCTTCGCCAGATCCTCCTCGATCCGATTCAGCATCCAGGCCGGCGCGTTGGCGATGATCGCGTTTGCTTCCTCGTCTGCTCGAAGGTAGTCGAGGAGGAAAGTCGGCACCAGATCCAACACCCGGGACGCCTTGAGATGCTGCAGCGGAATCACGCGGGTCGTCGCCGCCTCGTAGCCCCCCGCCGCCGCCCGAGACTCCGCCACGATCCAGCCGCCTTCGGGACAGGCCATTGCGCAGAAACCAGTCCCCGTCGCCAGGAGCTGTACCGCTTCGGCGGGAGACACATCCTCCAGCCGCAAGCTCACCCGTACGTCATCTTGCTCCGGCGCTACAATCGGGAATCCCGTCGCCGTCGAAATGCGGGTGAGCACATCCTGAAGGGTGGCGTTCACGGCATGGACCGAGAGCTCCCCGTCGTGCGGCACGACCCACAGCTCCGTTGGCAGGTCCGTCGGCGTCGCGGGCGCCGGCGGCGGCGGGAATCGATCCGAGTGCCAGCTCACGATGATCGTGCTCCCGTCCTCGCTCAAGGACGTGTTGAAGTCGTAGCGCCAGTGTCGATCCTCCCCCTCGCCCGCGATGATCCCCAAGTAGTTCACGAGGGCAACCTCCATGCCGATGCCTTCGTGGGCCCACTCCGGGATCGAGATCTGCGCGTGGCTCACCGGGTACTTCCCGATGGGCACGAAGCCGGCGCCCAGCTTCGACCGCGCGTTGTGGATGAAGATCGGCAGCCGCGTGAACTTCTCCGTGAACTCGATATCCCGTCCCCACTCATACTGCCGCCAGTAGCCCCCGCCGTCCGCGATGACCTCATCCCAGTCGATCCACCACTGCATCTCGCCGTCCGCCTGGATGGTGATCTGCACGCCGTTGCTGAGCTGCCTCGCGCTGATCTGGGTCACGTTGCAGTACGTCTCCCCGCGCTGGGCCGCGGCCGGGGCGCAGGCCAGCAACACGAGGATGGCGGCAAGGCAGCTATGGCGCAGGGAGGTCATCGGCTACGGCTCCTGCTCCTCCAGGAAACGCTCGTGGAGACGCTGCTCCTCATCGGGGGGCAGATGGCCGGTCAACGAGAGAACCCGCGGGGTCACGAAGATGACCAAGTCGGTGCGATTGACGGAGGTGGCGCTGGACCGGAAGAGCGCTCCGAGCAGGGGGATGTCGCCCAGGATCGGCACCTTCGTCCGGATCCGGCGCTCCTCTTCCTGTCTCAGGCCGCCGATCACGATGGTCTGACCATCCTTCACCCGCACCATCGTATCGGCCGTGCGCGTGATCTTCTCCGGCAGTCCCGTCACCGGGTCCAGCGCCGACAAGGTCGATACCTCCGGGTGAATCTCGCAGATGATCTCCTCTCCATCGCCGGTCCACGGGGCGATGTTCAACCTCACACCCGCGTCGATGAAGTTCGTGGTGTTCCCGTCACCGGTCTCGATAGGCTGGCGGAGGTATCGTTCGATGCCTACGAAGAAGCTCGCCCAGCGCCCGCTCACCGTCGCAATCCGCGGCGAGGCCCGAATTTTGGCCCGGCGCGCCGTGACCAATGCCTCCAGGCTGGCGCGGAACTCGTTAGGCAAGTCTGCGATCCCGCGAAGGACGGTCTCCCCGAGGCCCCGCGTCGGTTCGCTTCCCTCGAGAGAAGGCAAGCTCAACGTGCCCCATTCCGCTCCCCGCCCCGCCGACTGCCACCGTATTCCGAGATCGTACGAGGCCGTATCCCAGTCGGTGAACTCCACCACCAGGATCTCCAGCATGATCTGCGCCGCCGGCACGTCGAACTGCTGGATGTCCTGCTCGAATTTCTCGAGCACATCAGTCGGCGCCGACAGAACGACCGCGTTCTGCTCGTAGTTGACCTTCACGTGGTCTTGGAGGAACACGGGAAGCAGGCTCTTGGCGTTGCTCGCCTGCACGTACTGCGTGGGGATCGACTTGATGTCGCTGAGCAGATAGGAGGAGGGCTTGCGCGGAATCCCCTCGCTAATCATGTGCACGCCGTTCACTTCGCCGGCAGAGAACCCGTAGGCGGATACGATGTACTTCAGCACCTCTCGCGGCGACTTGCCAGTCAGGTGCACCGTCACCTTACGGTTTTTGATGGCGTCATCGACGACGACCTGCAGCCGCGCCTTCTCTGCCAGTCGGGTGAAGAGGAGATGGGCGTAGACGTCGACAGCGTGGACCGTCACCCCCGCGGTGGTGACGGCGATCTCCGGCTCGGCCGCCGCCGCCTGCTCGCCGGTCTCAGCTCCTGCGCCCTCTGCGCCTTCCCCTTTTTCCCCGTTCGGCTCGACCTCCGCGGCTGCGTACCCAGTGCCCGAGCCTCCGCCAGGCCCTGGGGCGACCGCGAGGACGACCATGCTGAAAGCAAGCAAGGCCAAGTTTTGCCATAGCCATCGGTGAGTCATTGCGACCTCCATCGGAGTTCTCTTGGGAAAGAGGAAACGAAGGGAACAGGCACGTCCGCCTCTTAGACACTGCCCACGGGCGAAAGGTTCACGGCCGCGGGTCGCCGCATCGCCTCGGCGGCGCAGGGCGTCTTACCCTACATCTCCGTTCGCCCCTCTACCGCGCGGGCGATCGTGACGTCATCTGCATAGTCCAGGTCCCCACCCACCGGCAACCCGAGGGCGATCCGCGTGGTGCGGACGCCGAGCGGCTTCAGCAGGCCCGCGATGTGCATCGCCGTCGCATCCCCCTCAACCGTTGGATTGGTGGCCAGGATGACCTCTCCTATGCCGCCCTGCTTCACCCGCGCGACAAGCTCTGGGATCCTGAGCGATTCCGGCCCCACTCCGTCCATCGGTGAGATGAGACCTCCCAGGACATGATAGCGGCCCCGGAAGCCGCCCGCCCGCTCCATTGCCAGCAAGTCGCGGGGATCGCCCACGACGCAGAGAAGGCCGTCATCCCGGCTCCCATCTGCGCACAGCGGGCACACGTCGGCGTCCGTATAGCTGAAGCACACGGGGCAGTTATGGATGCTCTCCTTGACTTCGCCAACGGCCTCGGCCAGCGCCGCCGCGTCGGCGTCGCTGGCATGCAGAACGTGAAGCGCCAGCCGCTGAGCCGTCTTCGGCCCGACGCCCGGGAGCTTCTCGAATTCCTCTATCAGCCGGGTAAGCGATCTGGGATAGGCGCGCATGCGTCCTCAACCACACGGGCTCCCGCCGGAAGCGCGAAAGGTCAGCTACAGCCCGGGAATCCCCAGGCCCCCCGTGATGCCTCCCATCTTCTCCTCTTGTGCCTTCCGCCCCTTCTCCAGCGCCTCGCGCACGGCTGCAAGCACCAAGTCCTGGAGCATCTCTACATCCTCGGGGTCCACCGCCTCCGGCGATATGCGAAGCTCGATCAGCTCGCCCTGGCCATTGGCGACCGCGGTGACCGCGCCCCCACCGGCGCTCGCCTCCACCCGGAGCTGCCCCAGCTCCTCCTGTGCCGCCGCCATGTCCTGCTGCAGCTTCTCCATCTGGCGCATCAACTGTTTCTCGAGCCCGCCTCCGCCGGGTATTCTCATTCTCCTCGTCCTCCTACGGATTTTCTGGCATTACGGTGGCGACTGTAATGCGAGAGAATCTGCTGTGTGATCCTCAGGCCGTGCGCTGTAGAGTTTCTTGCATTATGGGCGCTCCTAACCATAATGCCAGAAACTGTATAGAGCCGCGCTCGAGGCGAACGTCGGCATCCTCAGTTCTCCAGTTCGCTGCCGGGGAAAATCGACAGCACGTCGTCCAGCTTGCTCCGGGGCTTCTTCTTCTCGGAGGTCTCCTCTTCCGGACTCTCGCGCTCGGCGCCGGAGGCCATGCGACACTTGACGACGACCTCCACTCCGAAGACGCCCGCGACGGCTTCCGCCGTCAGCTTGCGCCTCTTCTCCGTCATCTGGTCATGGTGAAAGAGATGGCTGAACTCGAGCAGGAGCACCCCGTCCTCCAGCGCGACGGGCACGGCCTCCCGCAGGAAGGCGGCCTCCGCCGTTTTGCGGAGCTTCCTGAGGTGGGCGATGACCTCATCCCAGCGACGCCGAATCTCGGCCGGCTCCACCTCGCCCGACGCCTCCGCCACCGCCGCCGGCTCCGGCTCCTTCGCCTCTTCCGGCTCGCCGGGGGGGGTCGGCGCAGCCGGGGCTGGGGCTCTCCGCTCCTTGCGCGGGGCCGGCTCCACCGCCTCTTCCGGCTCGGCGGGGGGTGCAGGCGCAACCGGGGCTGTGGCTCTCCGCTCCTTGCGCGGGGCCGGCTCCACCGCCGCCGTTTCCGCCCCGCCACAGATGCGCGCCATGGCGAGCTCCAACAGCAGCCGGGGCTGGCTGGTGAAGCGAAGCTCTCGGTCCGTCTCCGCCAGCACGTCGAGGGCGCGAAGGATCTCGGCCGCGGTCAGCGACTTCGCCTGCTCCACCGCCCTCTCGGCCGACCCCTCCGGCAGCGTGATCGCCTCCCGGCCTCGCCGGTCCACGCTCAGGAGCAGGAGGTCGCGGTAGTGGCCGATCAGGCCGCCCACCATCTGGCGCAGGTCCTTCCCCTCGGACACGACCCGCTCGACGAAGGAGAACGCATCCGTCATGCTGCCGCGGATGAGAATGTCGGCGAGATCGGCGAGAAGATCGAAGTCGATCCCGCCGAGAATCTCGGTGACGACCTCGGGAGTGACCTCGTCCTCAGCGTAGGCGATAGCCTGGTCGAGCAGCGTGAGCGAGTCCCGCATGGAGCCATCGCCGGCGTGGGCGAGCATCGTCACCGCCTTGCCATCTACCTTCAACTTCTCCTTGGCGGCGATATCTCGTATCACACCTTCGAGGTCGCTCAACCCCAGCCGGTGGAAGTCGAAGCGCTGGCATCGCGAGAGAATTGTCGGAAGCACCCGGTGCGGCTCGGTCGTCGCCAGAACGAACACGACGTGCGGCGGCGGCTCCTCCAGGGTCTTGAGGAAGGCGTTGAAGGCCTCGCCCGTGAGCATGTGGACTTCGTCGATGATGTACACCTTCATGCGGCCGCCGGCCGGCGCCAGCACCACCCGCTCCCGCAGCTCGCGGATCTCGTCGATGCCGCGGTTCGAGGCGGCGTCGATCTCGATGACGTCCAGCGCGTTCCCCGCCATGATCCGCCGGCACCCGTCACACTCCCGGCACGGCTCCGGCGTTGGGCCCTGCTCGCAGTTGAGAGCCATCGCCAGCACCAGGGCGGTCGTGGTCTTGCCGGTGCCCCGGGGACCGCAGAACAGATAGGCGTGCGCGATCCGGTTCGCCTTGATGGCGTTGGACAGCGTCTGAGTGACGTGGCGCTGGCCGACGATCTCAGCGAAGCTGCGGGGCCGGTATTTGCGGTAGAGGGAGAGATACGGCAAGGCGCTGCCCCCGATCATACCATCATTCGGCGGAGCGCTAGCGAGTCCTCTCGCATCCGCTCACGCCCACAGGAAGTGTATAGGGCAGAAGCGCCTCCGACGACGCTCCTGCCCTGCATTCAAGTGATCGTGCACCCGCCGTCGAACGAATCGCCCCGGCGGAATGAGCGCAGCCGGCTCGGGTCCGACGATCTGCGGCACTCGCGTCTGCTTGCTTACGGCTGCTTCCTTCCGGACCTGACCGGATTCACAAGAGACACGTCGCGCAGGGCCAGACCGTCAACACCACTTACGCCCCCCAGACCCAGAGCAACGCGGCCTCGGGCGGGAATTCGACCCCGCTATAGCGGATTGCGGGTACAGGGCACCGCTAGCTCCCCGTCTAGCACGATCACATATCTCTCACGGCTATTGTAGACCAGACCGCGCCCCAGGAGACGCTCACTCCTCCTCCATCCGGTGCAGCACGATCCTCGTCACCGTGTCGGACTTGTCCCGGGACAGCATGATCATCTTCTGCTCGCCTTCGACCGTCCACATCATCTGGAGCATCTTCAGGTCGGGAGTCTCGACATTGCCGGCCACGGTCGCCTTCGGCAGCTTCTCCTGGTAGAAGGCCTTCACTTTGTCGAAGGAGTCGGCCGTGCTCAAGTGAACCTGGGCGAAGTCCTGCTCCTCTTCCGCATCGGTCCGCTTCACTGTCTGCTCGACCTTCGCTCCAGGGTAGATCGGAAGGCCGATGTCATCTTCCGAGATGTCGGGGCTGATCTCGACGACGGCCGTGCCCTTCTCCGTCGTGACCGTCATCTTCGACTGATCGCCCTTCATCTTCAGTGTGCCGCCTTCGCTCTCCACCGTGACCTCGGTGGTGTCGCCCCGCCGCTCCAGAGTCACCGTGCCCTCCGGCGTCGTGTAGGTCTCCTTGCGGCCACAGCCGCCGGCCAGCACCAGCGCGAGCAGGATCGCCGGAATCAGCGCACAGGCAGTTCTCATGTTTCGCTCTCCCTGGCAGATGCCATCGCCGGATGTCCCGCCCGACACCCACCGTTCCGCCTTCTGGTTTTCGCAGCGGGCCGCGCGTTTCCTGCGTTTTCGGCGGCACTCGCCCCTGTCGCAGGCCTAAGAGACTCTAACAAAACCCCGCATTCCGCCGTTTGCGGCGGGTCTCTCTGCTGCGCAGCCATCGCCCGAAGGGGTTTTGCTAGAGATTCTAAGTGCCGACGCCAGCCGTCCGTTGGTCGTTACGGTGTTTCGGGAACGGCGCCCCCCTGGCCCCTCATTCATGCAGATGCTCGTGGGCGTGCGAATGTGGATGCACGTGGATGATCCCGTCGTGGACGTGGGCGTGCTCGTGAACGAGGTTCACCGAGAGCAGCAGATCGAGGTCGGTGAGGATCTCCCGGGGCTGGCCCTGCGCAGCAACTCGGTGCCGTTCGTCCAGCACCACGACCCGGTCCGCGATCTCGTCGGCGACGTGCAGATCGTGCGTCGTCGTCACCAGCGTCTTCCCCATTCCCCGCAGCTCCCCGGCAAGCTCCACGAACCAGCGCTGAGATCTCGGGTCCAGCCCGGACGTCGGCTCGTCCAGCAGCAGCACCTCCGGCGAGGCCGCTAGGATCGCCGCCAGAGCCACCTTCTTCCGCTCGCCCCCGCTGAGCTGATGGGGCGGCTGCTGCATCACCGGGCCCAGCCCGAAGAGGGCGGCCATCTCATCGACCCGCCGCCGCACCTCCTCCTCCGGCAGATCGAGCTGGAGGGGTCCGAAGGCGATCTCATCGTACACCGTCGGGTTGAAGAGCATGGCGTCCGTGTCTTGGAAGAGCACGCCCACCCGCTGCCGGAAGCTGCGGGCGAACCGTCCCTCCCGGAGCACGGCCTCGGTGAGCGGCTCGTCGAAGGCCTCTATGCTTCCTGATGCCGGGAACACCAGCCCCGCCAGCAGTTGCAGCAGCGTCGTCTTCCCCGAGGCGTTTGCCCCCAGCACGACCACGCTCTCGCCCTTCGCAACCGACAGCGACACCCCGGCCACCCCGACCCGACCGTCGGGATACCCATAGGCGACATCGTGGAGTCGGAAGACCTCCCTCACCATCTCAGCCCCGCCAGAGCGACCCGGTCTCCCAGCAGCGCCACCGCTATCACGCATACACAGCCCAACGCCCAGGCCGCCTCGCGCCAGCCGAAATGGGAGTGGGCCAGCGCCTTCGGCTCGCCCGTATAGCCCCGCGCCACCATCGCCGCATATACCTGCTCTGTCAGCCGACGGGATCGCACAAAGAGGGCTCCCACTCGGCCCCCGACCCACCTGCGCTCCGTCGCCAGAGAGCCGGGAGCGATCGTCCGCGCCCGCTTCGCCAGATGCATCTCGTCCACCAGCCGCAGCAGGACGAAGACATAGCGATACATCATCGCCAGAATCAGCGCAAAAGGCGCCATGGCGCTCGTGCCCGCCGCCTTCAGGAGATCCTGCCAACGGGTCGTCAGGGTGAGCGTCATCGCCAACAACACGCCCACCCAGATGCGCGTCACGACCAGCCCCGCCGAGGCCAAGCCCTGCCGCGTCACCGTCAGCTCAGGCGGCAGCCGAACCGGGCCCAGACGCGCCCCCTCACCGAAGTGCAGCAGTGTCAGGATAGTGTCGCCCGGCGTGATCACGTTGAGGATCGCCGGCGCTGCCACGAGCACGAAGGTCCCGGGAAGGACCCACCAGGCCCGATTGAACAGCTCCCTCATGCGCACTCGGGAGAGGGTCCCCGCAGCCAGGGCGAAGGCGCCCACGAACCAGAGCGAGGGAAGATGATGAAGAAAGGCGGCGGCCACCGTCAGCCCCACCACGGAGATCAGCTTCGTCCGGGCGTCGGTCCGCTGGAGGAAACCCGGCCGGCGCGCCACCTGCTCGGCGAAGACCGCCTCCTCGACGAACCGCGCGCTCTGTGCCAGCATCCTCGCGATGAAGCCGGACCCCCCTCCGCGCGGTGGCTCCTTCGGGAGCGCGCCCTCCGCCACCCAGCTAGGAAGCATCGGCCTCTTCTTTTCGCGCCAGCCACCTCGCCAGCACCCAGATGATGCCCCCGGTTATCGCCAGTCCCACGACCGCCGACAAGACATAGGCGAAGCTCTGATGCACGAACGATCTGTCCTCCCAGCCAGCCGGTGCATAGTCCGGAGCCGGTGCTCGCCACAGGTTGGCCATCCGTGCCAGACCTTTCGGGATGAATCCGATCTGATCTCCCAGGTCGTCGGGGCCCCACTCGCCCCAGGCATCGCCGGCTCCCAGGTGCTGCGGCAGCCACAGGCCCAGCGGCGTCAGCAGTGCAAGCAGCAGAACAACGACCCACAGGCGCTGAGTTTTCATGTCGTCACCGCGGCTGCCGGCTGTCTTTTCACGATCAGCTCCGGCTCAGTTCTCGCCAGATAGGCCACCGCCATCGCCGTCACCGCCGCCTCCACCAATCCGAACAGGAGCAGGTGCTCCAACGCCATCACCGGCACCGCCACGTTCAGGGGGAAGGGCGCGTACAGAGGCCGCCCGTCGGCGCCGTGGGCGATGAGCGGCTGGATCCCGAACATGATCGCCGTCGTCACCGCCGCCACGTTCAGCCCGACGTACCCGGCCAGCCCGGCCGCAAACAGGCGACGCGCCGACCGGACACCCGATCCTATTGCCGCCAGCTTGTACACGCCATAGCTCACCAACGGCATCACGAACGCCATGTTGAAGCAGTTCGCGCCCAGCGCCGTGATGCCCCCATCCCCGAAGAGAAACGCCTGCACCGCCAGCACCACCGAAACCGCCAGCACGGCCGCCCACGGCCCCAGCAGAATGGCGATCAGCGGCGCCCCCGTGGCATGGCCCGTGGACCCGCCCGGAATCGGCACGTTGAACATCATGATGACGAAGCTGAAGGCCGCCCCGATCGCCAGCAGCGGCACCCGGCGGGCATCCAGCGTCCGCCGGAGCTTCCGGCCGGCGATCACCCATATCGGCGCCATCACCGCATAGGAAGCGCCCCAGGTCTGCGGGCCGAGATATCCTTCCGGTATGTGCATCTCTCTCCCTCCACAGTTAGTCGGATGTCAGGACGCACCCTGCATGGATGCTGTAGCTGTTGTCGGCTCCCACCTCGTTCGGATCTTGCCAGGCGAGGCTGATCCCCCAGCGCGGACCGAACTGATAGGACAGGCTCAACGCCGAGGCCCCTTCATCTCCGGAGATATGCTCGGCCCAGAGCTGGAGCTTCTCGCTGACCGAGACATCCAGCCCACTCAAGACCCCAGTCTCCTCCGGTGAGTCCTGCGCCCCGAGGTGGAACCGCAGCCTCCCGAGATCCAGCGTGGCTACGCCGTAGGTCGTCGGGGCGAGGCGTTCGCCCGCGTTGAAGGAGCCGACAGCCACCCCCAGCCCTGTCTCCACCGGCCGCAGGGCCAGCTTGCCATTGAAGACCGCCCCCGCCGGCGCCTCCTCGCTCAGGTCGAAGTCGATGCCCACCTCCGCCCGGCTTCCCACCCCATACTGCGTGTTCAGGAGCACCATCTCAGGCCCGCTGCCGACGGGGAACGGCCCGTCGACCTGATAATCGACACAGACCTGCCCTGGGCCCATCACATCCGCGGTGGGGATGAGAGTCAGGCCGCTGAACGCGGCGCAGGCGGGTGCGGCGCACAACGCCACACTGCCCAGCAAGCCAGCGAGCTTCAGCACAATTCCCTCCTGGAATACGATGTCGTGTTACCTTTCTACATATCGTGCCACCATCCTCTTGAGGGATGAAGAAAGACTCCCGTACTGACCGCAGCCCTCAGCCGCCTGCTCCCAGCGGTTTTCGCCGCCCGGCTGCGCAGGGCGCTGAAAGCGCCAGCACCGGCGAAGGCAGGAGATCGCCCATCCGCCGGGAAGCTCGCGAACACCTTGTGAGGAGGCAATGATGCGATACTCCGCGACCTCGGTGATGATGCCTGAGCTGACCCTGGAGGAGCAGGCGGCGCTGCTGCGCCGCCTCGGCTTCGACGGAGTAGAGTGGCGCGTCAGGCGCGTTTCCGACGAGCAGCGGGGCAAGGGCTTCAGCGAGTGGGGCGAGCACAAGAACGATCTCACGCCGGAGAACTTTCTCGACAACGCCCCGCGCATGAAGCAGATCGCCGCCGACCACGGCCTGGCCATCGCCGGGATCGCCTCCAATGCCCCGGCCGACGATATCGAGCAGGTGAAGCTCCTCGCCCAGGGAGCCAAGGCCTGCGGCGCGCCCTTCATCCGCGTCGGCTGTCCGCATTCCTTTGACGGCAGGAGAGACTACAACGAACTCTACGCGGAGGCGGTGGAGGCCTACGGGGCGGCGCTCAAAGCCGTCGCCGGGTTCGGGGTCAAGTGCGCCCTCGAAATCCACGGCGGCACCCTCCACCCCAGCGCCTCTCTCGCCCATCGCATCGTCTCTAACTGGGACCCCGCCCGCGTCTGCGTCATCTTCGACCCGAACAACATGGTCGCCGACGGCTTCGAAACCACGGAGATCGCCATCGACCTCCTCGGCCCCTATCTGGGCCACGTCCACCTCGGCGGGCACAAGCCCGTCGAGAAGGACAGGGACGAATGGGGCACCATGCAGTGGGAGTGGGAGGGCGTCCCCCTTGCCGACGGCCTCTACGATCACCCCCGCCTTCTTCGCAAGCTCAAGGCCGTCGGCTATCGCGGCTTCATAACGGTCGAGGACTTTCGCCCACTGCCCGTCGAAGAGAAGCTCGCCGAAGGCCTCGCCTACCTCAAGCGGATCGAGGCCAACCTGTAGGGGCCACCTGTCGCCGATTCCATGAAGCGAAGACGCGGACAGAAGAAGACGCGGTTCGTCCGTCCCTCCGGATTCGGCCCGGCCCCCAGGAAAGCCTCCCGGTTCCTTTCCACGAAGAAAGGAAAGCGCGGCTACTCCAGGATCAGGCGAAGGAGAGCAGATCGGAGGGAACTCGGCCGATCGGACTACGGGAGCTGATCGGCTCCCCGCCAACCAGCCGCTTTGCATCAACAGGAATGGGGTGAGCGACGGGATTTGAACCCGCGACCACCGGAGCCACAGTCCGGAGCTCTACCGCTGAGCTACGCTCACCACGCTCTGCCGCCGGGGCAGGAGACGCGCTCCCGCCCTACGACTGAATGGCACGCCCGGCAGGATTCGAACCTGCGACCCGCTGCTTAGAAGGCAGCCGCTCTATCCAACTGAGCTACGGGCGCACGCCGCTACTATGATACCATGTCGGGCAGGATGGCTTAATCCGCGCCGCCGCCCCAGCCTACCCCGTCTTCGCTAGCTCGCCCTCCACCACTGTCTTCAGATCGGTCGGCTGATACATCCTCCCCTCATTCTGCTGAAACGTGACCGTGCGGCCTTCCAGGTTGAAGGTATACTTCCCGTTGATCTCCACCGTCGCGCACGTCACGCCCAGTTTCTGCTTCCATTCGCTCGAATCCGGACCCATGAAGTCGATCAGCGTCAGGTGAATGTCGTCCGGGTGCGCCTCGTACACCTCCTTCAGAGCCGCCACCGTCGCCGCGTGACACGGGTTCACTATCGGCACCAAGCCCACGATCTTCACCTTCGCATCCTCAGGACCCATCGCCTCGATCTCCGGGAATCCGCCGCCGCCGGGCCCCATCATCCCCCCGCCGCGTCCCTGCATCCCCCCGGGCGGCATCATCTGGCCCGCACTCGACCGTCCCGTCACCACGTACGCGCCCACCATCACGACCAACACTATCGCCAGCAGCGCGGCAACTTTCTTCTCACCAGCCGACATGCCAAATGGCCTCCTTTGTTGATCCGCCTGAACGTGAATCGACACGCCCCCTGTATTGCCTCTGCAAAGGGGCCCGTCCTCCACAGACTGTGGAGCGGGGAACGGGGTTCGAACCCGCGACATTCAGCTTGGAAGGCTGACGCTCTACCAACTGAGCTATCCCCGCACTCCCGTTGGATTATACCCGCTGGCGGGCGTGGGGGTCAACCGGGGGGGGTTCTCGCGTCATACAGCGGCGCTGTCCCCGCGGGAGATACTGCATACGCTCGACGGGCGCCTGTCAGGCCGCGACAGAGTGGAAGACGCCGCAACCGCTCTATCGGCCTGCTCCCCACGGGTCGGAGGGACGGCGCCGCGGGGGAAGAAGGCACGTCGCCCACCGGGACATGTCCATGAACGACGCAGCGGCAGCGGAGGCGCGCGGGAAGACGAGCCCGCTGGCGCTGTCAGGAGCTAGCTCACTTGGGGTCCTGTCCGGTCTGGCTGCCTGGGAGCTTCTCGGTTCTCTCCAGCGTGAGTTGCTGGCCGTCCCTCATCACCACCAGAGTCACCGGCTCTCCGCGCTCCTGGAGTCCCTTGAACGCCGCGACGAGGCGGACGCCAAGCTGCTGCCGCTGGCCACTGCAGCTTACAATCACGTCACCTTCTTTGACACCGATGACTGCCAGCGGCGCGGTTTCCGAGGAGGACACGAAACCCGTTACCAGAAGGCCCCGCGGCTCCGTTCCGCTGGGTTTGCCGGTGATTCCGAGCTGAGCGAGATGCTGCGGTGAGGACATGCCGCCAGCGCCTGCGGGCGGACCCCCCTGACGACTCCCGGCACTGGTCGTAGGGCCGGGCCCCGTCGCCGGCGATTCTGCCGAAGGACTGCTGCCGCAGCCCAGCAAAGCCGCTGCGAGCAGCGCCATGAGAAGATATGCGAAAAGGCGACGACCCGTCTGCTGTCTCACTGCTTGCCTCCTTGCGGAATGCCCGCTGCTGACGCAACGCTCAGGGTCGTTTTCGCTCCTCGTGGTCTGAGACCTGCTGGAGAGGGGCCGCCCTGGCGTCCCAGCGCCTTAGAGACTCTAACAAAACCCCGCATCCCGCCGTTTGCGGCGGGTCTCTCTGCTGCGCAGCCATCGCCCGAAGGGGTTTTGTTAGAGTCTCTTAGTGTGTGCGCATGAGGACACGTCGATCGTCAGCGCCGGCCAGGGCGGGATTCCTATCGCGACCGTGTCGGCTACGCCTAGCCCGCCTCACCCTCCAGCGCCGCCAGCCGCTTCAGGCAGTCCTCCATTCCCTGGAACTGAATCGCCTGCCACCCCACTGCCCGCGCCCCGGCCACGAACTCGGGTATGTCGTCGATGAACACATGCCGCTCCGCCGGCTCTCCACTGAGCGACTCCACGTGCCGATAGATCGCCGCCTCCGGCTTGCGCACCTTCACCTCGTTGGACAGGACACACCCATCGAAAAGCGGGAAGATGTCCGGGTAGTTCTCCTGGATCCACTCCACATGCGGCGCATTCGTGTTCGACAGCAGATAGCGCGGCCTCGGGCTCTCCCGCACCACCTCCAGCATCGGCGGGTTGGGCGTGAAAATGTCGTTCCACGCCTCCCGGAGCTCGTCGCAGTCCATTCTCAGCCCCAGGTCGCGAACCAGCTCCTCGTGCAGCGCTTCGAAATCCCCATCCCGGTCGATTCGGGCGCGATCGTAGTACTCGGGGAAGGTCTCCTCCAGACGACACCCAGGCCGGCACCTCGGCCGCACTCTCTCGAAGAACAGCGCCTCATTCACGAAAAGCAGCACGTTGCCGAGATCGAAGACCCGGATCAGGGGCATACACAACACTCCCTTTGAGGTAACTCTACGCGATCTCACTTTCTGCTCTCAGAGGGTGACACCTCCACAAGGCGTCACGTGCCGACCGCAGACACGAAAGAGGCAGCACCGACCGACCCTCGGCTGGGGATCCTCTTCGGCCTGGCCGCCGTCCTTCTCGTCTACTGCACGCTTGCGGTCCTCCAGTCGTATGCCACGCGCCTCGAGTGGGGCCCCGACGAGCCCGCCCACATTATCTACGTTCAATCGCTGGCAGGCGAGGGCCGCCTCCCCGCGCTCGCCCGCAGCACGGATGACGACGCTTACATTTCAGGCGCGGCCAGGACCCATCAGGCGCAGCACCCGCCTCTCTACTACGCCGCCGCCGCCCTGCTCTGGCGCGCCTTCGCCAGCCGGCCCGATGAGACAGTGCGCTATGTCGACGGCACCAGCGGGGAAACCCTGACGTTCACCGTCCCCGGGCCCGTCCGCCCGGCTCGCCTCCTCTCCGTGTTCCTTGGCGCCCTGACGCTGGTCTTCGTCTGGGCCACCGCGAGGACGGTCTTCCCGCAGGCGCCGGCCGTCTGTCTGGCGGGCACCGCCCTCGCCGCCTTCACGCCCATGTTCACCTACGTCAACAGTGTCATCAACAATGACGCGCTCTTGGGGGTAGCCTTCGCCGCGACCGCCTGGCAATGGGCGCGCATCATGCGCTTCGGCGCCGCGCCCAGAGATGTGATGCTCCTCGGCCTGCTGCTCGGGCTGGCGATGAACGTCAAGGAGACGGCGCTCTCCCTGGTGCTCCTCTCCGGCGTGGTGCTGGCGGTGGAGCCGCAGGGGGGACCGTGGCGGCGGCGTCTGGCAAGGATCGGCGTCGTTCTCGCGCTGGCGGCTGCGGTCGGCGGCTGGTGGTTCGTCAGGAAGCATCTCCTGTATGGAAGCCCCTTCGTCTACCCCTTCCACGCCCCCCTGCTCGAACTCCCCGCCGAGCAGCGGGCGCTCCTCCTCAAAGCGCTCCCGGCTCGCATCTTCCTCTTCGCTTTCATCCCCGTAGACGCCATCGCCTCCCACGCGCGGGTGGACCTGCTTCTCCGTTTCTACGGGGCCCTCTCGGTGCTGTCGCTCGGCGGCCTCCTGCTCCTGTGCCTGCGGCGCAAGCGGCTTCAGCTCCCGGCCTATGAGGTCGCCTCAGTCCTCCTCTGGGTGGGCGCAGCCGCTCTCGTCCTGGCGGGGCTGTGGTGGAATCTGCTCACGGTGGACTGGCGCATGGGCACCAGCGGCGGGCGCCTCCTGCTGTGCACCCTCCCGCTGCTTTCGCTCGCGGCCGCCCGCGGGCTGAGCGCCCTCTTCGGCGACGGGAGGGCGGTCAAGCTCGGGCTCGGCGGCGCCGTCTTGTCCGTGCTGGCGACGAACCTCTACGCCCTCTGGGCGACCGCCGCCGGGTATGGCACCCTGGGCCTCTAGCAGTCCTCGCCAGTCCCCGACTTGCGTCGGTGTCGCCCCTTTTCTCCAAGGAGCCGGAAACAATTCGCCCCGATCGTGCGTCTATATATATGGCGACACCGAACGGGGACACACCATGAGGACATCCAACTCCAGAACAATCGACCCTACCTCCCGGGCCTCCCTCCTCGCCCGCGAGATGGAAGACGCCGCCCTCCGCTACGCGCAGATGACGGAGCAGATCGACTCCGCCCTCAGGGCCGACCGGCTGAGGCGCTGCGACGCCTGGGCTCACGATGGGAAGGGCAGCGAAGCGCCGGGACCCGCCCCGACGCCGGCAATAATGTGACCCTCACCTCCACGCCTCCTCCAGAAGCAGCAGGGCAGGACGATGTCCTGCCCTGCAACCTTGATAGGGTGCAAACCTCGGCGCACAGCCCGGTAGGAACGTGCCTCCTGCAGCGCCTCAGCCCTCCAACCCCATCCCCGTCAGCAGCGTCAACGCTTCTCGATAGCGCGCGCTCGTGCTCTCGACGACCTCAGGGGGCAAGGGAGGAGCGGGCGGCTTCTTATCCCACCCCTTCGACTCCAGATAATCCCGCACCGGCTGCTTGTCGAAGCTCCGCTGCGGGCGCCCCGGCTGGTACTCCTGCAGCGGCCAGAACCGGGAGGAATCCGGGGTCAGCACCTCATCGATGAGGATCAGCGCGCCCCCGGCGCGCCCGAACTCGAACTTCGTGTCGGCGATGATGATCCCCCGCTCCCGAGCGTAATCCGCCGCCTTCGTGTATACGGCAAGGCTGAGCCGCTCCAGCTCCCGATACGTCTCCTCGCCCGCAATCCCCATCGCCTCTGCCGGGGTGATGTTGATGTCATGCCCCGACTCCGCCTTGGTCGCGGGTGTGAAGATCGGCTGGGGCAGCTTGTCGCTCTGCTTCAGCCCCGCCGGCAGCTCGATCCCGCATACGGTCCCCGACTCCTGATACTCCTTCCAGCCAGAGCCGGCCAGATAGCCGCGAGCCACACACTCGACCGGCACCACCTCCGCCCGGCGCACCACCATGCTCCGCCCCGCCAGCACCTCCAGGTACTTCCCGATCGAGGCGGGGTACTCCGTCACATCCGCCGTCGCCAGGTGGTTCTCGACGATACTCTGCGTGAACTCGAACCAGAACAGCGACATCTGCGTCAGCACGCGGCCCTTGTCCGGAATCCCGTTCGGCATCACCACATCGAAGGCCGAGATACGATCCGTCGCCACGATCAGGAGCTGGCTGCCGAGGTCGTAGATGTCGCGGACCTTGCCGCGGGCCAGGAGTGAAACATCGGTGAAGTTCGTCTCGAGCAGTGGTTCGGGCATCACAACCCCTTAGCTCTGTATCTTCGCTGCCGTTCTGTAGGGCTGGCGTGTCTACGCCAGCCGCCTACCACTCGTCGACTACCACGCCAGGACGTGGATCTCCCCCTGGTAAGGCCATTCCTCTGGCTCGGCCACCAGGCCGGCCCGCAAGGGGTTCTCCCGGACGTACTGCCATTTGCCTTCGTACGATTCCTCGTTGCGGAGCAGATGATCGAAGAACTCCTTCTGCCACCGAAACGCCACCAGGCCACGCTGTTGGATGCCGCGCCGTGTCCACCGCTTCCAGCTTTCTATGAACCGGCTCAGCGGCTTTCCCTCATCCCCATGAGGGCTAGCGAAGAAGTGCGCGTGGTCAGGCATGACGACAAATCGGCCGACAAGCCAGCCGTGAACCTCTTCAGCTTCGCGCCAGGCTATCTGCAGAACCTCTGCGATGTCCGGCCGAGCGAGCACCTGAATCCTCTTGTGCACGCAGCATGTGAGGTAGTAGAGAGGCGCTCGCGTCCCGTCGAAAACGCGGTCTAATCGGCGAAGGTGCTTTCGCTTTGGCAGGCTCATGGCCGAATCCCCGCGGTATGGCGGATGTGCATACGCCCGCCGATGCTCTACGTCCTCCGCTGCAGTTGTAGGGCTGGCGTGCCTACGCCAGCCGCCTCCGGCTCCTACGGACTCGCCAAACCCATCTGTCGCCACAACCTGTGGTATCCGGCCTTCTCCGGCCTTTTCAGTCCATTTGCCCGCATCCACAGCAATGCATCAATGATCCGGCAGGCCGATGGAACGACATTAGATTCTGTGACGCTGGCCTTGATGAGGTGCTGCCGGACTTTGGCTAATGTTGACGCATTGTCCTCGTCGCGGCCGATCCGCCTTACCTCCCCAGCCAATATAAGAGCACACTCGACGTGGTGTTGAGTGGGCACACCCAGGTAATTCACGACAACACTGTCAGCAATAGCGACCAAACGTGGGCGCATGAGATGCAGCACCTTGGTTCCCGAGGATGCACCGATATTGGCTCTCATAACACGCTGGTAGAGTTTGGCAAGCTTCCCTTTGACGTTCGTATCCCATTCCTCGTCCGACATCGCGATTAGGTCCCAGTCGGTGTCAATCGCCTTCAACTCTTCCAATGACTCAACGAGCAGTCCATGGTTTTCCCATACTTTCACCGGAGACCTTGTCTGCAGAGCGCGGTTCATCGCGTCGACTTGGTGGGCCGTAATGTTGTTCGGGTTGTGGGGTCTGCCATCCACATCGTACTCGATGTACGATGGGTCCATCGTGCAGAACGCCGCCATCTTCTGCTCGCAGTCCTTGATAACATCATGCGATCCGTCGCATTTGCGGACCACCAGGTTGGCCACGAAGCTCACCCCTCTTCGGTTGACATAAGTATGTCCACCCTACAACGAACGATCGGCGGGCGTGGGCACGCCCGCCCTACAACAGCGGCCGATCCTCGCTTATGTTCCCACCCCCGCCCCCACCTCCGCCCTCAACCCCAACAGATCCACGACCGCCTCCGTTGTTGCCTCCGCGCTCACCGGCTCTTCCGCCGCCTGGATGGCGCAGTCCGGGTCCTTCAAACCGTGGCCGGTCAGGATGCACACCACGGACGCATCTTCCGGGACCCCGGACTCCATCTCCCGCACGAAGTACCCCTCCCGCACGAGCTTCGCCACGCCCGCCACCGAGGCGGCCGAGGCCGGCTCGACGAACACCCCCTCGATGCTCGCCAGCATCTTGTACGCCTCCAGAATCTCCTCGTCCGTCACCGTGCCGATGAGGCCGCCCGACTCGTCCCTCGCCGCCACCGCCGATTTCCAGCTCGCCGGATTCCCGATCTTGATCGCCGTCGCAAATGTCTGCGGGTCCGCCACCGGCTCCCCCCGCACGATCGGCGCCGCTCCCTCCGCCTGGAACCCCAGCATCTTCGGCCGGCGCCCGCTCCGCCCGGCCTCCTGGTATTCCTTGTAGCCCTTCCAATAGGCCGTGATGTTTCCCGCATTCCCCACAGGGATGGCGTGATAGGTCGGGGCCTCTCCCAGCCGGTCGCAGATCTCGAAGGCCCCCGACTTCTGCCCCTCGATCCGGTAGGGGTTGATCGAGTTGACGAGTTGCACGGGGTAGTTTCTCGTCACCTCCACCACGATCCGAAAGGCGTCGTCGAAATTCCCCTCGATCGCCACCACCTTCGCTCCGTGCGTCACCGACTGCGCCAGCTTCCCCATGGCGATGTACTTGATGGGCAGCACGACGATGCACTCGATTCCCGCCCGTGCCGCATAGGCCGCCGCCGAGGCCGCCGTGTTGCCCGTCGAGGCACACATGACGGCCCTTCGCCCCTCCTCCAGCGCCTTCGAGACCGCCATCGTCATCCCCCGGTCCTTGAACGATCCCGTGGGATTGGCCCCCTCGTACTTCAGATACAGCGGAAGCGGCAGCCCGATGCGCTCCTGCAGCTTCGGCGCCGGCAGCAGGGGGGTATCCCCCTCCCGCAGCGTAATCACCGGCGTCTCCTTCGTCACCGGCAGGAAGTCCCGGTAGGCCTCAATGACGCCCGGCCACCTGGCTTTTCCGCTCATCGCCGTCCCCTCAGTCCTCCGTCTCCGCCCGGATCCAACTGCTGATCTCGTCCACTTCCGGCAGCTTTTCAAGCCGGGCGAGCGACCGCCGCATCCGCCCCTCTTGGGCCGGGTGGGTGAGCCACACGATCTCGGCCGTCTCCCCCGAGGCGTCCATTTGCAGGACCGAGGAGAGGCTGACCCCCTCCTCGCCGAACACCTTCGCAATCGCCGCCAAGACGCCCGGCCGGTCGGCCACCTGCAACCGCAGATAGTGCCGGGTCGTGACCTCATCCATCGGCTTCACGCGCCGGCCCTCGAAGCAGGTGCAGGCGATCCTTCCCGTCGCGCCGGACCGGATGTTCCTCGCCACATCGATGATGTCTCCCACGACGGCGGAGCCGGTCGGCATGGTGCCCGCGCCCTGGCCGTAGAACATCACCTCCCCAACCGAGCTGCCCCGAACGAAGATGGCGTTGAACGGCCCTCCGACGGCCGCCAGCGGATGCCCGGTCGGCAGCAGCGTCGGATGGACTCGCATCTCCAGCCCGCCGTCCACCTCGGCGCCGATGGCGAGCAGCTTCACGGCGTACCCCAACTGCCGCGCGTACTCCATGTCCCGCGCGCCGACTTTGGCGATCCCCTCCCGGTAGATGTCCTCCACATACACCCGGCTCTCGAAGGCTATCGACCCCAGGATCGCCAGCTTGAAGGCGGCGTCGAACCCATCCACGTCGTTCGTCGGATCCGGCTCCGCATACCCGAGCCGCTGCGCCTCCTTCAGAGCCTCCTCGAATTCCGCCCCGCCCTCCGCCATTTGCGTCAAGATGAAGTTCGTCGTCCCATTCACGATCCCCATGATGCGGCTGATCCGGTTCGCCGCCAGGCACTGCTTCAAGGGTCGCAGGATCGGAATGCCCCCACCCACGCTCCCCTCGAACATCAGGTCCAGATTCCGCTCCGCCGCCGCCTCGAACAGCTCTTTGCCGTGGCGGGCGATAAGCTCTTTGTTGGAGGTCACCACGTTCTTGCCCGACTGCAGCGCCTTGAGCACGAACTCGCGAGCCGGCTTCGTGCCTCCCATCGTCTCTACCACGATCGATATATCGGGGTCTTCCAGCACATCGTCCGCCGCGGTCGTTTTGATCTCCTGTGGAACGTCAATGGCGAACGGGCGGGGGGAGGTCCAGTCGACATCCACCAGCCGCTTCACACGCACCTGGCGGCCGACCTTCCGGTCGATGTTCTCCTGGTTATCCAGCAAGGTCTTGAGCGTGCCCGTGCCGATCTTCCCGTAGCCGATGATGCCGACGTAGATGGGTCCCTCGCTCATGCCTCAGCCCCCTCCTTCCCTTCGTCCACGAACTCGAGAACGATGAGAGGATCGCCCGCCTGGACGAGCGCCCCATTCTCGACTGGTATCGCCACCACTCGCCCGCGCCACTCCGCCTTGATCTCGTTGAAGACCTTCATCGCCTCGACGATGCACACCGTCTCACCTTCAGATACGACGTCCCCGACCTCCACGAAAGAATCTACATCGGGCGCGGAGGAGCGATAGAAAACGCCGATCAGCGGGGAGCGCACCGCCACCGTCCGCCCCTTCCCCACATGCCTCGGCCCTGCAGGAACGACCCGTTTCGGCACGGCCGAAGCCGGGACGCCCGGATTCTTCTCGGCGCCCCCGCGCGCCAAGCGCAGCTTGAAGGCACCGTCTTGGATCGTCAGCCCAGTCAACCTGTGCTGGCGAAATAGACGCAGCAATTCCTCCAACCGCTTGTACGCTTCCTGATCCATGGTCCCCATTGCGAAAAGAGCCCCACGGTTGCGTGGAGCTCTCCTGCTGCCGCCGCCGGTCGGCGAGCTGAGAGACGAGACTAGTGGCTCTGCGTCTGACGCATCTTCTTGAGGCGCTTTCGCCGCGCCTTCTTCTCTCGCGCCCGCTTTTCCTCGTCGATCTCCCGCCGGCGATCGTCTTCTTCCTGGTGGATACTTCCCTCGATCTCGCGCTCGAATTCGAGGAACCTCTCCAGATTGGGTGAAAGGCTCCGCAGTTTCTCGGTGTCTACTGGCATAAAGAGTTGCTCCTGGCGCCAAAAGCGCGCATCATTCTAGCAAGGCCTTCGGGCAGGTGTCAAGGCATACTCCCGGATCACGCTCTTGAGTTACCATACATAGGTAACAGGTAGGGAGCAAGCGACGGGAGTGGTGCCAGAGAGCTGCGAAACGAGGAAAGGCACCGGCACCTTCGGTAGAGTGTTGTTGGATAGACCACCTATCGG
>Ga0307377_10002192_pt1 | contig 23347 bp, 17 predicted proteins | sample TR3MG_FD_202535 | JGI IMG/M metagenome (GOLD analysis project Ga0307377, IMG submission 202535) | Soil microbial communities from Risofladan, Vaasa, Finland - TR-3 | ecosystem: Environmental > Terrestrial > Soil > Coastal area > Acid sulfate soil | place: Finland: Risofladan, Vaasa | collected...
TCAGCGTGGCGAGCATGTAGCGCTGAACCTGCGCGTCGATCTCCTCGAGTATGCGCACGGCGTCCTTCTTGCGCGACAGCGATGGGCCGACCAGATGCACCAGCTTGCGCCGGAAATGCACCCCCGAGGCCAGTAGAAAATAGGTGAGCAACAGCACGATCGGCGCCTGCGCGGCGACGCTGATCAACAGGCGCGATTGCGCGATGGCGTAGTCTTGCAGCCACAAAGAAGTCTCCGGAGCCGGCCCCACGGCAGCCCGTTTCCCCGGCTTCAGTGCGGCTTCCGCCGTCGCGCCCTGGATCTCGTTGGCTGCCGCCTGGATGTTCTGCAGCGGCGTCTTGCCGCTCGCACGCGACGCGCTCATGTCCTGGCGCAGTCTGTGCGCGGCCTCGGGCAGCCTTTGGATCATCGCGGCGGTATCGTCGCGCAAGGAATAGCCCACCCATGACAAACTGCCGACCAAGGCGACCAGCGCCAGCGCTGCGCCTGCAGGACGCGGAATGTAGTGCGCCTCGAGCCAGTCCACCACCGGACGCAGCGTGTAACTCCCCAGAATACCGATGAGCAAGGGCACAAAGAACGCGCGCGCGAGGTACAGCGCGGCGACCAGCGCGATCGCCGCGAGGACGGTCAAAGCCAGGCTCATGCCGGTGTCGCGCCTGCGTTCCACGATCGCAATGGAATCCGCGGCGTGGACAGCCGTGTCGGGCGCAGTCTGCGCGCCTGCCGCAGCTTCGGCGGGATGCATCAATCCGCGCCGGCGATCAGGGTTACCGGTTCACCGTGTCTCCAATATGCCGACTTGGCCTCCCTGATCACGCGCACCGACCCATCCTGCATGCGTATGGTGATTTCGTAGTTGCGCAGCGGCTCGCCTTCGATCGCGCCGCGCTTGCTCGGCGCCCCGACTCCGCTAGGGTCATCGGGAGTGTCGATTTTCCGCATCGACTCGATGATCCCGCAGTCGTCGCACCTGTAGGTGTACGCGTGAGGTGTCGCTAATCGCGGCGCCGCGACCGCCTTAGGCGGCAGCGGCGCCCCGAACGCGCCGTTGAAGACCTGGGAGGAGGTTGCCAGGGAGGCGATTGCGACGCCGCTGACCAGGATCGCGGCAAACCCTCCGACCAGCAGCGGCCGGCGCAGAAAATTGTGCTGTTGAGTTTTCATTTCGGCCTTCCTCAGTGTCCCGAAACCGCGCGCATCAGCGACATGGTCGGAGGAACTCGATTCGTCTGCCGATTGTGCCTTGCGCCTGCGGCACTTTCAGTGCGCTAGCGCGCATAAGGCCAAAGTTCAGGGCATGGCGGACTCCGATCACGTTTTGACGGCCGCCTCAAACCTGCCGGGCGCGCAAAAAAAGCCCGGAACAGGTTTGCCGTTCCGGGCCAAGTGATTCAGGTGCCCGCCAAAGGAGGAGGAGGAGGACGAACACCTGTAGACATCATGCCTCAGCGCGCTGGTCGCCTCTGTACGCTGGCGCACATAGGCCGCGAATTTCCGAGACATGACCGGCGGTGCCGCTTTGCCCTTTCCGAATGTGACTTATGTGTGCTAGCGCACATACAGCCGCGGTAGACGCGCGGACACTACCGAAAGCAAGGGAACCCTATCCATTTCCCTGATCAGTCCGGCTTTGCGGCTCCTCCCGCGGTTCTCGCCGAGCGCGTTCCCTCCGGGTCGATTCCGTATTCCGCGTCGCACGGGGAGGTGGCATAGGTCTGCGCACTGTTCAGGATCTGCCGCCATCCATCGAAGGCGGATTCAGCCGGCGCCGGCGACGATCGGATCCTCGTCACGCACCAAGCCTGGATCGCGGTGGTCAAGTTGTTTGCTCGTCCTGCAAGGAACAAGATGAACCCCAGCCGATCTTCTCGTTTGAAATCGCCAGCCAAAACGCCTACCGGTATCGCCGGTTTCGATGAGATCACCGGCGGCGGTTTGCCGTGCGGCCGCACCACGCTGCTGGTGGGCGGGCCGGGCTCGGGCAAGACCGTGCTCGCGCTGCAATTCCTCGCGCACGGCGCCGGGGAGCGCAAGGAGCCAGGCATCTTCGTCGCATTTGAAGAATCCTCGAAGCGCATCGTGGCCAATGCCGAAAGCTTCGGCTGGAAGCTCTCCGAACTTCAGCGCAAGAAAAAGTTGTACTTCATGGACGCCCAGCCGCTGCCCGACCTGGTTCAGTCGGGCGATTTCGATCTCGGCGGCATGCTGGCGGCGCTCGAAGTCAAAGCCCGGGAAATGGGCGCGCGGCGCATCGTGTTCGACGCCCTGGACGTCGTATTGGCCCTGCTGCCTGACTTGGCGGCGGAACGACGCGAGATCTACCGGCTGCATGCGTGGTTATTGGCGCGCGAACTGACCGGCATCATCACGCTGAAGTCCGGGGCGGATGAAACCTACTCGATCAGCCAGCAGCCGTTCGGTTTCATGCAGTTCATGGTGGACTGCGCCGTGATCCTCAACCACAGCGTGGTGCTGGGCGTGTCGCAGCGCAGTCTGCGCGTGCAGAAGTATCGCGGCTCCGGCTTCGATGAAGATGAATCGTCGTTCCTGATCGGCAGCCAGGGATTGGAGGTCGCCGTGGCGTACATGCTGAGCCGCGCCGACCTCAAAATCAGCAAGGGACGCGTCACCAGCGGCGTGAACCGGCTCGATACCATGCTCGGCGGCGGCTACTTCCGCGGCGCGAGCGTGCTGATTACCGGCTACTCCGGTACTGCCAAGACCACCTTCTGCGGCGCTTTCGCCGAGGCGGCCTGCGGGCGCGGCGAGCGCACGCTGTTCGTCTGTTTCGATACCAATAGTATCGAGGTGATTCGAAACTTGACTTCGGTGGGCATACGGCTGGATCGCTACGTGAAGAACGGACGCTTGCGCATGGTCTCGGCGCGCACCATCACCGGCAGCGCCGAGACCTACCTGGTGCGCATCAAGGCACTGGCGCAGCAGCATGGCGCCCGTTGCGTGGTGATCGATCCGGTGTCCGCATGGTCGAAATCCGGCAACGACTTGACCGCATACAGCGTGACGGACCGCTTGATCGACTGGTCCAAGGGCGCCGGGATAACGTTACTCTGCACCAGCCTGCTCGACGAGATGTCCGGCCAGGTCGAGGGCGGCTCACCGCTGCAGATCTCGACGCTGGTGGACACCTGGATCCACCTCAATTACCTGATACAGGCGGGCGAGCGCAACCGCGGCCTGTCCATCGTCAAGTCCCGCGGCACGGCGCATTCGAACCAGGTGCGCGAACTGATCCTGAGCGACACCGGCGTGACCCTGGCAGACACCTACACCGCGGGCGGCGAGGTGCTGATGGGCACGCTGCGCTGGGAAAAGGAACGCGCCGAGCGGGCCCAGCATGAAGCCGCCGAAGTCGCCGCCAAGCTGAAGCGCGTCAGGCTCGACGCCGAGGAGGCCGAGCTCGAGGTGCGCCTGAAGTCGCTGCAGACCGAACTCGTGGCGAAGCAGGTGGAGAAGGCCTTGCTGGTGCGCACCACGCAAAGCGACAAGGGCGAGTTGTCGCGCGGCCGCACACAGATGAAGGAATTGCGCGGGGCCGATGCAGCGATTCCAGGACGAAAAGTGGGCACGTCATGAGCCGGCGCGCCGTGTTCAAGTTCCGGCTTTATGTCGCAGGCGACGCGCTGAACTCCGCGCAGGCGATTGCCAACCTCAGCGCATTCTGCCGGGAGCATCTGCCCGATCGGCACAAAATCGAGGTTGTGGACGTGTTTCGCGAACCGAAGCGCGCGCTTGCAGAAAGCATTCTCATGACACCAACTCTAGTCGTACACACGCCGCCCCCCGTCCGAAGGATCGTCGGCACGCTCAGTCATGCGCTGACCCTGTTGCTGGCTTTGGGTCTGAATACCGCCAGTCCATGAAACCGGTGCAATCACCGCCTCCACCGAACGCGAATGAGGAAATCACTGCGTTAATCGAGACGCTGCATCAGACCGGGCAACGCCTGGAGGAACTGACCGCGGGCGAGGTTGATGCGGTGGCAGACCGCGACGGCCGCCCGTTTATGCTGCGGCACGCCCAGGAACAGTTGCGCGTCAGCGAGGCTGCGAAGCAGGCGGCCATCCTCGATGCACTACCCGCAAATATCGCCTTGCTCGATACCCAGGGACGCATCATCTCTGTTAACAAGGCATGGCAACGATTTGCCGATGCGAACGGGATCCAAGCTGCGGAATACGGGATCGGCCTCAATTACCTCGAAATCTGCGAGCGCGCGCAGGGCGATGACGCAGCCGAGGCGCAGCAGGCGGCCGCAGGCATTCGATCGGTATTGACTGGCGCGGAAACGGGCTTTTCGCTCGAATACCCCTGCCATTCGCCCACGGAACAGCGCTGGTTCCTCATGACCGTGACACCCCTGACTGATGACCATCCGAATGGCGTCGTCGTCATGCACCTGAACATCATCGAGCGCAAGCGTGCCGAGGACGCGTTGCGCGAGAGCGAGGCGCGCTTTCGCGCCCTGACCCAGATGTCTTCCGATTTCTACTGGGAGAGCGATACCGAGCACCGGCTCACGGCGCGCGACTCGGCGAGCAGAAAGCGAAGCCTGGTTTCGGTATTCCAGCGCGGCGCGCAGATCGGCGAGCGCCGTTGGGAGATTCCGAACGTTTCACCCGACGCAGCCGGCTGGCAGGCGCATCGGGCCGTGCTCGATGCGCATCTTCCGTTTCGCGATTTCGAATTGTCGCGGCTCGGGGGCGACGGCACGGTACGGCATATTTCGATCAGCGGCGATCCTGTGTTCGATGCTTCAGGCGCATTCCTGGGCTACCGCGGGGTCGGTACGGATATCACCGAGCGCATACAGGCCGCGCAGCAACTGCGCGAAAGCGAGCGTCGCTTCAACGACATGCTCGATAACGTCGAACTGATTTCCCTCATGCTCGACCGCGAAGCGCGGATCACCTACTGCAATGAGTACCTGCTGCGCCTGACCGGATGGCGACGCGAGGAAGTTATCGGGCGGAATTGGGCCGACCTTTTCGTCCCGCACGAAATCGACTATCTAAAGGATGTTTTCCCTGCGCTCCTCGCCGAAAACCCAGATGCACGGCATCGCGAAAGCGAGATTCGTACTCGCGCCGGCGCGTATCGGCTCGTTCGCTGGAACAATTCGGTGCTGCGGTCGGGTGCCGGCGATGTGATCGGAACCGCAAGCATCGGCGAAGACATCACCGACCACAAGGAAGCGGCAGACAGGATCGTACACCTCAACCGCGTCCACGCCGTGCTCAGCGGCATCAATACGCTGATCGTGCGCGTGCGCGACCGCGACGAGCTGTTTAGGGAGGCGTGCCGGATCGCGGTCGAGGCAGGCGGCTTCCGCATGGCCTTGATCGCCATGGTGGATCGGAGCGCGATGACCATTGTTCCGGTCGCCTCGGCGGGAAAGGACGAGGCGCTGCTGGCCGCCATCAAGGGCATCCTGTCATCGAACAAGAATGCGCCCACTACCATGACCGCGCTTGCACTCAGGGAGAAACAGGCCGTCGTGTCCAACGATTCGCAGCGCGACCCCAGGGTATTGTTCGGCGCGCGATACGCCGCAGCGGGAGTGCGCTCGATGGCGATTTTGCCGCTGCTGGTTGCGGATGAAGCGGTAGGCGTGCTCGCGCTGTACGCCAGCGAGATTGAATTTTTCCATGAAGAAGAGTTGAAGCTGTTGACGGAACTGACCGGCGACATCGCGTTCGCGATTGAACACATCGAGAAGCAGGAGCGGCTCGATTACCTCGCCTACTACGATCCGCTCACCGGCCTGGCGAACCGCAGCCTGTTTCTCGAGCGGGCGGCGCAGTACATGCGCAGCGCTGCCGGCGGCGGGTACAAGCTGGCCGTGTTCCTGATCGACCTGGAGCGGTTCAAGAACATCAATGACAGCCTCGGCCGGCCGGCCGGCGACGCGCTCCTGCGGCAAGTGACCGAGTGGCTGACGCTTAACGCGGGGGACGCCAACCTGCTGGCGCGGATGGGTGCGGATCATTTTGCCCTGGTGCTGCCGCAAGTGAGGCAGGAGGGCGACGTCACGGGGCTTCTCGAGAAAACGATGGCCGCTTTCCTGGACCATCCCTTCCGCCTGAACGACGCCGTGTTCCGCATCTCTGCCAGGGTCGGCGTGGCGATGTACCCCGACGATGGCGCCGATGCCGAGACGCTGCTCAGAAATGCCGAGGCTGCGCTCAAAAAGGCCAAGGCGGGCGGCGAGCGCTACCTGTTTTACACCCAGAAAATGACCGAAGCGATGGCCGGCAAGCTCACCCTGGAAAACCAGCTGCGCCGGGCGCTGGACAACGAAGAATTCGTGCTCCATTACCAGCCCAAGGTAAACCTGGTGAGCGGAGAAGTCACCAGCGCCGAGGCGCTGATCCGCTGGAACGATCCGCGCACCGGCCTGGTTCCGCCGGGCCGCTTCATCCCGATCCTGGAAGAAACCGGGTTGATCTATGAGGTCGGGCGCTGGGCGCTGCGGAAAGCCATTGCGGACTACCTGCGCTGGCGCGCCGCGGGCTTGCCTGCGGTGCGCGTCGCGGTAAACGTGTCGCCGCTGCAATTGCGCAATCGCGGCTTCATCGCCGAGATCGAGCAAACCATCGGCATCGACAGCAATGCAGCCGCGGGGCTGGAACTGGAGATCACCGAAAGCCTGATCATGGCGGACATCAAGCTCAGCATTGCGAGCCTGCGGGCGATCCGAGCCTTGGGCGCAACCATCGCCATCGACGACTTCGGCACCGGCTTCTCCTCGCTCGCCTACCTCGCGAAACTGCCGGTGGACACGCTCAAGATCGACCGCTCGTTCGTGATCGACATGACTGCCGGGCCGGAAGGGCTGGCGCTGGTGTCCACGGTCATCAGCCTGGCGCATTCGCTGAAGCTCAAGGTGGTGGCCGAAGGCGTCGAAACCGAGGAGCAATCGCGCCTGCTGCGCTTGCTCGCCTGCGACGAAATGCAGGGATTCCTGTTCAGCAAACCAGTCCCGGTCGAGATCTTTGAAGCAAAATTCCTGAGTCCGTCTGATGTCGGGTGACGAACAATGATGTCGGATATCTGGCGGAAAGGCGCCCCATGACCCACGTGCTGATCGTCGAGGACCACGAGGAGAACCGCAATCTCCTCAAAATGCTGCTCGAGGCGAACGGCTACCGGGTGACGGCTGCAGGCGACGGTCTGGAAGCGCTGGCCGACGCCCGGCGCGATCCACCCGATGCCATCGTCTCCGATGTGCTGATGCCGAAGCTCGACGGTTTCGCCCTGTGTCGCGCCTGGATGCAGGATGCGCGGCTCAAGGACATTCCGTTCATTTTCTACTCCGCGACCAATGTGCGCCCGGATGACGAGCAATTCGGCGCGGCGCTGGGCGCGGTGCGCTATCTGATCAAGCCGCTGGAGGCGAAGGTGTTTCTGGAGGAACTGCGCGCGGTGCTGCGGCAGTGGACCGGGCAGTCCGCGCCCGCCGCGGCCTCGCCGCTGGACGAGGTCACCTTCCATGTCCTCCACGAGTCGGCGCTCGCGCGCAAGGTCGAGGACAAGGTCGCACAACTGGAGGCGGCGAACCGCAAGCTGCAGCAGAGCGAGGAGAAATACCGGCGCATCTACGACAATCTGCAGGACGTCTATGTCGAGGCAACGCTGGAAGGAACCGTATTGGAAGTCAGCCCCCAGATCGAGACGCTGTCGGGGGGGCAATACAAGAGGGAGGATTTCATCGGGAAATCGTTGAAGGCATTCTATGCCGACCCTCAACGAAGAGAGGCCATCCTGCTTGCCATTCAGCAGCAGGGCCGGGCCAACGACATGGAATCGACATTCAGGAACCGTGACGGATCCCTCGTTTCATGCTCGGTTTCAGCGACGATTGTGCGTGGCGCCGATGGCGAATTAAGGACCGTCTCGACCATGCGCGACATCACTGAGCGCAAGCGGGCGGAGGAAGTACTCCGAGAGTCGAGGAAGTTGCTCCAGCTCGTGGTGGAACATGTGCCAGCTCGCATATTCTGGAAGGATCTCGATTTGCGCTATCTGGGCTGCAACACTCTGTTCGCGAAAGATGCCGGGCACTCCAGGCCCGACGAACTGATCGGCAAGACCGATTTTGAAATGGGGTGGAAGCATCAGGCCGAGTTGTACCGCGGCGATGACAAGGCAGTGTTGGAATCGGGCGCCCCGAAGTTGGATATCGAAGAGCCGCAGACGACGCCGGACGGAAACACCATCTGGCTGCGCACCTCCAAGGTGCCGCTGCGTGACAAAGATAACCGGATCATCGGCGTTCTGGGTCTCTACCAAGACGTCACGGAGCGCAAGCGGGCCGCGGAATCGTTGCGAACGAGTGAGCGGGAGCAACGGCAATTGGCGGAACAGTTGGAGATCGAACGATCCCGTTTGGTCGCGGCTCAACTAGTCGCCAAGATCGGCAGTTGGGAGACCGACCTAACCACTATGTCGGTCATTTGGTCGGACGAGACCCACCGGATCTATGAAACCGACCCGGCCATCTTCTGCCCCACGCATCAGGGCTTCCTAAAGCTTATTCATCCCGAGGATCGCAAGCGGGTGGATGAGGCCTTTGGCCGGTCGCTCGACCAGCGTCGCGGCCTGTGCGATCGAGCACCGGTTGCTCATGCCCGATGGCCGGATCAAGTTCGTGGAAGAGCGTTGGCAGGTGTCTTTTGACCAGCAGGAAAAGCCCGCCCGCGTTATCGGTACCTGCCAGGACATCACCGAGCGCAAGCGGGCAGAAGAAGCCCGGCAGAACCGCGCGGCGGAGTTGGAGGAATCGCAGCGCATCGCGCGGATCGGGAGTTGGGAGTGGACGCCTGCTACGGGCGTCGTCACCTGGTCTGACGGGATGAACCATGTCCTCGCCCGCGACCGCGCGTTGCCGGCGCCGACCTTTGAGGCTCTCCCTCAGTTCTACGCAGCGGAAAGCTGGCAGCGGCTGGGTGCCGCCATCGCCAAAACCATCGAAACGGGAGCGCCTTACGATCTCGAACTCGAGATGATCCGCGCCGACGCCGCGAGCTGTTGGACGACCACGCGCGGCGAGGGGATACGCGGAGCGGATGGCACCGTGGTGAAGCTGCGCGGGACCGTGCATGACATCACCGATCGCAAGGCAGCGGACGCCAGGATCGCATACTTCAACCGCGTCTATGCCGTGCTGAGCGGCATCAATACGCTCATCGTCCGCGTGAGCGACCGCGACGAGTTGTTCAAGGGAGCGTGCCGGATCGCGGTCGAGAAAGGCGGGTTCCACATAGCCTTGATAGGCATGGTCGATCCAACGGCAATGCAGATTGTCCCGGTCGCCTCGGCCGGCGTGGATGAAAGGTTCCTGACCCTCCTTACAAATCGCTTTTCATTGATCGACGGTGCGCCGCTGGGAAATCCCATGATGACGCGGGCGATCAGGGAAAAAATGACCATCGTCATCAACGATTTGCAAAGCAACCCCGAGGTTGTGTTCCGCACGCACTACGTCGAAGCCGGAATCCGCTCGGTGGCGGTTTTGCCGCTGATAGTTTCGGATGAAGCGGTAGGCGTGCTCGTGTTGTACGCCAACGAGATTGAATTCTTCCAGAAAGAAGAGATGAAGCTGTTGACGGATCTGGTCGGCGACATCGCGTACGCGATCGATCACCTCGACAAGCAGGCGCGGCTGGATTACCTCGCCTACTACGATGTGCTCACCGGACTCGCGAACCGCACGCTGTTTCTCGAGCGGGTGGCGCAGTACATGCGCAGTGCTGCCGGGGACGGACACAAGCTGGCCCTGTTCCTGATCGATCTGGAGCGGTTCAAGAACATCAACGACAGCCTCGGCCGGGCGGCCGGCGACGCCCTACTGCGGCAGGTGGCGGAGTGGCTGGCGCCCAACATCGGGGGCACCAGCTTGCTGGCGCGGCTGGATGCGGACCATTTTGCCGCGGTAATGCCGCAAGTAAGCCAGGATGGCGACGTGGCGCGGCCTCTCGAAAAGATTATGGATGCTTTTGTGAACCATCCGTTCCGCCTGAATGACGCCGTGTTCCGCATCGCCGCCAGGGTCGGCGTAGCGGTATTCCCGGATGACGGCGCCGACGCCGACACCTTGTTCAGGAACGCCGAAGCGGCGCTCAAGAAGGCCAAGGCGAGCGGCGAGCGCTACCTGTTTTACACGCAAAAGATGGCCGAAGCGGTGGCCGGCAAGCTCACCCTGGAAAATCAGCTGCGCCAGGCGCTGGACAACGAGGAGTTCGTGCTGCATTACCAGCCCAAGGTGAATCTTGCGAGCGGCAAGCTCACCGGCGCCGAGGCGCTGATCCGCTGGAACGATCCGCGCACCGGCCTGGTGCCGCCGGGCCGCTTCATCCCGGTCCTGGAAGAAACCGGCTTGATCTATGAGGTCGGGCGCTGGGCGCTGCGCCAAGCCATCGAAGACTACCTGCGCTGGCGCGCCGCGGGCCTGTCTGCGGTGCGCATCGCGGTGAACGTGTCACCGCTGCAACTGCGCCATCGCGGCTTCATCGCCGAGATCGAGCAGGCCATCGGCATCGCCGCTCATGCGCCAGCCGGACTGGAACTGGAGATCACCGAAAGCCTGATCATGGAGGACGTCAAGCACAATATCGCCAACCTGCAGGCGATCCGCGACCTTGGCGTCAGCATCGCCATCGACGACTTCGGCACCGGTTTCTCCTCGCTCAGCTACCTTGCCAAACTGCCGGTGGACACGCTGAAAATCGACCGCTCGTTTGTGATCGAGATGACGGTCGCGCCTGAGGGACTGGCGCTGGTGTCCACCGTCATCAAGCTGGCGCATTCGCTCAAGCTCAAGGTGGTGGCGGAGGGTGTCGAAACCGAGGAACAATCGCGCCTGCTGCGGCTGCTCGCCTGCGACGAGATGCAGGGCTTCCTGTTCAGCAAACCGGTACCGGCGGAAATTTTCCAATCACGATTCCTGGCTCCGCCTACGCCGGGCGACAAATAATGGTGGCGATCCCGAAGGTGGACGACTGGCCCGAAGATCAAGCAGCATTGAAGGGCACTGTGATCCGGGTTTCGACACCGGAGCATTGGTTTAGTCATGTAATGAAATCACGTGCCCTGTTTCCGGCGATCGCCGTTCTCGTGCTGGCCGCGATTTGGGGGACAACCCTGCACCTCATCAAAGTCGAACGAACCGCGGCCGAGCATAGTGCTGAGGTGTCGAGCCACGAACTGGCCGAGACTTATGAAGCGCAGGTCGTGCGCGCGCTGCGCGAAATCGACCAGACCCTGAAGGTCGTCAAATTTGCGAATGATGTCGGGGGCATGCAGGAAGCGCTGCCGAAGTTGAAAGCCAGAGATCTATTGCCGCCGGCGCTGGTGTTCGTCGTCAGTATTGCGGACAGCAGCGGCGATGTCGTGGCCAGCACCAGTTCCTCCGGAATGTCGAATGTCGCCGACAAGGATTTTTTCCAGAGCGAGCGTCGGACAGATGCCATCTCTGTCGGTCGTACGCAACCTGACCCGGAGACCGGGGAATGGATTCTGACGTTCAGCCGCAGACTCAATACGGCGGACGAAACGTTTTCCGGCATTGTGATGCTTTCGGTCAATGCGGCCTATTTCGTCAGCGGCTATGAAGACGCGAACCTGGGCGAGCATGGCATGCTCGGCCTTATCGGCAGCGAAGGTGTTTTCCGTGTCAGACGCAGCGGAAAGACAGTCACTGCTAACGACAGGTCTCATTACACATTACCGATAATGCATGCCGCGGATGAGGCGCAAAGCGAAACCACGCCACAAACCGATGCCTGGGATGGCGTGCGGCGCTACACCAGTGCACGCGACATCTATGGCTTTCCCCTAGCCGTGATCGTCGGATTGTCCGCAGACGAACAATTGGCGGCTGCTCAGCGGAACAAACAAGTCTATCTGCGGCGGGCGGCAGTCGCCAGCCTTGTGATGATCCTGATTATCGCGGTGATGGGGCGCATGAGTCATCAGCTTTCGCTAGGCCGCCAGCGCGCCGTCGAGGAACATATTGCCCATGCGGCGCGTGTCGAATACATTGCCTATCACGACAGCCTCACGACGCTGCCGAATCGCAGCCTGTTCAGCAAGCTGCTGGGGCATAGCATCAACCAGGCCCATCGCTACAAGCGGCAACTGGCAGTGCTGTTTCTAGATCTGGACCATTTCAAAAACATCAACGACACACTCGGACACGAGGCTGGCGACCAATTGCTGCAGGAAGTCGCGGCAAGACTCAAGACTTGCCTGCGCGACAGCGACACCGTGGCGCGGCTGGGTGGCGACGAGTTTGTCGTCATGTTGCCTGAACTGGATGTGGACAAATACACAGCAACCGTGGCCCGGAAAATTCTTGCCGCCGTCGCCCGGCCATTTGTCCTCGCCAGTCAGGAATATCGCGTCACGGCGAGTATCGGGATCAGCACCTATCCGCAAGACGGCCTGGACGAGCAGACGCTGACCAAAAACGCGGATGTCGCGATGTACAAGGCGAAAGAGGAAGGCAAGAACAACTTCCAGTTTTATTCCGAGAAACTGAACACCAGCTCACTCGAACGGCTTAGCCTGGAATCGCGCCTGCGGCACGCGCTGGAGCGAAACGAATTTCAGCTTTCCTATCAAATCAAACGGGATATCCGCAGCGGCCTGATCACCGGCACGGAAGCGTTGCTGCGCTGGCAACATCCCGACCTGGGCACGGTGGCGCCGTTGCGATTCATTCCGCTCGCGGAGGAAACCGGTTTGATCGTTCCTATCGGCAAGTGGGTACTCAGGGCTGCCTGTATGCAAAACGTGGCCTGGCAAAATCAGGGGCTGGCGCCTTTGAGCATGGCCGTCATTCTGACGGCGCGGCAGCTTTTCGATGAAAACCTGCTGACGGACCTGGCCAAGATACTCGCGGACACAGGCATGGACGCGCAGCTCCTGGAGGTGGAAATTTCCGAAGGCCTGCTGATGCGCGATGTTGAAAAAACCTTGCGGGTACTGCGTGGCATCAAGGCTATCGGCGCCCGGATAGCCATCGACGATTTTGGCATCGGCTATTTTTCACTTGCCTCGATCAAACAATTCCCGCTCGACAGCATCAAGATCGACCGTTGCTTCATTCATGATATAGCCAGCGTTGCCGAAGACCAGGCTTTGACCGAAGCCATTATCGCGATGGGCAGGACGCTGAGCCTGACCGTCGTGGCCCAGGGCGTGGAAACCAAGGAACAAGCCGACTTTTTGCGCCAGAATGCGTGCGATGAATTCCAGGGCTTTTATCTCAACAAACCCATGCCGGCAAATCAGATCGCCGAGTTGATCCGGGCTCAGCCGGATATTCCGGATATCGATTCAAACTTCGCCAGCTGACAACTCGAGGGAGTCAAGGTGGTATCGCTGGGCCGGATCATTTCGTGCGGATTACTTTCACGCTGTCATCCACCCACTTCTGCTCGATGTAGCCGATGGCATCGGGATGTTTGGCAATGAACTTCTTTACCTCGACGTCATTCGATACTTCCGGCGGCGGCTGGCCTCGGCCGGTGAAAATGATCTTCGACCAATGCGCCTTGATCTGAGCGGGAGCCTTGCCGGCGAATTTGAGGTAGAACTCCTCGCGCTCGGAAGAATTCTCGACCTGATCGATGGGCAAGACTTGGCGGCCATCGGGGAAACGCGTCATTTTGCCCAGAAACATGTCCGCGATCTCGCTCTTGGTCAAGGTACTCACCGGGTTTTTGGCAGAGACCACCGCAACCACCTCGGCCGATGCCCCAGCGGAGCCAAAACCCAGGAACAGCCCGACGATGATAAATCCGATGCGGCAGATGTTGATCATGATCGGCCTCATCAGAATACGAAATCAATCGTGGCGCTGATCACGTTGACCTTGCCCCCCGTCTGAAAACCCGGCTGCAGCTTGCTCAATACGCCGGACGAGCCGGCGCCGATGCGGGTGTGATCGTATTGCAGTTTGAGGGCGGCGGTACGCATGAAATCCCAGCGCCCGCCGATGGACAGGGTGTTCTGAACCGGTTGCGTGCTCAAGAGCGAATTGAGGGCGGCATTGAGACCGGCTGCCGGCCCTATCAAAGGAGGGGGCAGGGTGGACAGGTTCAAGCCGGGATCGGATAGATTGCCTGCCTTCGCCTGGGCGTAGGTGAGGTAGGGTGTAAACGCCCCAAGCCGATAGCCGCCGCTCAGGTACCACCCGGTTCCTCTACCAAAGACGGAATGGGTGACTAAATGGCCCGCTTCGCCTATCACGAACCACTGGCCGGGATCGTAGCGTACGCCCACTGTAATGACAGAAATGGGTTTGTTATCGACATCGTATTTGTTTGCAAGGGCCATTCCCTCTGGCCCAAACTGCCTGAAGGCGTCAAAAATCGGATTAATGCCATCCGCAGTCAGGTGGGTAGATTCGTAGCCGATGTGCAGAGTGGCGGCGTGGTATTCGCCTGTATAGGCCAGGCCCCACGACTGCCTTGCTGTGATATCGCCGGCGTTGTTTGGCAACCGGTTGTCGCTTATACCGTAGTGAGCCTGCAGAATATTCGTGATGTCACCGATGTGCATCTGGTAGCTTGCGTCAACACCGTCGCTGGCGGTAACCGGCGCCAGGCGATAGACCTCCAGTGGCGGACGCACCCAGGGATAGGTATAAGCCACTTTACGTGTATCGGAGAGCAGAAAGGTCGGTAGCAAGGTGCGGCCGGCGCGTACACTGAAATCCGGCGTGAGCTGATACTTGATATTCGCCCACTCCACATGGGGCCGGTAGGTGTTGTCGTAATTCTGCTCCGCTATGAGCTGTAACACGGCTGAGAGCTTTGGGGTGAAATTCGCAGTGACTTGTCCCCCGATCAGACTGTCGACGTCTGCGCTCCAGGCACGGCTGTACCCGGCACCATTGGGCTTGAGTATGGAAGAGATAAAGTCCGCCCGGCGCTCGCTGGAGCGGACCACCCCCACGGTGCCGAAGCCGCTGAACGAAAACATCGGTGCTTCGACATCGTCGGCGCTTGCGCCGGCCGCATACAGCGCCGTCGCAAGCAGGGTGACGAGAGTCAGTTTGTGCGATATGTGTTCAATCACGCTAACTCCAGGTCAGGATTGAGCCGCCACAATGCTATGAACTACGGCGTGATCGGATATTGAATTATCACAGTACTTTGAGCGTTTTCTGTACGGTAACGCACAATAGCAATAGTCCCCCTTGGGAAACCTCGTGCTAACCGCATGCATAGTGCGTCGAGCATGCGAATTCTTACCGATAAGAACCCATTTCAGAATGAGCTGTCATTCCGAGGCCATCCCCCGGGGGGACTTTCCCGTCGAGCGGGATCGGGACCTCCGGGGCGTAGGCAGAGGAATCTGCTTCTTTCCTGGTCTTACAGCAGATTCCTCGCGGAGTTTATCCCCGGAGGGGGACTCGGAATGACATCAATGGAAATCGTCATTTTTGAAACCGGTTGTAAGCGACCGTTCGCTAGTGCCTTTCGCTGGCCGTCGAACCAAATCTACGCGCTGCTTTTGATGGGAATATTGACGCAAATCACGGAATTGGCGGAACACCAATACGGACAGGCGATGTCGGAGGCCGCCGAGGCGTGACGCTGGCGCAAGGGGCACCGCCTTATGTGCTTTCCGTTCCTCCTGGCCGTGCGCACCGGCGACGAACATGTCGTGGTGCTTGTCGGCGCACCAAGCGCAGTCTCTGGCAGCGCTGGCTCGCCCCTTGCCGCCCCCTACGGGTGCGAAAGCTGGCTGGTATTCGACGGAGCGTACATGCTCCAGCGTGGCAGCTGGCCGGCGCAGCCGCAGGTATGGCGAATACGATAACGCCGATTGAAGACCACTGCAATCAAAGTGAGTTTGCTCGCACATGAACACTTCCGCAAACGCATTGGCGACGAGCAACAGAAGGCGGTACCATTCGGGCGACGATCCGACGGATCAGTGACTTGGAACACTAGCCAGGCTTGGACCGGAGACTGCAATGAATCGCTCACGCGCACTTGAACTGCTCGCGCAAAGCAAGCCCTTCGTGGCGGCCCGCTACGGCGTTACGCGTCTTGCGCTGTTCGGTTCCACCGCACGCGACACCGCGCGCAGCGATAGCGACCTGGATATTCTGATCGCCTTCGACGGCCCGGCCACCTCGGAGCGCTACTTCGGAGTCCAGTTTTACCTGGAAGATTTGTTCGGCTGCCCAATAGACCTGGTGACTGAAAAAGCCCTGCGGCCGGAGCTGCGCCCATATATCGAAAAAGAAGCGGTCCATGTCTGACTCCGTGGCGCGCGAGTGGCGGTTTTATCTTGACGACATGATTCACTTCGCAGAGAGGGTTGTCGCGTATTCCAATGGCCTCGATCAGGCCACATTTGTCGCCAGCGGTCTTAACTACGATGCCACGCTGAGAAATTTGGAACTGATCGGCGAGGCAGCCACCCATGTTCCGGATGCGGTGCGCGCGGCGAATACAGGGATTCCGTGGCGGCTCGTCATCGCGACGCGCAACCGGCTGATCCACGGATATCTTGGCATCGACAACGACACGCTGTGGAGCATCATCCGCACGGACATTCCCGCCCTGCTTACGAATCTGCGCACACTCAAGTCCAAATTGGCATAAACCCGTCAAAGGGCCACAGCTTCCCCAGCAGGCTGCTCGCAATCCGCTGCAATAATCCTAAGCTTCCTGAACCGTCAAGGCGCTTAGTGCCTGACTGTCGGCGGGCCGGTCCGGATCGTCGAAACATAATTCCTCGCCCCGCCTCGCGCCCGCTGACGGGTTCGGCGGCTTCTCCGGCTCGCGCAAACCGCCGCATCGGGATCACACCCGCTCCATCATGCCGCCCGTGCGCGCCGGCGGCTTATGTTAGCTGCCGCACATACGGCCAAGGCAAACATGCCCATACTCGCCGCTTCGGCGGCGCCATGGCCAATGCCCTGGCGCAGCCGGTCTTTCTGCACGCTTCCCGCGGTTTCTTTTGCTCCAAAGCGGTGACGGTTTGCGTTCAAGCGCTTTCTCAAAAAAGGGTGTTCCGATGACAGTTCCAGCGCAAGCGCGTATGCCCGAAACCGGTTTCGCCGACAGCACCGGCGAAACTCAGGGCGCCCCTGACGCTGCCGCGGAATCCGGGGTTCAAACAGCCCTGATCAAGACGTATGCATTGCAAAATGCCATTTTCAACAGCGCCAACTTTTCCAGCATCGCCACCGACGAAAAAGGCGTGATCCAGATTTTCAACGTCGGCGCCGAGCGCATGCTCGGCTATGCGGCCGCTGACGTACTGAACCGGATCACCCCGGCCGACATATCCGATCCGCAGGAGGTCATCGCGCGCGCCAAGGAGCTGAGCATCGAGCTCGGAACAAAGATCACGCCGGGTTTCGAGGCGCTGGTGTTCAAGGCCTCGCGCGGCATCGAGGATATTTACGAGCTGACTTACATCCGCAAGGACGGCAGCCGCTTTCCGGCGGTGGTGTCGGTCACCGCACTGCGCGACGCGCACGACGCCATCATCGGCTATCTGCTGATCGGCACCGACAACACCGCGCGCAAACAGGCAGAAGAGGCGCTGCTCAAGGCGGGGGCGCTGCAGAGCGCGATTTTCAACAGCGCCAATTTTTCCAGCATCGCCACCGACGCGAAGGGCGTGATCCAGATATTCAACGTCGGCGCCGAGCGCATGCTCGGCTACGCAGCCGCCGACGTACTGAACAAGATCACCCCCGCCGACATATCCGATCCGCAGGAAGTCATCGCGCGCGCCAGGGAGTTGAGTGTCGAGCTCGGAACAAAAATTACGCCAGGTTTCGAGGCATTGGTGTTCAAGGCTTCGCGCGGCATCGAGGACATTTACGAGCTGACCTACATCCGCAAGGACGGCAGCCGCTTTCCGGCGGTGGTATCGGTCACCGCGCTGCGCGATGCGCAGGACGCCATCATCGGCTATCTGCTGATCGGCACCGACAATACCGCGCGCAAGCAGATCGAGGAAGAGCAAAAGCGCCTCGATCAGCGCCTGCGCGACCAGCAGTTCTATACCCGCTCTCTGATCGAGTCCAACATCGACGCGATCATGACGACTGATCCGTCCGGCTTCGTTACCGACGTCAACAAGCAGATGGAGGCGCTCACCGGCTGCACGCGCGACGAGCTGATCGGCGCGCCGTTCAAGAATTACTTTACCGATCCGGAGCGGGCAGAGGCGGGCATCAAGCTGGCGCTGAGCGACAAGAAAGTCACCGACTACGAACTCACCGCGCGCGCGCGGGACGGCACAGAAACCGTGGTCTCCTACAACGCGATGACCTTCTACGACCGGGACAGGCGGCTGCAGGGCGTGTTCGCCGCGGCGCGCGACGTCACTGAAAGACGGCGCCTGAATCAGGTTCTGCAGGAGAAGAACGTCGAACTGGAGAGCGCCAGGTCTGCGGCAGAAAGAGCCAACCTCGCCAAGTCGGATTTCCTTTCCAGCATGAGCCACGAACTGCGCAGCCCGCTCAATGCCATTCTCGGCTTCGCTCAGTTGATGGAGTCGGATGCCGTGCCGCCGACGCCGGCGCAAAAAGAGAGCATCGCCCAGATTCTTCAGGCGGGATGGCATCTGCTCACGCTGATCAACGAAATTCTCGATCTGGCCAAGGTCGAGTCCGGGCAAATGCCGCTGTCGCGCGAGCCGGTGGCGCTGGCCGAGGTCATGCGCGAATGCCAGGGCATGATCGATCCGCAGGCACAACAGCGCGGCATTCAAATGCATTTTCCCAGGCTCGACCTGCCGCATTTCGTCAATGCCGATCGCACCCGCCTGAAGCAGGTCCTCATCAACCTGCTATCCAATGCGATCAAATACAACGTCAGGGAAGGGACCGTAGAGGTGGAATGCGCCGAGAGCGCGCCGGGGCACGTGCGCGTGAGCGTACGGGACACCGGTGCGGGACTCTATCCCGAACAGCTGACGCAGCTGTTTCAGCCGTTCAACCGCATGGGACAGGAGGCGGGCGGCGTGGAAGGCACGGGCATCGGCCTGGTGGTGGCCAAACGGCTGGTCGAACTGATGGGCGGCACCATCGGAGTGAGCAGCACCCTCGGCGTCGGAAGCGTGTTCTGGTTCGACCTCACCGCCGCTGCGGAACCGTACGTTTCCAATGAAGCAGGCGAGGTGGCGATCCCGGTCCGGGCGCCGCAGCCCCTCGCAGCGCGGCTGCGCACCCTGCTCTATGTCGAGGACAACCCGGCAAATCTGAAGCTGGTCGAACAAATCATTGCGCGTCACCCGGATATTTGCCTGCTGACTGCCGTGAACGCGAATCTTGGCCTGCGGCTTGCGCGCGACAACAAGCCGGAGGTGATCCTGATGGACATCAATCTGCCCGGCATGAGCGGCTTCGAAGCCCTGCAGGTGCTGCGTTCGGACCCGGCCACGATGCACATCCCGGTCATTGCCGTCAGCGCGAACGCAATGCAGCGCGACATCGAGCGCGGCCTGAAGGCCGGATTCTTCCGCTATATAACCAAGCCGATCAAGGTGGGCGAATTCATGGACGCCTTGAATGTGGCACTGGAACTTGCGGGAACACCCTCTTCCGAAAGCAAATAGGACAGCGCGATTCTCATGCCGACCTCACCCGCAATGCTCGGCGGCAAAATCCCGATCGTCGACGATCTGCTGTTGGTTAAGGTGGCCGATCGGCTGAAACATTGTGTGCGCGAGATGGACACCGTGGCGCGCTTCGGCGGCGATGAGTTTGTGGTGCTGATCGGTGATCTGGCTACGGACAAGGCCGAGTCGAGATCCCAAGCCGTGATCCTGGCCGAGAAAATCCGCTCCGCGCTGGCCATGCCTTACGTGCTCGAAATACAGCATGAGGGATCAGCGGAAACAGCCGTCGAGCATCAGTGCACGGTTAGCATCGGCGTGGCCTTATTTGGCAAACATGAAACCAGCCAGGACACTATCCTCGGCTGGGCCGATGCCGCAATGTATCGAGCCAAAGAGGCGGGGTGCAATTTGATTCGGTTTTACGATTCGACCGCTTGAGCGACGGTATCTGGGCCCGTCCCCGGTTTGCAGGCACTCCGTGCTTTGGCGATAAGGCAGGGGACTTACGGCGCCAGGCAGATGGCCCGGCGGGATGCCCAAAGAAAAAGGACCCTCGCGGGTCCTTCTTCCATTCTTTGCGACTACAGGCTTACCACTTTCCGCCTTTGCGGCCGGGGTCGCCCGGCTTGCCGCCGTTCTCATCGTTCGAACCGAAGGGCCACATGCCATGGTCCGAATGGCCCGGATCGCAGCCCTCGGAACCGTTGCCGACGCCCTGGTTGCATTTCTTGTGATCTTTACCATGCCCATCATGATCCTTGTCCTTGCAGGACCCTGGGGGGCCCGACGGGGGGATCGGCAGCGCGGTGCAGCCGATGACGTTGGCACCTGTCATGGTCACGGCGCCGTTCGCCAAGGCTCGACCGGCCAGGGTTCCACCAGTCAAGGTGATGGCCCCGGTGGTGCTACCCGCGAGGATGTTCCCGCTGAACGCCGAAGTCGTCAGGGTCACGTCCGCGCCGGGTGCCCAGAACACGTTGCACGCCTGCCCGCCGTTGGCCATCACCACCGAAAAGCCGGTGCCGGTGAGGGCTGCGCCGATCTTGAAAATCCAGACCGCGTTCGGGTTGCCACCCGCGTCGAGGGTCAGCACGCCCGCCCCGGTCAATGCCGCCGTGCTGTTGCAATAGACGCCGGGAGCCAGCGTTACCGGGCCGGTGATCGTACTGGACAAGGTAGCGGTGCAGGGTTCGGCCAGGACCTCAGCGTAGGCGCTGTTGAGGTCAGTTAAAACCGAAGCGGGGAGCGGCGTGGTGCTCGTCCCCGAAATCGTGCTCCCGGTATTAGCGAGCGTGCCGGAGTAGACCAGGTTTCCGTTGACGGCGGAATTGGTTAAGGTGAGCGCGCCGGCGGAGCCCACGTCTCCGTTGATGATGGAATCAGTAGTGGTCACCGCGCCACCCAGCACCGAGAAAGCGGACGCCGTACCCAGGGGCACCTGAGCCCAGGCCGGAGAGGCGCCGACAAGCAGTGCTGCCGTCGCCAGCAAACACGTAGAGAGGTATTTCCGAAGATCATTCATGGTGTGTTCCCTTCTGTAGATTTTTCACGATGACTAGGCAGAACACCCTGCCGGGCATGGATCCCGGTGCACTGCATCGGGCTCCCGGCATTGGGGTTCTTCCTTCGGCACGATAGCGACGTCACAGCCGGGCCTTGTCCGAGCCCGCACTGCATCGACCGGCGGTGAAGCCATCTATCGAACGTGCATTTGTAGCCCTTGCGCCCAAGGCGCTCCGTGCGGTGGCGAACATAAAATAAAAAATAATGCCGCCGCATCCGGCGCCGGGTCGGAGCCTTGGGCGTGCCCTCCGGAGAAAAATCGCGCTGATCTGGTGGCGAAGCGCCACGCCGCCTGCCGGCGGCATGGACGGGATTCAGTCGATGGCTAATGCGCGCCCATGTGCTTAGAGCGCCTAACAAAATCGCCCTCAGGCGCCTGATTAAGGGGAGCGCGAGCGAAGACGCCTCGAAGGTCTCGATCCCCCTTGAGGGGAAAGTCCCCGTGGGGGATATCCCCTCGTTTTGTTAGACGCTCTTAGCCTAATCAGCAGTTCCCTGCCATGAACCTTCACCGAGTAACGCATCGTCTTGCGCAAGGTCAGGATCATCCGCGTGCGCTCGCTCACCTGCACCAGCCTGATCGCGCGCAAACCGCCCTTGCCGATGTCATGGCCGAACCGCCCCGCGCCGTTCACGGTGTTCGGGGATACGCTTATCGAGCTTTGCGGCATCGGCGGCAGCATGAACGGCCCGATTGAGCTGACGGGTGCTGAGCGCATCGATGGGATTCTGCCCGGGAAACAGCCATCCGCCCGGGAACATCTTGCCTTGGCTCTTGGCCACCCGCCACCAGGTACGCAGACGCTCGAGCATCAACGGCGAGAGCATCGCGTAGCGATCCTTTTGCCCCTTACCGCGTTGGATGCAAAGCGTCATGCGTTGACTGTCGATGTCACCCACCTTCAGCGAAACCACCTCGCTCGCTCGCAGTCCTGCGCCGTAGGCGAGCGATAGCGCCACCTGATGTTTCAAGGTCTCTGCCGAGGCGATCAGGCGCGTCACTTCTTCAGGGCTCAATATCACCGGCAGTGTGCGTGGAATACGCACCGAGTGCATCTTGGCCATCAAGTCGGCACGATTGAGTTTGATTTCGAAGAAGAACTTCAGTCCGCTGATCGCAGCATTGAGCGAGACCGGCGAGGTGCCGCGATCAACCAGGTGCAACTAGTAGCGCCGCAGATCCTCGACCGTGGCCGTGTCTGGGGAGGCGCCGAGAAAACGGGTGAACTGGATAACTGCGCGGATGTAGTGCGACTGCGTCTTCGCAGCGAACTTGCGCATCCGCATGTCGTCGATCATGCGTTGGCGCAATGCTGTGACGTCCTGTGTCGATTGAGTCATGGCTCTGCTCCTGTCGAAAAGCGAGGCGGATTGCCTCGTTTCTCAACATAAACAGATCCTCAATCTCTGAGCTACTCACCGGCGCCGAATCGGAGCCCCCTACCGCGCGAGCGGTTTAGTCCGTTCGGCCAATCCGGCCAGTCGGCGAACTGCTGATTTACGTCAGCTATGTTGTCGGTTGCCGACGTTGACAGTCATCGGCGCCGCCTCAACGGCAGCTATCCATTTTGACGAACGCGTGCTTTGTGCCCTGAGCGGTCACCGATGAAAAGCGACAGCGGACCATCGCGGCGAACGCGGGAAAATGAAAAGCAGCCGCTCGCAGCCCAGAATCCGCATTTCTTGCTTGAGCGGCGGCAGTGCAGCGGGAACGGTCACTGGCCATGGACAAGCGTGGGACGGCACCCGGCCAGCGGTCAAAGGCAAGGGGGCGCGTGATGAAGTTCGAGACATGCACACTTTCCGCCCAGCGCCAAATTGAGATCCCTTGGCTGCTCGGTCTGGGTCCGACTCGACTAAGGTCAACTAGGCCGATGCCGGTCAAGCGCGGCGAGAATGTTTTTCACGTCAGGATCGTTGTCCTGGCGCTGAAGGAGTTCGATGACCGCGAGCACCACGACGTTATTGAAACTTGCGCGCTCCAGCGGCGAATAGGCCCCGCCCGGCGCTTCGTCCGGGAATCGCGCACCTTGCACCACCCGTCCTTTCAGGTCATTCTCGAGCGGGTTGAATTGGAAAGACGGGCCATTCTGCGTGCCTGCCAGCAGGGAAAAAGCGCGCGTCACCTGAGCCGGATACCGCGTCAGGTCATACA
>Ga0307377_10002195_pt1 | contig 23341 bp, 24 predicted proteins | sample TR3MG_FD_202535 | JGI IMG/M metagenome (GOLD analysis project Ga0307377, IMG submission 202535) | Soil microbial communities from Risofladan, Vaasa, Finland - TR-3 | ecosystem: Environmental > Terrestrial > Soil > Coastal area > Acid sulfate soil | place: Finland: Risofladan, Vaasa | collected...
TGGCACACAGCCGAACTTCGATCATTGTAATAGATATCCCGATAGCGGACTGTGGCGCTTTGCTACAACGTAGCCATTTCGCGCAGGAAGAAATAGGATCAGTGACTGTGCAACTTTTCCTGAAGCCACACCTTGATAAGTGACTGGTATGGCACATCACGAGAATTCGCTGCGGCTTTGATGGAATCCAGAAGATGCTGGGGCAGCCGCAGTGAAATTGTTTTTGTCGTGGGCTTCAAATTAGGCAGCACAACCCGTTGGGCTTTCGTCCAATCCAGATAATCTGCGGAATCGTGCTTTTCCCAAAAGGCTTGCTCTTCAGCCTCATTGGCAAATTTTGGAATCGGTTTAAGTTGTTTGCTCATAAATCGTGCGCTCCTTTTTGTGCATGTCTCTGGCAGAAATAACGCGTATCCTCTCGCCAGCATTTCGCAGTGTGAATGTGATATGTAACGTCCGTCCTTCATCTGTCTTGCCAAGTGCGTGAAAGCGGTGCTCTCCTTGACTGTGTTTTGTGTCAGCAATCATCAGGAGCGGCTCATTGAAAAAGACCTGTTCCGCTTCAGCCGTTGAAACGCCGTGCTTGTCGTTCTTGCGGGCGTTCCCGTCATCCCAATCGAATTCGACAATCTTGGTCAGATCAATCATGTATGTATATTATGAAGATATACAATAAAAAGCAAGCTGGGTTGCTGCGGGTGCTCGTTCGGGGGTTTGAAGTAATGTGGCCAAATCGTAGCTCGATAGGGCTGTTTCTCCCGTTTGGTGGGCTTTGTGAGACTGTAAATGGAGTTGGCGGGTGTTGCATGTTATCGATAATAAATAAATTTAATTGACCTGCGGCTTCGACGAACCAAGGGTTCGTAGGGGCTTATTGTAACTTACTGTTTTTATTGATAAACAGCAACTTGCAATGCTTGCCAATTTTTTGAAACAACCGCAGCAAATCTCACTTGCATCATATTAAATGTGAGCGAGACACAAAAAACAGAACAAAGGAAGATTAAGCCACCGTATGATGTTTGAGCTAAAATGCGCGCCGGCTTTCAAAGCTTACTCTGTCCCCGTAGTTAAATGGATATAACCGGCCCCTCCTAAGGGTCAATTACAGGTTCGATTCCTGTCGAGGACACCAAATTATCCATTCAGTGTCTCCCATTAAGAACTAAGTGGTTTATTTTGCTTACAGCAAAACTTAGTTGGAACTATTCAAACTCTCGACAATATATATTGCGAAGCATGACGCTCTAGCGCTGTGCTAGATGCGCATAAAACTTTACGGAGATTTATGTCATGGTAAACGCAACGCAACAAATCACAACTCAACCCATACAGTTTTACCGATTGAAACAATTAAAAGAATGTCTGAACGTATCCGGTTCAAGCATCTGGGCATGGGTAAAACAAGGAACTTTCCCCAAGCCGATCAAACTATCCGAAAACTGCACTGCCTGGAACGCGGCGGATATTGAAAGATGGGCGGCTGAACGCATTTCAGCATCACAAGCTGGGAAGTGATGCGAATATTCAGACCATCATCAAAAATATTAGTGAGGCACAAAAAATAAAACCCGCTATTACGCGGGTTTCAAGGATGTTGCTGGATTTACTTCGATGTTCAATTGGTGGAGACGGCACTATCTTCGATCACTTTTCTTTGCTGCCTCTCGTAATTGTTCAATAGATTTCTTTCGCGTATCAGCATTCAATCGACTCAGCAGCGTTTTTGAAATTCTATCTCTCCTCCATTGATTGGGAAACCGACGGAGGACCGCTTACAAGGTCATTCAGTGCAACCCGATTACCGGAGGACAAGCGGATATTTTCATTGGGGGCTAGTTCAATTGCTTCTTATATGGCAAAGCATGGCATCACGGACTATGGCGATGGTCTGGATCGCTTCCTGTACGACCTCTATGGATATCTTCAAACCAGCGGTGAGTTTTTGGGCTTACCTGCAGAAGCTTTTTTACTTGAAAAAGTCCGTCTTCGTGGAAAGGCATTCAATACAATCATCAACCTTGATGCTGAAGAGCAGAAGCGCTTCGAAGCTAAAAAGGCTGCTGCTGATTATCGCCGAGCATCTAGCAGTGGATACCAGCTGGCAAAGGATGGCAGTCATGGAGACTTTTGATCTTGGACAAGCTGCCCAATTCCTCAAGCTGCCTCCCGAAGAACTTCGACGTCGAGCCAAGGCTGGCCGTGTTCCTGCTGCCAAGGTTGGCAAGTGCTGGGTGTTCCTTGAGCCTGACCTTGTGGATTATCTGCGTTCGCTTTATGCTGTGCCTCGGCAAGCGTTGCAAGTGGTGCTGGGAAAGGAGTTTGACCCATGTCACTTAAAAAACGCGGCACGGTCTGGTGGATTGATGTCATCGCCCCTAGCGGGGAACGAATACGCCGAACTACTGGCACCGAAGAGGAAACCCTCGCGCAGGAGTATCACGACCGCTTCAAGGTAGAGCTATGGCAGATTGCCCGATTGGGTGTGAAACCTAAGCATGTTTGGAATGAAGCGGTAGTGCGATGGTTGAAGGAGCAGAGCCACAAGGCGACGATCAACACAGACAAGATACATTTGCGCTGGATGGATCGTTTTTTGGATGGCAAGTATCTGGATACCATCAATCGTGATCTGGTCGATAAGATTCAGGCCGCGAAACTTGCCGAGGGTGTTACGCATGCAACGGTAAACCGCACGCTGGAAGTTCTGCGCGCAATACTCCGTCGATGCGTCAATGAGTGGGAATGGCTGGATCGTGCGCCTTTTGTGAAGATGCTTAAGGAACCGACTCGTCGTATCCGCTACTTGACGCATAACGAGGCGCAAAGGCTTCTGGCAGCATTACCGGAACATCTGGCAGATATGGCGGCATTTTCCCTTGCAACAGGTCTCAGAAGGGCGAATGTCACTGGTATGCAGTGGTCACAGGTTGATTTAGCGCGAAGACTGGCTTGGATACACCCCGATCAGGCCAAGGCTCGGAAAGCCATTGCGGTGCCGCTTAATGCGGAAGCTGTAGTGTTAATCCGTAAGCAGATCGGAAAACATCCAACGCACGTGTTCACCTACAAGGGCAGAACCATCACCCAGGTCAGCACCAAGACTTGGTATAAGGGGCTCGCTGCGGTGGGTATCGAAAATTTTCGGTGGCATGACTTGCGACACACTTGGGCAAGTTGGCATGTGCAAAATGGCACGCCATTGTTTGCCTTACAGGAATTGGGCGGTTGGGAAAGTCCTGAGATGGTGCGGCGTTATGCGCATCTATCGGCTGATCATCTCGCTCCGTATGCGGATCGCCTCTGTGCACTGAGGATTTTGGATGTGTCGAAAAGTGTGCCTGAAATTGGCACGTTTATGGCACAAAGCCAGAAATGACAAAGGGCTAGCCTAAGCTAACCCCTTGAATTGTTGGTGCGCCCGGAGCGATTCGAACGCCCGACCCCTTGGTTCGTAGTTTGCAATTTAATTCGTAATTAACTGATTATATTTGATTTATCAACCAACCCCACATCTCCTTCAAGCACTGTTTTTCGATGTTTTTTACACCTCAGTTCCTTCAAAGTCCCTTCAGGATATAACTGAAGCCGCTTGCGAATTACATCGCAAGCAATACTTGTTCGGCCACTGCACGAACCTCTTTTTTGCGTCCGTGTCCAGGGAATGGCTTTTCTGTTACTTCCACCAAGCCGATCCGTTCCAATTCATCGATATCCCGTTTGACCGCGCTACGATCCCGGTGAAGCCGTTGCGACAAATCGGTAATCGAGCCAGGACATTCCTTCACTTCACGGAACAGCACGAGCTTTGCGGTTGTGATCAACCGCGCCAATTCTTCCGGGTCTTCGAAGGAAATAATACGCTCACGCGCGATGTGCTTGCCTTGATCTGCCAGCTTCGCAATTTCTTTACCACGTTTGAAGAATTCATCCGTACTCGCTACTTTAATCGTCGTTTTCATTTTTTGCTCCTAAATGCAATCCAGTCAGCCTGAAATCGCTCCTCAAGGTCTTCGAAACTCTTGAACTCAATTGGTTCGACCACACCCATGAAATGCCGGTGATGAAAACCGTGCGCATTGTCGTAACCAACCACCCGCCCGTTATCACCCTGGAAAATCCTGTGGTTGATATACGCCAAGTTGTACCGAACAACCTTTCCCGTATCATCTACCCAAACTTCACGGCGCAACACGCCGTTTCCGTTCTTTGAGGATAATGACCACGAGTCATCGGATACTTTAATTTCAGGCATGACCTATGGTATCACTGCTGATGATCGTTGTATAGCAAAGACCTGATCAACCGATCAGCAATTTATCAAGGTAAGGTCGAGTGGGTGGTTGCCGTTGACCAATTCACACTGCCGACCATTGAGACGTTCAGCCCCCAGACTTCGGCTTATCAGCAGCTATGGAATTCTCTAAAGCCCTCTTCGCTGCCTCCTCCCATGCTTCCAGTGCTGCCACCTCTGCCGCCTTTACTGCCTTCGCAGCCACCTCCGCTGCCTTTATCAAAAGCTCCGCCGCTACCCCCGCCGCTTCCAGTTTCACCGCCTCCCGCGCCAGATCTACCGCTTGAATTGCAGCCAGCCTCACTGTCTCCGCTTGCTTTAACGCTTGTTCCGCTTCTGCTAGTGTTTTCTTTGCCATTTCGGTACCTCCTAACACCTTTGGATATGGTTGGCACCCAAGGCGAGTATCTCAGCATACTCTGGAAGTAATCAGCTCCCATAAGTAATTAGGTAGCGGCTCTTGGCACGGTCCTAGCCACCGGTCGTGCTGATTGCCTACCATCGAACTCCGCGAAATAGATCATTCGGTCAGCTTTGCCCATAACTAATGTTTGACATAAGCGGCCACGGAGGCCGCAGGCCGGAGTGGATAGTCGAAGAACGGGATGATGCATGACCAGTTGCGCCTTCATCGAGCGTGTTTTCTTCTTCGAACCATAGTTGCTCGATTAAATCTTGCAAGCTCATCGCCTATGCTTCGCTCTTTGTTGAATAATATTGCGCAGCATAAGAAACCAGCGCAGTGGTAACCATTAACAGCATCTGCGCGCCAAGTCGATTGAAGTGGTTATCCGGGCTGTGATGTGTCTTATTTGTTGCAACCTTGATTGTGCCCAAGGCAGTGTCCAGCCACTGATACGTGGCAGCCCCCAGTCTATTTTCCCAACTTTGTTTCAGCCGAGGAATCATCCTTCCGGACTCGTCAGCTTTCGATTCAAAAAAATTCTCAAGGGCAATCCGACATGATGCAGCAGTCTCGTCATATAAACCCAATTCAAATTGTCTTTGAGCCTTATTAAAGGCCTTGAGAGAGTGGTCAAGGGCTTGGCATGCATCAGGACTAATTGCAGGAAGCTCTATCACTAGTGTCCTCCCATACCCAAGACCAGGCAATACTTTTTCCCGCCAATGTGTATCAGGGACAACAATTGGAATGTCCCCTTCAATGCACAACGCATCCATCAAGCCCGATTGAAAGCTTGGGGTATGCATATTCTTTCCAAAAATCTGTACCTGCAAATTTATGTGCAGGAGAGCTTCAAAACTCTTGCCGGAACGCTGCTTTTCAATCCATTCAATGCTTCGCGCATTTAGGGGAATCTCAATGGTAAGAGTTAGATCGGTGCGTATAGGTACATTCCTCTGCTTCTCTCCTTCGGTTCTTAATTCACCCCAAAGCCAACTATTTACGGAATGAGTTTTTATGTCTGCAAATTTTGCATTGCCAATTCTCATGTCGCCATACAGAACTCCAAATGACCATGCCTGGACTTCATTGCTCCGATGCCAATCCGTCGCCTTGCTAACGTTGAGATTGATTTGAAAGTGAAGGCGAGGGAATACATCAGCACCAAGACCTGAGAATGATGAAATATTAATGCTTGCATCCGCATTTAATCCGACATTTGTAGTGCATAAACTTTGAGCCACAAACAAATCCTTTCTAAGCAAACGGGCGATTTACTCTAGAGTGGTTCACGACCTATAGTCGATTCGATTCTGTATTGTAGGCTATCTCAGAATTTTTAATTGCTCTAACCCTTATCAATCGTCCCACAACCTCAACTTTGGTCAGCTCTGCTTGAGTAACGCCTCAAACTCATCCAATGGCACCGGTTTGCTAAACAGATACCCTTGGTAGTGAGTGCAGCCTCGGTCTAGCAGGAGTTGCCGCTGCTCCTCCGTCTCCACCCCTTCGGCAATTACGTTCAGCCCAAGGATTTGGGCCATGGCAATGATGGTGTGCACAATCGCTCTATCGCTGCTATCGCCAGCGATGTCGCGCACGAACGACTGATCGATCTTGAGTTGATCGAGCGGCAGCCGTTTCAGATATTGCAGGGATGAATAGCCGGTGCCGAAATCGTCCAATGAGAACTTCATGCCAGCCTCGTTCAATGCATTCATGATGGTAATAGTATCTTCGATGTCTTCCAGCAGCATGCCTTCTGTCAGTTCCAGCTTGAGCAGCTTCGGATCGATGGCATGGCGTTGCACTGTGTCTTGCACTTGAGCAACAAAGTCAGCCTGGCGAAATTGCTTGGCACTCACGTTCACCGCCAGAACGAGGTCACGGGTGTACGCATTTTTCTGCCATGCCTTGATCTGGGCGCAGGCAGTGTCCAGCACCCACTGGCCTATGGGCAGAATCAAGCCGGTTTCTTCCGCCAGCGGAATGAATTGCGCTGGTGATATCATTCCACGTAAGGGGTGTATCCAGCGGATCAATGCCTCAGCGCCCAATGAACGGTGCAAACTGTCCACCTGGATCTGGTAATACAGATGGAATTGTTGCTTCTCAAGTGCTTTGCGCAATTCGTTTTCCAGTGCGACACGTCCGGTGATGCTGGCCTGCATTTGCGGGTCAAAGAAGCGCAAGGCATTGCGGCCGCCTTTCTTGGCCTGATACATGGCGATGTCAGCCTGTTTCATCAGTTCATCTGTCGTCTGTTGATGACCATTGAACAGTGTGGCGCCGATGCTGGCGGTGCCGTGGTATGCGTGAGTTTCAAGCTGGTAAGGTTGGCTGAGGGAAGCGAGTATCTTCTCGCCGACAGTTTCCGTCTGTGCCGCGGCTTCAAGATTAAGTTCACTAAGGTTTTCCAGCATCACCACGAACTCGTCGCCACCCAAGCGAGCTACGGTGTCGGCTTCGCGCACACAGGACGCGAGGCGTAGCGCCACCTGTTGCAGGAGCAGATCACCGACGTGATGGCCGAGTGTGTCGTTTAGGGTCTTAAAATTGTCCAGGTCAATTAACAGCAACGCACCATCCCGGCCACTGCGTGCACTGGCAGACTCTGCCAGATCAAGCCGGTCCATCAGAAGTTGTCGGTTAGGCAGAAAAGTTAGCGTATCGTAGAACGCCAGACTATTGATCTTTTCCTCCGATTTTTTGCGCTCGGTGATATCTTGAACGATAGCGATACCTCCAAAGATATTTCCATCTTCGTTACGGGATGACGCACAGGTCATGTCTATCCACTTGTTGGCATCGCTATAGGTGGCCTGGTAATTGCCTTCGTAATGGCCAATATTGCCAACCAGAACTTTTTTCATGGCACTGATAAAAATCTGATCTTTGAGGGTCTTCATGTCTAGGCCTACGAGGCGGTCAATTGAGTTGTGCAAGATTTCCGCAAAGCGATCGTTGCAATATGTAATGAGAAGATTGATGTCGTAATGGAATATACCTACTGGCGAATAGTTCAGCAGCAGGCGATAGCGGCCCTCGCGCTCGATTGCTTCCAGACGCAAGGTGAAATTGTCGTATATGCTCCGGTTGATACGTACCAGACTCATGAGCATGAAGCAGAGATACAACATCGTCGCCAGCCCCGTTGCCACAAGCAAGCTGTCTCGTGAAACAAACAAACGGATCGTGACAGGTGCAATAAGCAATACTGAAAACACAATTGCACTGACTAAGTCGGCCGAGAATGAAACCACACCGCCAACCGTCATTCCGGCAAGCATAAGAATCAGGAAAACCTGGTGTTGCGGGTCATTGGCGGGAAACAACAGAAAGCCTGCCGACCCCCATACCAGGGAGGCAACCAGAATAATCAGGCGAAACCTTACCAATCGAACACGGATTGCTTCATCGTCATCCACGGAATGACGTTGATAGGTAATAATCTGGCTAGCCCGTAAAAACGTCGCCAATACCATGAACGAATACCAGGGCAGCAAAACCTTAGAGGGAATGACTTCTCGCTGCATATAAGCAAGAATTGTAGCTATAAGTATGCTGGCAACCAGCGACACATTGCTGATGGAAAGCAATTGCTGTAGCTGTGCAGATTGTATTGCCGCTTTCTTGCTCAAGTTATCGCCCACCTATCAACAGTGGGGAAAACAGCTGCTAACATGTGAACAGAGCCGAAACAACGGCCACTAAAATTAACCATTTTGTTCAATGTTTGTTTGCATGGTGCCCTTTAGATTGCTTGCCATGTTGCGATATCCTTATCGCACTGGTCATGTGCGTGCCATTAAATCTGGGTCGCAATGGCCATCCGGGTTAATCTCTCCCGAGGATAAAGAAAATCATTTAACTGCAATAAGGGGCGTGTGCATGCATAGAGGTAAAGACAGGCATAGGGAAGGAACCCCATGTCGCAATCCCGCTACCATAGTTTCCCTTAGGCCGGAGACTTTGCGTCCATACTTTTCAGTATGTTTGCCAAGTGACTTTTGGATTCTAGTTCTTTATTAAAACAAGGTCAAACACGGCCTTATTCAGGCAGTGGTGTGAATCAGCGTCTTGCATTTGCCATAAAACAGCGTGTAATTACCCAGCAAAATACTTGCTGAAACGCCTTCTTAATGCATGAGCATTCCATCAGTTTTTACAGTGCGCCGAAATTGACGTAATATTGAAAAAATAGCGCGCTGATTCACAGTTACCATGCAAATGGAAGACAAAATTCAAACTCTGCGTACACAAGGCTACAAGGAACTAAAAACCGACTCAGGAACGGGATCCCGCATTCTGATTAACGATAACTCAGGCCATGTCATCAAGTTCAATCAGGATGAGGCCTACGCGAAGTTTGCGGATTTCTGTCTGTTAAATCCAAGCTTGGCTGTACCAAAGATATTCTCCCATGTTTATCCGCTTGGCGACTTCGTTCCGATGTCAAATGAGGCTTACACTATCGCCGAGATGGAGTTGCTATATGTGCTAAGCCCAGAAGAACAGGGAGAAGTATTGGCATGGATCGAAGCTGTTTTCGCCACGCTTAGGTCGGGCAAGTCGGCATCGAGTCACCCCGAGGACCCTTTCGACCTCCTAGATACGTTTGCTGCATTGCAATCAGAGGCCCAGCGTATTGGGGCTCAACTCGATATGCTGAAGGGGACAAATTTCTTAAAACGGAAAGCCAGGCACGAGCGCATACTATTCTCAGACCCTTTTAACTGATGCCGAACCGCTCCTGCGTGGGTATATGTTAAGGAGCCTCAACCGTGTTGTCAAAAGGCTCAGGAGTTAGAGCCACGAACCCGGGATGCCCTGGGCCGGAGTAGTGCGATATAGTATTTGTTCTATTCACGAAGACCCTGTATCCGCGACGGATGAAAGCGTTCTTGGCTTGCCCTCGTGGATACTCGGTCTTATTTGCTCCAATGGAGCAGAAGGCGGTGCCTACTTCAGTACCCTGTTGCTTTCTTGGACCAAGCCAGCGATCTAATACGTGCGGAGTAACGTTGTGTCTACTACCGTGATGCGGCATTTGCACGAAATAAGGCTTGGTCAATCCTAGTATCGCGGCGTAGTCTGCTGCCTCGTTTAGACCGTCAGGACCGACATCGGCGGTGAGTAACACGGAGCTATTATCTTTATCTTCAAAAGTGGCGTATTGAACTACGCAACTTTCATTTGACGCAGATGTCGGTGGTTGGGGATTATTCGAGAGTGTTTCCACATCCCACTTTTCCTCTAGCCATTTCTTCGCCCCCTCTACCAATGACTTAAGAAGCCCGAACTTCGGTGTTTCGATTTCTGCTTTATACGATGTCGGAGTTTTTTCGAAATCCGGAATCAAATCTATATACCGCTTGCGAGACGGCGCGAGTACGGTGAAGCAGCCAATGGTTGCACCTTGAAATACCTCATGAATTTGCGTTCCTTTCGCCGTGGCTAGTTCTTCTAATTCGACAAGGTAGGGGTGCCTACTTTTCATGTCGTCAATCAGGCCCTGCAACGTGAAGTTTCCATGAAAGTGTTGCAGTGTTTCCATGGCATAAAGCCAAGGCCGATTCATCCAAAGATGTTTAACCTCAAATTGCTTAAGTACGCCAATCAAGCCGCACGCATGATCGTTGTCCGCGTGTGTGACTACCATATGATTAATGTGGTAGCCGGGATAATACTTGTTGATGTGGTTGATTATCGTGTCGGCAGTGTCGGTACGACCTCCATCTACGACATGGAGATAATAACCTGGACCATCTTCACCGTATCTGATGACGATAGCGTCGCCATAGCTATCACCAACAGGAAGAAAATCAACTTCATACGGCATAAGCACTCCCTCTTCTACTCTTCGTTTAGCTTTGCATTAGCGTCGATACGCTTAGTGATATAGGCCGTTTGTTTCCTATAGGACAGCAGGTATAGAAAAAACAGGCCAATGAGTATAACGGCTGGAGCTACGGTATGTAGAACAGATCAAGAGGAACATGCTCTGTCATACAGGGCAACTACACCGACGCAAAGCATTAAAGAACATATTGTGCGATACATATTGTTCGCTTCAGACAGAATCTCTATATTTGGGTCTGCTTTTGAAACACGAACAAAGTCTTCATAGGGCGCGAATTTAACGAAGCCCCACTTTCGTAGCAATGGCTCAATAAGCAGTGAACCGATTCGGCTAATTACAGATCCAAAAAAATAATACACGAAGACACCGACCACGATGTCATTCTGCAGAATGTGGAAAGATGTCATATCGTCCACAAAGACTGCAAAGAGAATTCCTGGCAGCAGATAGTTGAAGATGTTGTAACTACTCAGTTTGTCGAGCAGATCCTTCATGTATGGCTCCTACTGTCCACCCAATTGAGTTATGAAGTGTAAATTATGGGGCTGCGCTTAAAGTAGAGGCAAGTTAATTTTGAACCGCCTCGCATCGTTTCATGCGTGTATGAGATTGAACAACCTGAGTCTGTCCGCTTGGCAAGGGATTACTGACGTTATCCCACTATGTACAGGAGAGCCGCTAGGTCTTCCGCTTAGTGAAGGGAAGCGGAAGTTAGGGCCGACATGTGAAAGGACTGCTCCGCGCGGCATCCGAAAATGTCAGGCTGAATTCGGCAGACATGGCATCGACGCTGGTGGTGATAGCCAGAATTAGCATCACCTTGTTGGTGATGACCGTGATTTCCTCTTCTATCTCTTCTTGCATGCCTTCATACTTCCCCAGGCACTTATCAGGTTAAGTGGGTTCATATCAATTAGAGGTTCAAAGTACCAACGTAATGGTAGCCTGCCAATTTCATCGATTCATCGTCAAGAAAATCTACTTTGTATATGTTCGAAGTGAATACATGAACCTTATTTTCCTTGCATTCAAATAGTATGTCCCCGGCCGTGTTTTGGGTAATCGTGTTGTAGTCCGGGTAGTAGTGTAAATGTTCGCTTGGCGCCTCACCAACGATGATGATGTCGGGAGCCATTGTTTTGAGCATAGAGTCTGGAATTTTCCCGCTGTCTCTTCCATGATGAGGGGCAAATAGCAGGGTAACCTTCGGTAGTTTTAGATCGCCCTCAATCGCCTCCATATACTCGGTTTCTAGGTCACCCATCCATAATGCGGTGGCACCATCCTCCAGGGAATATCTAATCACGGGTGAAATATTGTTCGGGCTATTACCATTCTCAGCCTCCTTGAGGGCAGCCTTAAAATGCTTGTTGTCTGTGTCTGGCCAAAGTATGTGGATTCCTGATTGTTTCCTTACCTCGTCGTCTTGGTTCATCCATTTTCGCTTACATCCCTTTGAGATGTGGAAGGCCTTATCTGAGTCGCGCAGTTCGCAATATTTCTTGAAGCTATCGGTCTCGTCTTCTTTAGTCGCCTTGTTCATAACACAGTAAAAATTTATGATTTCAATTTTCTCATCTAAGTGATGCAAGCCACTGATATGGTCTTCGTCAGGATGGGTTGAAATCACCCGTGAAATGTTTTTCTTCTTTTTTCGCGAAGAAATTTCATCGAGAATAGTGTCCTTGTTCTCGTCATTTAAGCAACAATCGATGATGGTAAAATTGGGACTGTTGTGATCAATGTAAAACATATCGCCGTTTCCAACAGCAAAGGATTTAATTGTGCTCATTGTAGATTTCCCTCAAGTTTTTTTACCTCGGTGAAGCTTGTTGGTGACGCGCGGCAAGTTCACTTCTGACTAAATTCGCGCCAGCACAGTTTTACTGTGCTGCGCTAAGCTACACTAACCCGTATTGTGACTCTACCTGCAGTGTTACTCGATATCCATGATCCGATATTTTGTCAAACTCAGAGGGGAGAAGTCTACGGAGAGTCGTCGGGAAATTGGCAGCAAACAACGCATCTTTATCGCCTTCGGAGCCGCTGAATGGCGTGTTAATGTACAAATAGGCTCCCCGCTGGGACTCTTGCTGGATATAGGTCACGAAGGTCCGAACGCGTAGAGCGCGCGATTGATTGGACATAATGTCCGCTACCCGCTTGAACCGAGCAGGGTTAAGCGCAAAGAGTGAGAATCCCGTTTTCAGCGGCGCGCCTGCATCGGAGACGACAATAATTTCACCTGAATGCTTCGGTATTCCTTTGCCCGCATCAAAAAATGGTTCAAGCCCGAGATTGTCATAGACCCCGCCGTCATACAGGTGAAGTTTCTTATAGCCGATGTCGACAGGTTCCTCTTGGCCAGCGGAAGAATTCCAGGCGATCCTTTTGCGCCAGGCGAATTTTGTAGCGTCCAGCGCCAACGGGCCAAATCCGCCAGGGAAAGCAGCGGAAATGGCTAGAGCATTTGCCAAGGGGTATTCCCTTGGTGCCGCATACCCCAAAGTGTAATCACCGAGGGAATCATGCTTGAACCGGAATCGTTTGCCATTCTCCGCTGTTGTTCCGTTGATAGACCACTCAGGCATCGACTGGACACTGCTTAGGCTGGACGTTATGCCCCACTCATGCTGGAGGGCCAAGGCGAGCAGATTGGCCCGGGATAACAGGTATCGCCAGTTCCATGGTCGAAGCAACTGTCGGGCAGCGCCCCACTGCAGACTCTCTTCACATAGTTTCTGGCGCAATGACGGATATACCTCGGCAATGAACTGATCGGACGATGGCCATTTCATAGCTGTCTCCCGCAGCATCAGGCCAACAAGGAGGCTGCCACCGGACACCGTCGAGATGCGGCTGATGCGTTCCATTGCGCCACGCTCCGCAAGAAGGCGGAGCGCCCCAAGATGGAAGACCATGGCCCGCACTCCGCCGCCTGAGAGTGCAAGTGCAATTGGTTTGGTTGCCGTTGAATGCATTTCCTATGCTCTCCCTTGCATAACCCGAATACCGTTTTCGCCAACGATAAGGGATACTGCTGGCAGGCCGTCCTCGGCCATTTTCAGGCTGAGATAAATCAACTGAAATATGTCGTCTCGGCTTGGATCAGCGGGGTAATTTGGAGGATGGCTGTGCCACTCCCCAATATATTGAACCACGCCGGCCGTGCGCCTTGCCGCATCTGCCACGGCTCCCCGCAGGCCTTCGACCCCTCTCTCGAACGAGACGCCCGTTGACTTGCTATCCGCAGGGGCAGGCAGAGCATCGATAACAACTACGGCATTGATGTTGAAATCGTAGAACCCAAGCAGTATGCCCCCTGTTTCTGTCGGGAAGCTGTTCGCACGCTCGGCATTGAGCTTTTGCACTACCCCCTCATCTATAAATAGATCCAAATTGCCAAAGCCGCAGCGCCGCTCTGTGTGCACAGGAACGGCAACTGATCGAATTTCCCCCGATACCGGATTCCGCAACCAGATGGCAATGTCTGGATCCTGTCGGCTGGTTGTCAGGCGGACCTGCTCGGCAAGTGTTGCAGCATGTACAACAACGCGGGAATAGGGCAGTACCGTTGAAATGTCCCGACAGCTTGCGCCACTCCAGAATGTGCCCAAATTTCCGTCCAGGTGATGCGCGCCCCACGCTTCGTGAATAACTGCGCGATAATATTGCGCTTCCAAAGTCCGCAATCTGACTTTCCTGTCCACATCCTCGGCCAAAAGAACTGCAGCGTTCCCATCAGGGGTTACAAAAACCGATACATGGCGGGGGAAGTCATCTCTTGTACTGGACAGGCGTGGGTACTCTAGAGTGGTAGAAGCATCGATTACCAGCTTTGACGCACGCAATGCACCCACAATATCGTCATTCAAGTCGGTTGCATCGCTCGAAATCGGTACAACCTTGCTGGCGCCATCGGTCACCGCCGCATGCAGTTGTGCAACAACCTCGGCTTTGAGCATTCCGATGTGCTGGGAATGGGCAACGTGACGTGCAATGTTGTGCGGCTTAATGTGATCCTTGTCTACTGCGGACCATTTCCCCCACCCACTGCGTCCCCAGAGTTCAAGCATCATGCTTCCGAGGGACCCGACACCTACGATTACCCCGTCCGGCCCCTCATCGTAAATCCCGGATTGGAAGCGTGCAGCGGCCGCGTCCAATTGGCGCGAGAGCTCCATGGGGTAAATTACCTCAGACCGCCAGGCATCCGCATTCGCGGTTTGTTGGCCAAATAACCTTACATCCCGGAAATATTTTCCTTCATGGGTCAAGAGTACCCCAAGCTTTTGTCCAATGCCGAGCATGCCTGTCAATATAACGAAACCGCGCGTTACGAATTTTTCCGGCGGTCCATCGGACGTCCGGGACATCGGGACATGCAGCAAAATAATTGACGCAGATTCGTCAGAGGAGATAGGTATACCTTGGGTGTCTACACGGTTTTGAATGACGTTTTCAAGGACGGGCAGCAGTTCAGTGCCACGCAGGTTTAGCGTATCCACCAACTCTCCCAGGTTATGCGGTTCCAGTTCAATTCGGCCATGGGTGATGGGAGAAAGCGTAATTTCTACTGGTGTAATACTGCGCGTAGAATCCTCCTGGCCTGCAGTCTGAAGAAAAAATGTCTCAGCGGCATTTTGTCGCGTGGGGCCGCGATTAATGACGAATTTATTTGCCGGATTCTTCTTGAGTTCTTTGAAATTCCATGGCAGTACCAATTCGTACTGGGCGACGAAAAACAATTGCTCGACTGGCTGGTCTGCGGGATGCAGTTCGTCCCTTGCGGATTTTTCTAGCCACCATTGGACCCGGCGCAGAAAGTTTTCTGGTGTCCAAGTGCGTCTCACTGACGCCGTCGATTCAAAATATAGACACAGGCTTACCGGTACATTAGGGGCAATGCGGTTTTCGTGCATCAGCGACGGAAAATCCTTGCGCAGTGCCAGTGTTTCGGGAAGGACACTTGGATCGGCGGACATGCAAAGCACCAAGCGCTCATAGTACCTGATGCCAACGGAATTGTTAGGGGGCACGCCGTCGCACTGGACATCTATGACGATGTATTCGAAGTCTTTTTTTTCGTGCCGGAGCAGTTGAACAACGTCGAAATCCCGGTTCCGCATGCACGCCTCATATAGGCCTAACGCACGTGGAATTGCCAGTTTCGATGCATTGTCGAGCTGCTCGACATTGAACAACTGGTAGTACTGCTCGTCCATCAACCTGCCCGGGGCGGCCTTGACGTGATGATGGCAGCGGCCCCGCCGACAATGCTCCGGATCCAAGACACCCCGCCGCGGGCGACTTCGAATACCAGTGGTTCCGGTTTTGACGCGTTTGGCTCCTCCATGGTCACTAGGAATTTCCTGCCCTTGATTGTGCTGAGGTACCGTTCATACGCCTTCTTGGCCTGGATGTGAGGGGGCTGGATCTGCTCATAACCATCCCTGGCGTCTGGGATCGGCTTGCTTGAGCTAACCATGTAGGCATCTGCCTTACCCATCAAAAGGAGGGCTTTTACCAAATCTTTGGGGGTCGTTTCGGTTTCCCCTTTTTCGTCGCTCAATCCGAGGTAACTGCAATGATGAGGGAGGTTGTATAGATTCCACGCGAGGCGATCTTCATTTTTGTGGTAGCGCGTAACATTAACGATCTCCTCCAAAATATCCCATTCGGTATCGCCGATTTGGAGAAAATCGTAGGTATAGCCGTCGGCATTGAAGCGTACGTTGAATATCAAGGATGCGCGGTTGCGGAGAACGTCGGATCCATCTTCGCAGTGTTTGATAAAGGGCGAGTGACAAAAGAATTCCACGCCGTCTTTAGCCAGTGAAAACCCTGGAACCACGGTGCCGGCATCAACGAATAGGTGGTCGCGCGCGGTAGGCGATTCCCCGCGCTCCTTGAGCTTTTCGGTGAGCCATTCAGCCAGTTCTGGAGGCTTTGAAAATACCAGGATATCTTTTCCCTCCAAAAGCCGGTACCGACCTTCCTGGCGAAGGATAACGAATTCATCACTTTGCTTGTCGTTCGGTGCTTGCTCAAGCAGCATTGCCGCAGGCATCCAAAGCTCCTGTATCTTAATGCGGCCTTCTCCTTGGTACTTGGCGGCATGCTGCAATTCAAAGAAATCGGTGCAACCGCTGGTATGGTCATTATCGGCGTGAGTGAACGCCACCATGTCGAAATAATCACGGTTGGCATCTTCGAGCTCTTTTTTTAACCTTGCATCAAGGTCGATTAAAGGGTGGTCAGGATCTTCGCCATTACTGCGGTGGCAGTAGTCGAAGAGAATGCGACGGCCTCCGGATAACACGATTTGACTCGTGTCACCGTTGCCAACAGGGTAAAACAGGACCTTGTGAATAGTTGCCATAACCGATTCCTTTTTTCTTGTTAGTCCAAGCGCTATCGCTATATAGTGTATTAGCACTCTGCTGTCGTGAGTGCTAATACACTATATCAAGTGGTTATTTACACGTCAATATACTATATGTTGTGGTAGACTTGGGTTCCCCTCAAAAGGGGCTATTTCAGAGCGTCCAGCCGCCTGTTAACAGGAATGCGACAAAACCTAGGCCGCTTGTATATGCACAGCAGAGATATAAGGCTTGGCTGGCTGCATTACCCAAGTCAGCTTTGGGCACGCCGCGGAAGTTGGTGATAGATTGCGTTGTGCCCGCTGTCCCATGCAAACCGGAAGTTCAAAGGGGCAGTGCCAAGTTCCGTTTCGGCCGACAACCGGGCGGTCACAGCGCCCCTCCTGACATTCTGCTCCTGGCACTTAGTGTACGTTCATCATCGCGAACTGCCCGCCGTAAAGCTGCCCTCGGCAAAAAATATATTCGCCCGCTGAAAGCGGAACGACATGGAATGGCGCTGCCGACACACATTCTCAAACTGAATCCATATACGCGCTCAGTTAGCGTGATAAACAAAATTCGGCTGGATTGCCGTTACCGCGCCGTCTGACCCGGCTGTTAAGCCCTTTAATACATCGAGTCCCGGATCCCGTTGCAAACGCAGCTCAAACTGTTCGTTGCCAAGCGGGCGCACCAGCGCGACACCATATTGGGCGAAAATGCGCCGGATCACTTGTTCGCCCTCCCCCGATGCTTTGACGATGTAACTGCCAGGCACTGTTTGATTGAGCATCGCCGGTTCCTTTTTTTCCACGGCTGGTGTGGCTGCCTGTGAGCAGCCAACCGTCGCCGTCAAGACCAGCAGTGCCAATATTCTGATCAAATATCTCATTCTCAGCTAATGCCCATGCTATTGAACGACCACCGCAATGCCCGTAGGCGGACTGATATAGGCGATCGCTCCCATGGCATCCACCGCATTGCCGCTGGTGGTTTTGCCGGCGAGGCTTGCGGTAGCGCGCCCGCCCTTCTCAATGGCGTTCGCCACGTCCGCGTAGGTGTACAGTGGGTTATGCGCCCACACCAGGGCGGCGACACCGGCAACTTCCGGTGTGGCCTGCGAAGTGCCGTTCAGCGTGTTGTAGCTGTTGGCGTTAAGGGTCAGCGTATTGATGCTGAAATTCGTCATCTCTACACCGATATCCTTTGGCATCGTGGCACCAGATAGCAACTGAACGCCGATGGAACATGTAGCACTGATGCAGGACGAGATATTAATCTGTCCAGGACTGGCAGCATTGCCATCATGCCAATTGGTTACACTGCCAAGATTGGTTCCACCAACAAACGGATCGCCGCCTATACTTTTGTAATTGACGTTGAAGTAATCCCCGTTCGTGACGTTGACTCCAATGTTCGCTGCGAGGACTGCAACATTCACGCCCGCAAGATTAAAAGTCTTGTAGGCGCGATCATCCGTGCTGGCGTTGTACAGTGCTGCCCCCCAATTAGTCCCAGGATCAAGAAGCCACCCACCAGTTGCTGGCGCCCATCCACCAGGTGGTGTTGAGCCCGAAGTTGTACTGCTGAATGTCCAGCCTGTCGGTGCTGGCCCACCATAAGTCATATCTGTAATTACCGTGCTGGTTCCGGCCCAGGTGTTGAAAATATTGGTGCCCGGCGCGCCCACATCGACACTCGTCGCTCCCCAGTCCGAGAAACTGGCGAGCGCATATTTCTGGTCTAGCGCTGCCACACAAATGAGGTTCGGCTGAGTAAAATTGCACGGCCAGTCTGGTGTGGTTGCAGCGTCATTATCAGTCGCGCTATTGCCCGCCGCCACAACCACTAATACATTGGCATTTTGCGCACTCGTGATGGCATCGCTGTAGGCTTGGTCGAAGACTCCGCCGCCGCCCAAACTCATGTTGATCACTTTGGCACCGTTGCTTACCGCATAACCGACACCCGAGATGATCGTAGACGTGTAACCGGCCCCGGTCGCATCCAGCACACGCACCGCCATGAGGCTCGCCTTCCAGCACACGCCAACACCCGCAGTGCCGTTATTCGCCTGCGCTCCGATGATGCCCGCGACATTAGTGCCATGACCCATGAGATCCATCGGATCGCTGCCGGTACCGATCGTAGCGTCGGAGGCAAAATTCTGACCGTGATTCGCATTACCCATCCACATATTGGCGGTGAGGTCTGTTGAGTTGTAGTTGATGCCTGAGTCAACTACTGCGACCACCACGGTGCTGCAATCGGTCTGAACGTTCCAGGCCGACTCAAGGTTCATGTCATCACCCGGTGTGCCGGGATTATTGGTCGTGTAAATCCAACCTTCCCCCTGTACGACGGAATTCACGGCCTGCCCAGTATTCTTCGCCGCCCAGAGTTGACCGTACTGCGGGTCTGTAGGGACCGCCTGCGCATGGTAGATGTAGTTCGGCTGCGCGTAGGCCACGTTCGGATCGTTGCTAAAGGCGCTGACTGCCTGCACCACCGTTTGCCCTGGTGTCAACTGTGCCAACACAACGTCGGACTGCTCACCGAGTGCCAGCATCGCCTGGGCGCCGTAGTTTTGCACCATTTGTGCGCGTGCCGCTGCGGCCATGCCGGGTTTAAACTTGACCAAGACTTGCCCCTGGACATACTTGTCGGTTGCAGTTGGCAACAAGCCACCAGCGAACGAAAATGTTTGCGCAAGTAACAAGCCCAGGCCGGTCAACAACGAAACGAGAACAGTTTTATGCACGATGATTCTCCCTAATGCTAGTAAGGTACTGAAAAGTTAAACGTGGTCGAAGGCAAGCTCGTGCTGCCTGTGGCGCCCCCTGTGGTGCCATTGGCCGGATTCAACGCCGAGTAGGCCGTGACCGTGACGGAGTAACTGCCGGACATCAAAGTGGTGGCGGTCGTCGTCGGCGCTGTGAGACCGGAAACATAAGGCACGTTGATCGGAGACTGCCCGCTGACTGCTACCGTGTAGCCGCCGCCTGCGCTATTGACCGCCGCCTCCCGGTTCGCTGTCCAGGAAATATTCACTGCGTGCCGTGTGGCTACCGGCCCAGAGGAGCCGCCGCCTCCTCCACACGCGGAAAGAAACAGCGCAGACGCAAAAACCGCAAACATCACTTTTCTAGATCGGAAAATATTCACCAGCATTGAAGTACCCTTTCGCAAAATTTATGATGAGTGGTGGTGAATTCACCACCACTCAAGCCACAGTGAACCCCACAGTCAAGACAATAATACATTGGGTTATTGAATGAGAGCAAAATTAGATCATTGAGCTTCTTTGCACTCCAGGACGCCTCGTTGTCCAACCGCCTCACTGACGGTATCGATGCGGGAACCACCGACAAAAACACCTATCTTGATAGATTGCTCGAAATAATAATTTTTCCCTGCGTCGGCACTGAATGGGAGAGTGTTATCACCGAACTCGGACTCGGTCGCCAAGGTATGCGGTCCCGGCGCAATTTCTTTGTGGAAGTAAGTTTTGTAAGCAGTCTCACCAATCACAACTCCATCTATCTGGATTTTCTTTTTAAGTGCTTTCCCAAAAGCGCCCTCTCGATAAATATAGATTCCGGCCATATTGGGAGACGGTGCTTTAAATGTTTTGCTCGCCACATCTTGTTCGTTGGATGCCATCGGCACAGTTGACGCGCACCCTGCCATGACCACCAGCGTTAACACCAACATCAGGTTTATTATGGATGTTTTCATGTCGTTCCTTTATTAAGTCGATCGTATAATTTCCGTGTAACGCATGCTGTCCCCAGGATTCTCAGGCAAGGCTAACATGTGCGATTTCAAAATATTTCCAACTCTTTTGATCTCACCCATTGATACAATTTCGAGTGAATGGATACATTATCAGAAAAATATATGTGAAGCAAACTCCGTGGTAACAAACGCCGCGCTAATGGATTCTGTGCGCTATGCCAAAGCGCGTTGCCAAGCCTAAATACAGCGAATTTGAAAAATCATTAAGGGGAACACTTGCCTATAACATCCGGAGGCTTCGTTTTGAAAATGGAATTTCACAAGAGGAGCTTGCGTTTCGCTGCGAGTTAGATAGAACCTACATCTCAGCGGTGGAGCGCTGCACGTGGAATGTTGCTTTGAGCAACATTGAGAAAATTGCTAACGCCCTTAATGTACAACCATGGCAGTTGCTGGTTCCACCGAAATAAATACGGCCACGAAACCTTCAATGAAGACCTCTCCACAACCTCATAAACACGCATATCAGTACGAGTCTGTTCCAAGCAATCATTCCAGGAATAACTCTAGGCTTTTTCTAGGCTTTGAATAGGCTATCGAACAGGTTCCGAGTAGGTTCCGAGTAGGCTTTGAATAGGCTTTTTCTAGGCTCGATCCAGGAAATATCCGATTGAGCCATGCATTTATGCCGCAGATACAAAACTATTTCACCCTCAAATAATGTTCAGCAAATCCAGAATAGCCTTGACCAGATTTCTCCAGGCTGCCCCCGAAAAGTTTACATCGCCTCGCCAACACAGCAAACGGTATTGACTTTCCTTCCCAAGGTAACTAGCATCCTGCCCTAACGTGGGTCAACGTGCGCCAGCCCCCACGGTTTTTTGCGGTGAAACAACATCTGTCGTAGACACCGCAGCTTCAAACGCCCAGTCAGTCGGGCACCATCTACGGGTACACCTTTTGGTCATTTATCAACTGACGGAAAGGGGTACTCGCGCATTACTTTTACCATTCCCTCTCCGTCCAACTGGAGATTTGGGATGGATACCTACCAAGACCAATTGTCGTACCCGATCAGGCTTGCCGCTGGCATTCCCCTGTGTGCGAAACCGCTTTGCGATTGAAATCATGAACAAGCTTTCACTCCATGAGCGGCGCGGCCTCAATCGCCAACATGCCATCGATTATCTGGGTGTGAAATCCAGCTATTTCGACAAAGAGATCCGTCCCATGCTAACAGCCATGCGCATGGGGACTTCAGTGGTATTTGATCGGCAAGACCTTGACATTGTCTTCGAGCGGATTAAGCTCGCGGTCGGGGATGTGGGGCCGACCGTGAAAGGAGCAGCACAATGGCCAAAAGAACCCCCGGAATCATTGAAACAAAAGACGGACGCTGGAGAATCGACAAGACCTACCAGGGAAATCGACTTCAGGGACGTTTTGAAACGTATCAAGCAGCGGAAGAATGGTTGTTAAGAGAGATCGAACAGCAGCGCCAGGCACAGTATCAACGGCCCCGCTATCAGTTCGAGCCGATTGCAGCCAAATATCTGCTGGAGTTTGAAGAGAAGCTTTCCATTCAAACGGAAGCCACCCTGTTAGAGGCGATCATGCCTTTCATCGGGCATCTGAACCTGGAGCAGATTCACGACGACACCCTGCAGCCTTTTATCAGGGCGCGCAAGGAGCAAGGCCGTAAGAACAAGACGGTCAATGCGTCGTTGGGGGTGGTGCGGCATATCCTGAACCTTTCTGCCAGAAAGTGGCGTGATGGTCAGGGCCGGACGTTACTGGAGACCGCCCCGTTGATCTCGATGTTGCCGCTGGATGATGCGCGGAAATCTCGACCGATCAGTTGGGCCGAGCAGCGCAAGTTGCTGCCGTTGTTGCCGCCTCATCTGCAACGCATGGCCTTGTTCGATCTGAACACGGGTGTGCGCGACGATGTGGTGTGCAACCTGCGCTGGGAATGGGAAGTCTATCTGGAGGAACTAGGGTGCAGTGTGTTTATTGTTCCACCCCGCTACGTCAAAGGCCGTAAAGGCTGGCGACCGCTGGTATGCAACCGCGTTGCGCAATCGATTCTTGAGGAGCAACGCGGCAAACACCCGGAATTCGTGTTCATTTATCAACGCGGCAAGATTAAAGCGCCGCATTCAGTAGAGACGATGAACAACAACGGGTGGCAAAGGGCCAGAAAGGCGGTGGGCCTGCAGGATGTCCGCGTGCATGATCTGCGGCATACGGTGGGCATGCGGCTACGTGAGGCAGGTGTAAGGGAGGAAACGATCTCTGACATTCTGTGGCACAGCCGGGGAACGATGACTGCACATTACAGCGTGGCACAGGTGCGTGAGTTGCTGGATGCCTTGAATCTGATCACCGATGAGAGCAACCGGACCAACGCGAGCCTGGAAATGTTGTTCAGGGAAAAAGCAGAGTCCCTTCAAAGTTCCTTCAGAAGAAAAATGGGCTAGACCGTTTCTGATCTAACCCATTGAATTGTTGGTGCGCCCGGAGCGATTCGAACGCCCGACCCCTTGGTTCGTAGCCATTTACCTTATTTTTCTCCTTCCTAGCCGATGACCAAGTTTCACACCATCTGCCCATGCAAAAAAAATGACAAATCAGGCGCTTTACGCCCCCGGCTTATTTCTGGGTTCTGCCTT
>Ga0307377_10002196_pt1 | contig 23337 bp, 37 predicted proteins | sample TR3MG_FD_202535 | JGI IMG/M metagenome (GOLD analysis project Ga0307377, IMG submission 202535) | Soil microbial communities from Risofladan, Vaasa, Finland - TR-3 | ecosystem: Environmental > Terrestrial > Soil > Coastal area > Acid sulfate soil | place: Finland: Risofladan, Vaasa | collected...
GGGGATAACATAAACATGGACGTAGAGTTGATAGCGCCTGTTGCAATGGAAGAGCAAGTACGTTTTGCAATAAGAGAAGGCGGAAGAACAGTTGGTGCTGGTGTTGTTACTAAAATCGTGGAGTAAAAGGGTTTAAGGGTAATCAATAAATGAGTCGTGCTTCTAAAATAAGAATAAAACTAAAATCGTTCGATCACAGATTGCTTGACCGCTCTTCTGTGGAAATTGTGGATACTGCCAAAAGAACTGGCGCTAGGGTTGCTGGACCTGTTCCTCTTCCCACGCATATTAGCCGCTATTGCGTGCTAAGGTCTCCACATGTAGATAGTATTTCAAGAGAGCATTTTGAGGTTAGGACCCACAAAAGACTTGTGGATATACTTGATCCTACTCAACAAACAATTGATGCTCTGATGAAGCTTGATCTGGCTTCCGGTGTTGAAGTCGAAATAAAGCTTACGGGATCTTAATAAAAATGATTAATGGATTAATAGGCAAAAAAATAGGAATGACCGAAATATTTCTTGATGACGGAACAGTTGTTGTTTCAACTGTGATCGAGGCTGGTCCGTGCTTTGTTGTGCAGAAAAAAACTGCCGGTAAAGACGGGTATGAATCGGTTCAGCTCGGCTTTCAAGAAGTGAAGCCTCAGAGGGTAACCAAGCCTATGCTTGGACACTTCAAAAATGCCGGAGTGCCGCCACTAAGACACCTTGTAGAGTTTGATCCTGAGGGAGAAGATTACAATCTCGGGGACTCAATTGATGTCGGCATATTTAATGAAGGCGACATTGTGGATGTAGTTGGCAATAGTAAGGGTAAGGGTTTTTCGGGAACAATGAAGAGGCATAATTTCAGTGGGCAGCCTGCATCACATGGTGGTATGGCTCACAGAAGACCGGGTGGTATTGGTCAGGCTTCTTATCCTGGAAAAGTTTGGAAAGGCATGAAAATGTCAGGTCAAATGGGTAACGAGAGAGTTACTGTGCAGGGCCTTAGCGTTGTTAGGGTAGATGCGGAAAAGAATATCATCTTAATAAAAGGTTCTGTTCCGGGTCCTAACGGGGGCACTGTGTTAATTAAGCGTACAACTAAAGGGAGAATAGAAAGTGCCGCAGCTTGACGTTTATGATTTAGAAAAAAGTAAAGTGGGCAATGTGGATCTTGATTCTTCGATTTTTGAAGCCCCGGTTAAACAGCATTTGCTTCATGCTATCGTAAATTGGCAGTTGGCAAAAAGGCGTTCCGGTACTGCTTCAACAAAGACGAAGGGAGAGGTTCGCGGTGGCGGACACAAGCCATGGAAACAAAAGCACATGGGGCGTGCTCGTCAAGGTAGCATTAGAGCTCCGCAGTGGCGAAAGGGTGGCATTGTGTTTGGACCTAAGCCAAAAGATTGGTCTTATTCTATGAATAAAAAAACTAAAAAGAGCGCTTTAATTAGTGCGCTTTCTCTTAAATACTCAGAAGGTATGTTGATCGCTTTAAATCAATTTAGCCTTCCTGAAATTAAAACAAAACAAGTAGCAGAATTTGTAGAAAACTTTGAGCTGAAATCTGCCTTGATTGTAATAAGTGGCGAGAATGAAAATCTAATAAAATCTGCTAAAAACATAAAGAATGTAAAAGTCATAAACATAGACGGGCTTAATGTGTATGATGTTCTTAAATTTAAAAATCTCATATTAACACAAGAATCTCTAGCCCGTGCCCAGGAGGTTCTTAAACATTGAAAGATCCAAGACAAATAATTAAGCGTCCTTTGGTGACGGAGAAATCTTCAGATGTAAGAGAGATTGATTGGTACGTTTTTTCAGTTGATAAAAGATCCAACAAGATTGAAATTAGAGACGCTATTGAGAAGATCTTCGGGGTTAAAGTTGGAAAAGTAAGAACTCTTGTCACGACAGGGAAAAAAGTAAAACGAAATGGGCGTGTTGCGGGAAGAAGGTCCTCCATTAAGAAAGCGTATGTAAAGCTTAAAGAAGGGACTATTGAATTTTTCGAGGGAGTTTAGGTATGGGTATTAAGAAATTTAAACCGGTAACTCCGGGAACAAGATTTAGATCCGGGTCCGATTTTGCAGATATAACAACTGATAAGCCTTATAAACCGCTTACTGAACCTTCTAAAAGGAAGGGTGGTAGGAATGCTAATGGAAGAATTACAGCTTACCACATTGGTGGCGGGCATAAGCGTTTCTATAGAAAAATTGACTATAAGAGAAATAGATTTGATATACCTGCAAAGGTTGCCACAATTGAGTATGACCCAAACCGTTCATCAAGAATTGCACTATTAAATTATGCTGACGGTCTTAAAAGCTATATTATAGCTCCTGACGGTCTTAAGGTTGGCGATACCGTAATTTCGGGTGAGGATGTAGAAGTATCAGTAGGCAACGTGCTTGCTATTAGGAATATTCCAGTTGGTACAGTAATTCATAATATAGAGTTAAAGCCAAAGGGTGGAGGTAAGCTTTCAAGGGCTGCTGGAACATCAGCTCAGATAACTGCTAAAGAAGGTGCTTATGCGCAGATAAAGTTGAGTTCAGGTGAAGTTCGCCTTATTCATATAGAATGTATGGCCACAATAGGCAGGGTTGGAAATACCGAGCATGAGTTGGTTGTACTTGGAAAAGCCGGCAGAAAACGTCATCGCGGAAAACGTCCTGTTGTTAGGGGTGTTGCAATGAACCCTGTTGACCATCCGCACGGTGGAGGAGAGGGTAAAGCTGGTAAGGGTAATCCTCATCCTGTATCCCCATGGGGTTGGATCACGATCGGTTACAAGACTAGAAATAATAAAAGAACTAATAAATATATTGTTAAGCGTAGAAGAATTGGCTACGGAATGGATTAAGGAGAGATTATGCCTCGCTCGAGTAAAAAAGGTCCTTTTGTAAATGAGAAGTTGGTAAAAAAAATACAAGCGGAAAAAGCTTCAAGTAATCCCCGCATTATAAAAACATGGGCCAGAGGGTCGATGGTTACGCCGGATATGATAGGTCTTACCTTTGCAGTGCATAATGGAAGGAAATTTATCCCGGTTTATGTCACTGAGCATATGGTGGGTCACAAGTTGGGCGAATTTTCTCCAACTCGAACTTTTCATAGCCATGCCGGCGGTGATAAGAAGTCCAAGATGGGTAAGAGATAGAAAATACTTAGAAAAGGTGAATAATGGTTTCTCAAGCTGTACAGAAATTTTATAGAGCATCGCCGAAAAAACTTTCGGTAGTATTAGAACTTATTAGAGGTACGGGTGTCGAGAATGCTTTTATGATTCTATCATCGGTTAGAAAACGCTCAGCCCCTGATATAGCCAAGCTGTTAAAGTCCGCTGTTGCTAATGCTGCTGAGAAGGGACATTCAGATACGGAAAGCCTATATATTAAAGAGGTTTATTCGGTAAAGGGTCCTACGCTAAAAAGGATAAGAGCTAGAGCGCAGGGCAGGGCATCGGCAAGGAAAAAAAGAATGAGCCATATAACAATTGTGCTTGAAGAAAGGGGGCTATAAATTGGGTCAAAAAGTATGCCCTATTGGGCTTAGAATAGGAATTACTAAAACTTGGGATTCTAAATGGTTTGCCGAGAAGAGAAAATATACCGATCTGCTTCATGAAGATTTGCGGATTAGAAAGTTGATAAAAACAGAATTCTATCAGGCGGCTATTTCAAAGATAGAGCTTGAAAGAGCAGCTTCTGAAAGGGTAAGAATTATTATAAATTCAGCTAGACCTGGAATGATAATTGGAAGAAAAGGCCAGGAAATAGAATCTTTAAGACGCCGTTTGGCAGAGATGACCGGCAAGGATATTTACCTCGATATACGTGAGGTGAAACGACCTGAAGTAGATGCCCAGCTAGTGGCAGAGAATGTTGCGCTTCAGCTTATAAGACGAGTTGCATACAGGCGAGCAATGAAAAGAGTAATTGCTTCAGCTCTTAGGTTAGGCGCTTTGGGTATCAAAGTTATGGTATCCGGAAGATTGGGTGGAGCTGAGATCGCCAGAAAAGAATGGTATAGAGAGGGGAGAGTTCCTCTTACTACTTTAAGAGCCGATATTGATTATGGTTTTGCCGAGGCAAAAACTACCTATGGCATTATTGGGATTAAAGTGTGGATTTTCAAGGGCGAAGTGCTAGAGAAGAAAAGTAAACAATTAGTGTAAGGGTGATTATTGATGTTACAACCTTCAAGAACTAAATATAGAAAAGTATTTAAAGGCAGAATTAGAGGAAAAGCTAACAAGGGAGCCTCGATGGCATTTGGAGATTTCGGTCTTCAGTCTCTTGAGTGCGGCAAGCTTACTTCAAGGCAAATAGAGGCTGCTCGTATTGCTATCACGCGTCATGTGAAACGTGGAGCAAAGCTTTGGATTAGAGTGTTTCCTCATAAACCGATAACTAAGAAACCCGCAGAGACCAGAATGGGTAAGGGTAAGGGAGATGTTGAGGGTTACGTAGCTGTTCTAAAAAGAGGAACAATGATCTACGAAATTGCCGGACTCTCGTCAGAATTAGCAAAAGAGGCCTTTAGACTGGCATCTCATAAGCTTCCTGTGAAAACGCGTATGGTTACTAGGAATCAGGGGGATATATTAGGATGAAAGCACAAGAAATAAGAGAATTGACACAGGATGAATTAAATAAAAGAGAAAATGAATTAAAAGAAGAGATTTTCAATCTTAGGATTCAAGTAGCAACTCAGCAAACAACTAATGTTGCAAGGATTGGCAATCTCAAGAAAGATCTCGCAAGAGTGATCACTATTAAAAAAGAAAAGGGCATTAATTAAGGAGCAGTTCGGACTATGTCTAGAGGAAAATTTCAATCCAGAGTAGGAACAGTAATCAGTGACAAGATGGATAAGACCGTTATTGTCGACGTGATTCAGATCAAGAAGCATAAGAGATATCAAAAATCAATAAAAAGAAATACTAAATTCATAGCTCATGATGAAAGCGGCCAATGTAAGCTTGGAGATAAGGTTCTAATACTGGAAGGAAGGCCGTATAGTAAAACAAAAAGATGGAAAGTAAGTAAGATATTAGAACAAGGTAGTCCGTTAGAGGCTGAATTGCAGAGCGCGGATAGTTTAGAAGGAGTAGCAGAGTGATTCAATCAACCACTTATTTGGATTCGGCCGATAATACAGGGGCCAAACGTTTATTCTGTATTAAAGTTCTTGGTGGGTCCGGTAGAAGATATGCGAGACTGGGAGATGTTGTAGTCGTTTCGGTAAAGGAAGCAATTCCAAATGCTAAGGTCGAGAAAGGATCTGTGCAAAAGGCTGTTATTGTGCGCGTAAGAAAAGAACAAAGAAGAAGCGACGGTTCTTATGTGAGATTTGACAATAACGCTGCTGTTCTTATAACAAAAGATAATGAACCGATGGGAACCCGTGTATTCGGACCTATAGCTCGTGAGCTTAGATTAAAGGGCTTTATGAAAATAATTTCACTGGCGCCGGAGGTTGTGTAAAAGTGGGTACTCAAATTAATAATATAGACAATAGAACAAAAATGCATGTCAAGAAAGGCGATACTGTTTATATCGTATCCGGTAAGGATAAAGGCAAAACTGGGAAAGTATTAAAAGTTCTTAGAGCTAGGAACCGTGCATTAGTTGAAAATCTAAACATGGTAAAGCGCCATCAGCGTCCTAGCCAGACTAACCCTACAGGCGGAATAGTAGAAAAAGAGGCGTCAATTCATATATCTAATTTGATGATTTATGATCAGACTGAGAAAAAACCTACTAGAATAGGACATAAAACCCTGAGCACTGGGGAGAAAGTTAGATTCAGTAAACGTAGTGGTGAGGAGATTAAGTAACAATGGCACCAAGATTAAAAGAATTTTATAAAACAAGTGTTGCACCTGCGCTAAAAGAAAAGTTCTCTTATGGAAATTCCATGGAGATTCCGAGAGTGGAAAAGATTGTACTCAATATGGGGCTCGGAAGACTAAGTGATGCAGGAAAGGATAACAAAGTTATAGATGAAGCTGCAGATGAAATAGCGCGCATTACAGGTCAGAAGCCTGTGATACGAAATGCGAAGAACTCTATTGCAGGATTTAAATTAAGAGAAGGTGTGCCGATTGGCTGTTCTGTTACCCTTCGTTCTGCAACAATGTATGAATTTCTGGATAGGTTAATTACCCTAGCGCTTCCTCAGGTTAGAGATTTTAGAGGTGTATCTCCAAAAGCGTTTGACGGACACGGGAATTACACTTTGGGTCTTAAAGACCAAGTGATTTTCCCGGAAATAGATTATAGTACGGTGCAAACTGTAAAAGGAATGAACGTTACAATAGTAACTACTGCAAAGACGGATGAGGAAGCCAGGGGCTTACTTGAAGAATTCGGCATGCCGTTTATAAAAAATTAGGAGAGGGGCGTAATGACTCGTAAAGCATTAGTTGTTAAATCAAATAGAGACCCTAAGTTTAAAGTCAGAAGGGGGAATAGATGCAAGCTTTGTGGACGTCCCAGAGGGTATATGCGTAAGTTTGATATGTGTAGACTTTGTTTTAGGAATTTGGCAAGTTTCGGAAGAATTCCTGGAGTGAGAAAGGCTAGTTGGTAGTGAGTAGTTAATTGTTGTATGAAATAATATTCCGGTAAGAGGCGATAATAAATGACAGATCCAATTGCTGATATGTTAGCAAGAGTTAGAAATGCTTTGATTGCAGGCCATAAAACTGTGTTGATTCCTTCGTCTAAGTTTAAAGTTGAATTAGCAAGGATACTCAAAGAGCAGGGATATGTTTCTGAATGGAAAATGACCGAAGATGCAGGTTGGCCAGCGATTAGTATAAAACTTGCATATACACCTGATAAAGAAAGCGTAATTAAAGAAATCAAGAGAATAAGCAAGCCAAGTAGAAGGATTTATGTAAACAAAACCGAGATACCGAGAGTTAAGGGTGGCTTAGGCATTTGTGTGCTTTCGACTTCTAAGGGAATAATGACCGGCTCAGAAGCCCGTAGTCAGGGTTTGGGCGGTGAGCTTATTTGTTCAATATTATAAGTATAAGGATATTATAATGTCACGAATTGGTAGAAAACCGATACCCGTACCAGATGGTGTAAAAATTAATTTCAACGACGGTCTTGCTCTAGTGGAAGGCGGAAAAGGAAAGCTTTCCTGGAATATTCCTCCAGGCATTATTGCAAAAATAGAGGAAGATAATATCCTCGTTGAAAGAGATAATGACGAGAAAAGACTAAAAGCTTTACACGGACTTACGCGGTCCCTATTATCAAACATGGTAACCGGAGTTAGCGAAGGATTTAAAATTACTTTGGAGATTGTGGGCGTTGGTTATAGGGTTGAAGATAAGGGTAAGGATATAGTATTTAGTTTGGGTTATTCTAATCCCATTGATTATTCTCTTCCACAGGGTGTTTCCTCTACTATAGAAGAGAGAGGAACGCGTTTAATTCTTGAGGGAATTGATAAGCAGTTAGTAGGTGAGACTGCTGCCAGAATTCGGAAATTAAGACCACCAGATGCTTACAAAGGAAAGGGAGTTAGATACGCAGGTGAAATATTAAGGTTAAAAGCTGGAAAGGCGGGTGGTAAATAATTATGAAAATAGCAAGCAGAAAAAGTAAAAAAAATTTAAGACATAAAAGAGTAAGAAAACAGATTAACGGAAGCGCTAATAGACCAAGGCTTTCTGTTTTCAAATCTTCTAAACATATCTATGCTCAGATAATAGATGATGTAAATATGAGCACACTAGTATCAGCTTCTTCTTTGACCCCCAAGGTAATTGAGTCGCTAGGTAAAGATACCAGTGGAAAAATAGATACTGCTATTGCTGTTGGTAAGCTCTTGGGAGAGCTTGCTCTAGCAAAAGGTATTAAGACAGTATCTTTTGACCGTGGGGGATACCCGTTTCACGGAAGAGTGAAATCTCTTGCTGACGCAGCCAGAGAAGCAGGACTAGAATTTTAAAGAACTAGGATAAGTTGTTTTAGGAGGCATCCTTGCAAAAAGAAAAGATTGATTCAAATGATTTTGATCTCAAGGAAAAAGTTGTAGATATTAGAAGAGTTGCTAAGGTAACAAAAGGTGGAAAGAGGTTTCATTTCACCGCGCTTGCCGTTGTTGGTAACGAAGATGGTGTTATTGGTGTTGCCTTGGGTAAATCGAACGAAGTCCCTGATGCTATTAGAAAAGCTATGGAAAAAGCTAAAAAGAGCCTTGTCAGAGTTCCTAGACAGGGAAGCACGATTCCACACGAAGTTATTGGGGAACATGTGTCAAGCAACGTGATGTTAAAGCCGGCTTCTCCTGGTACAGGTGTTATTGCTGGGGGTGCTGTGAGAGCGGTTGTAGAGCTTGCAGGTATTCATGATGTGCTTTCTAAAGTTGTTGGATCTACAAATCCTCTTAACGTTGTAATGGCAGCAGTTAACGGACTGCTAATGTTGAGAATGCCTGAAGAAGTTGCAAGGGCAAGAGGAAAGGAGATTAGTGAATTAGATCTTCCAAGGTCTTATTTTGATTAGAACTACTACATTTTTCGTTTTATAGAGTATTACAGATTTCAGCATTATCGATTATTGATATATTAAATCAAACATCAACTTCAATTTAAGAAGGTAAAAAATTATGCTTAATAAGTTATCTCCTCAGCCTGGTTCAAAGAAGAATAGAAAGAGAGTCGGACGAGGAACTGGAAGTACTGGAAAAACCAGCGGAAAAGGTCATAAAGGACAAAATGCACGTACTGGTGGCGGAGTATCCCCTTGGTTTGAGGGCGGTCAGACTCCCCTTAAGATGAGAACCCCAAAGCGTGGATTCACAAGCCGTAATAAGCTTGTCTTTGATCTTATTCAAGTGCAGGATCTGAGCAGGTTTAGTGAGGGTGATACAGTTACACCTGAAGAATTTATAAAGGCTGGTCTTGCAAGAGGCAAAAAACCTATCAAGATTCTTGGTAATGGCGACATGCCATTTGCTCTTACAGTTAGGGCCGACGCGTTTAGTAAAGGTGCTATACTGAAAATTGAAGAAAAAGGCGGGAAGGCAGAAGCTATATGAATAGTAATATAGGTTCTATTCCTAGAATACCTGAACTTAATAAGCGTCTCTTATTTACTGCTTTAATGCTTATTGTATATAGACTGGGTGTATTTGTACCTATACCAGGTATTGATCCCGAGCAAATAGTAAAGCTCTTTGAGCAAACTGCTAGTGGTACGATCTTTGACATTCTAAATATGTTTTCCGGAGGCGCTCTCGAGCGTGCTTCAGTTTTTGCATTGGGTGTAATGCCCTTTATTACATCTTCTATTATTATGTCTTTGTTGGTAAAGGCTTTCCCGACACTGGAAGCTATGCAAAAAGAAGGTGAGGCCGGGCGTAGGAAGATCAACCAGTATTCACGTTATGGAACAATTCTAATATGCGTAGTCCAGGGCTTAATGTTGGCTCTAACACTCGAAGGTGGTTTGGGTTCTGGAGCTACGGTTGTAAAAGAAGCTGGCTGGGCTTTTAGAATTATGACAGTTCTTACCCTTACCGCAGGGTCTCTTTTTGTGATGTGGATAGGGGAGCAGATAACAGAGCGTGGAATAGGTAACGGTATATCCTTAATAATTATGGCTTCAATCATAGTTGGATTGCCTAGTGCTTTCTGGGATATTACGAGGCTTATTAATACGGGCGAATTGACGGTATTTGGCGTAGCGTTGATCTTTATCTTACTACTTGCGATTATAGCTTTTATTGTTTATGTCGAGAGGTCGTACAGGAAAATACCTGTCCAATACCCTAGGCGTGTTGTGGGAAGGAAAGTTTACGGCGGGCAGTCATCACATCTACCTCTTAAAACAAACACTGCCGGAGTTATTCCTCCGATCTTTGCGTCATCGCTTTTGATTTTCCCAGCGACAATTCTTACCTTTATGAACGTTCCGTTTTTAAGAAATATGTCTGATGTGTTGTTTGATAACGTTATTATATATAATGCAATCTTTGCAGGTTTGATCATATTTTTTGCTTATTTTTATACTGCCGTAATTTATAATCCTGATGATCTAGCGGATAACCTGAGAAAAAATGGTGGATTCGTTCCCGGAATTAGACCAGGTAAGAAAACGGCTGAGTATATTGATAAGATCCTTGGCAGAATAACTTTTATTGGTGCTGTCTATGTTGCGTTTGTCTGCATAATACCTTCTTTCTTGCAAAGAGAACCTTTTAACTTACCGTTTTATTTTGGAGGTACGTCACTCCTTATTGTAGTAGGTGTTACATTAGATTTTGTACAGCAGGTTGAGTCATTTTTGATTACTCATAGCTATGAAGGGTTTGTAAAGAAAAAGGGAATGAAAGGACCAACGAGATACAATGTTTAGTCAGGGAGTTTTAGGTTAATGAGATTGATATTATTTGGACCGCCTGGAGCTGGAAAAGGCACTCAGGCAAATAAGATTGCAGAAAATTATGTAGCAGCGCATATATCAACTGGTGATATGCTACGGTCTGCAGTGAAAAACGGAACCGAGCTCGGCACACTTGCAAAGTCCTTTATGGATAAAGGAGAACTCGTTCCTGATGATGTTATTATAGGGATTATTAAAGATAGGATAAAAGAAGAAGATGCAAGAAAAGGCTTTATGTTAGATGGTTTTCCTCGTACGATAGGACAGGCTGAAGCTCTTAATGGTATGCTTACCGATGAAAATGAGTCAATAGATGTTGTCGTTTCTATTGAAGTAAAAGATCAAGAAATTATTGGTAGAATATTAGAGAGAGCGAAGATTGAAGGAAGAGAAGACGATACTGAAGATGTCGTAAAGAATCGTTTAAGTGTTTACCGAAACCAAACGGAGCCTTTGAAAGCTTATTACCAAAGCTTAAATGTTTTGGCTGAAGTGGACGGGATGGGAACGATTGATGAGGTCTTTGAGAGGATTGAGGCAGTATTAAACAAAGTGGAAATATGATTCATCTAAAGACCAAAGAAGAAATTAATAAAATGCGCTCGGCTGCTCAAATAGTGGTAGAGGCGCTTAACACGCTTAGAGAAATGGTAGAGCCCGGGGTATCAACCTGGGATCTTGACAAGAAGGCAGAGGAAGTTGCTATAAAAAGAGGTGCTATACCAGCTTTTAAAGGATACTCTGATTATCCGGGTTCAGTATGTTTTGCTATAAATAGCGAAGTAGTACACGGCATTCCTTCCAAAAAGAAAATTTTAAAGGAAGGCGATATAGTAGGCATTGATTTTGGTGTGATTTTGGATGGTTTTTATGGGGATTCAGCAATTACAGTTCCTGTGGGTGAAATATCTGCAATGGCTCACAAGTTACTTAAAGTGACTGAAGAATCTCTTTTAAAAGGTATCCAGGAGGCAACTCCCGATAACGGGCTTTTTGAAGTATCTGGTGCCATACAGTCTCATGTTGAAGAAATGGGCTTTTCGATAGTTAGATCGTTTGTAGGACATGGAATTGGTAAGAATTTGCATGAAGATCCGCAAGTTCCAAATTTTGTTCCTAATAATGGGAAACGCTCAAACGGAGTTAAGTTAAAACCCGGTATGGTGATTGCAATTGAGCCAATGGTTAATGTCGGGAAGCCAGATATTAAAATTTTAAGTGACGGATGGACAGCTGTTACAGTAGACGGCACACTTTCCGCTCATTTTGAGCATACGGTGGCTGTTACAGAGAATGGACCCGTGATTTTAACTCAGTAGTAATAGGAAGGATATGGCGAAAGAAGAAAGAATAGAATTTGAAGGCACAGTGATTGAGGCGCTTCCGAACGCCATGTTTAGAGTAGAAATAGACGGGGGTCAGGGGCATCAGATTTTAGCATATGTTTCTGGTAAAATGAGAACTCGTTATATAAGAATTCTCCCTGGAGATAAGGTGAAGCTTGAATTATCACCTTATGATCTTTCCAAGGGAAGGATTACATACAGACTTAGAAAATAAGTATTTGTGAGGTAAGTGAGTTGAAAGTCAGAGCTTCGGTTAAGAAAATTTGCGAAAAGTGCAGAATAATTAAAAGAAAAGGTGTAGTTCGAGTAATCTGCACCAACAAGAGACATAAACAAAAGCAAGGGTAGAAGGAGAGAGATATGCCTAGAATTGCAGGTGTCGATATCCCACTTGATAAAAGGATAGAGGTAGGTCTTACATATATTTATGGTGTGGGGAAAGTTGTATCAAAAGACATTTTAAAAGAAGCTAAAATTGATGTGAACACTAAGTCAAGAGACCTTACAGATCAGGAAGTTGCTGCAATAAGAGAAATTCTTGAGACTGAGTACACTGTTGAGGGAGAACTTCGACAAGAAGTTCAGGGCAATATCAGGCGTTTGGTTGAAATTGGATGCTATAGAGGTATTAGGCATAGAATGGGGCTTCCTACAAGAGGTCAAAAAACTAAATCTAATGCTAGAAGCCGAAAGGGACCTAGAGGAACTGCAATTGCGAAAAAGAAAAAGGCCGGTAAATAATAATCTTTTTGGAGATAAGTGATAAGTAATGGCTACTAAAAAAACTGTGAAAAAGAAGGCTAAAAAGTTTGTAGAACAAGGGGTTATCAACATTCAGGCCACCTTTAATAATACAATTATTTCTATAAGTGATACAGGCGGAAACGTTGTAGCTTGGTCTAGTGGTGGATCGAAGGGGTTTAAGGGGACACGTAAAGGTACCCCGTTTGCAGCTCAGATTGCTGCAGAGGATGTTGCCAAAAAGGCTGCCACATATGGCATGAAGAGTGTTTCTATTTTTGTAAAAGGACCCGGTCCTGGAAGAGAACCTGCAATTAGATCAATACAGGCATCCGGGCTAAAAATAACCTTTATTAGAGATATAACTCCAATTCCTCATAATGGTTGCAGACCGCCTGGAAGAAGAAGAGTTTAATAATTGGTTTTATGCAAACTTGCACAATCTGAATTAAGTTATTGTAGATTTTAAGGAGGTTTTATAGTACATGGGAAGATATACAGGGCCAACAGATAGAATTTCTAGAAGAGAAGGCGTAAACCTGTTCCTCAAAGGTGAGAGGAGCTATAATGGTAAAACTGCAATTGAAAAGAGGCCGGACTCTGTTCCTGGGGAACATGGAAAATTCCGTAGTAAATTTTCTGAATTCGGAGTAAGGCTACGTGAAAAGCAAAAAGTAAAAAGAATGTATGGACTTAGAGAAAAGCAATTTAAAAAATATTTTACAAAAGCATCACATCTAAAAGGAGTTACGGGTTTCATACTCTTATCCCTATTAGAAAGAAGACTTGATAATGCAGTTTTTCGTCTATGTCTTGGAAGTTCCAGGAGTGATGCACGGCAGCTAGTTAGCCACAAGCATATACTGGTTAACGGATCAGTAGTTAATATCCCTTCTTATATGGTCCAAGAGGGGGATAAGATTGAAATAAGAGAAAAGAGCAAAAAATTGCAAAGAGTGCATGAAGCCCTTGAATTCAGATCTAGAAGAGGAATTCCTGAATGGCTCAGTCTTGATGAAGAGAATTATATAGGCACGGTAACTAAGCTGCCTATTAGAGAAGATGTGACTTTCCCAATTGATGAGCAGCTAATTGTTGAGTTTTATTCAAGAGTATAATAGAAAATCATATTTAATATTTTCTTACACTAAAGAGCAAATTAAGGCAAGATTGATACAATGGAGGAAGATACGGTGACAGATTTTCAAAAAAATTGGCAAGATATTATTAAACCGAAAAGGATAGAAATTGAAGAAAAAAGTGCTTCTCCATTTTACGCAAAATTCATTTGTGAACCTTTGGAGCGTGGTTATGGTGTTACATTAGGAAATGCTCTAAGAAGGGTTCTTTTATCTTCCATTCAAGGACCTGCAATTACCTCCATTAAAATAGACGGAGTTTTGCATGAATTCTCTTCTCTCCCTGGAGTAAAAGAGGATGTAACAGAGATTATTATCAATTTAAAAGGTATTGAATTAAAAATGCATTCTTATGAAACACAAACTATAACCGTTAGTGCTAGTGGGGAGTGCAATATCAAAGCTGGGGATGTAATTCTCAATCAGAATGTTGAGATATTAAATCCCGATCATCATATAGCAACTTTGGCCGAAGGTGCAAAACTTGAGATGGAAATGACTGTGGAAATGGGAAGAGGTTATGAAGCAGTTGAGAGAAGAGGAGAGCTTCAAACCATTATCGGAGTTATTCCAATAGATGCATTGTTTTCTCCAGTAAGAAAAGTTAATTATGCTGTGACTAATTCAAGAGTAGGGAGACGTACTGACTTCCAAAGGCTTACGATTGAGATTTGGACAAACGGGACTATATTGCCTGAAGACGCAATCGCGTATGCTGCAAAAATTGTAAAAAATCAACTTACAATCTTTATTAACTTTGATGAATCAGAAGTTGATGAAGTTCCAGAGAGCGAAGAGAAACAAGAAATTAGGGGTACAGAAGAAATTCTATTTAATACAATTGAAGAGATGGATCTTTCGGCAAGATCTCTTAACTGTTTAAGAAAAGCGGGGATAGAGTATGCCGGTGATTTAGTTCAAAGATCAGAGGATGATTTGCTTAATTTGGAAAATTTTGGAAAAAGATCGTTGGTCGAAATTAGAGAAAGGATCGAAGAAATGGGTCTTAGTCTTGGAATTGCGATTGATAAAGAAGTATTCGAGGCTGAGAAAGAAAAACGTGGCGAGAGATTGCCCACTCAATAATTAACTGCGGACAAATTGGAGATTAGGATATGAGACATAGAAGAATTGGACGGAAACTTGGAGTAACAACGAAACATAGAAAGTCTATGCTTCGTAATATGGTTACTGATTTGTTTCGTAATGAAAAACTAAAAACAACCGACACTAGAGCAAAAGAAATTAGAAGGGTTGCAGAGAAGATAATTACACTTGCTAAAGAGGACACACTTCATAAAAGAAGACAAGCGGGAGCGTTTGTAAGAGATAAAGAAGTATTAAAAAAACTCTTTGATGAATTGGCAAAGAGGTTTAAAGAGCGTCCGGGCGGTTATACAAGAATAACAAAGTTAGGATTCAGAAAGGGCGACAACACACCAATTTCAATCATCGAATTAGTTGAAGAAGAGTATAACCCTAGTAAGAAAAAGAAAGCTAAAGCTGCTCCAAAGAAGACTGCTAAAGCTAGCATCAAGGACGACGGTGCTAAGAAGAGTTCTAAAAAGGAATCAGCAGAAGAGCTGGGATTAATAGAAGAGGAAGAAAAAACAATTACAGAAACTGTAGCAGAGACATCTGTTGTAGCTGAAACTGTGGAAGCTGTAACAGAAGAAACAGTGGCCGAAGAAGTTCCAGCACCTGAAGCTAAAACACAAGAGGTAGCAGTAGCTGAGAGTGAACCTGCTGAGGAACTTGCAGCAGCTCCTGCTGAAGAAAGTGTTGAAGAGCCTTCATCTGAAGCGGAGCCGGAAGAGCAAATAGAAGCAAAAGCTGAAGAAGCCTCAGAAGAATCTGAACCTACTGAAGAAAGCTCAGAAGCTGGGGTAGATGAAGAGTCTGAAAAGAAAGAAGACTAATTGTTTTCTTCAATATAGAAACTAACAAATTTTAAACTATATATGTAGATTGAACTTGCTTATCAACGGGCGGCCCATTGGGCCGCCTTTGTTTTATATGGTAGATTTAAGGATGGATGAGATAAGTGAAACCAGTCGGATTAATTTTAGATGCAAATAGTATTTTAGATATAACTCTTTTGGCCAAAAAGGCTGAAGATGCAAACTTCGATTCCGTCTGGGCAACGGAACTTTATAGAACTACCTTTCAGCAGCTCTCGGCTGTAGCTAATTCAACACATAATATTAAACTAGGGACTGCAGTCGCATTGGCATTTGTAAGGAGTCCTTTGATTACATCACTTACAGCTCTTGACCTCGATGAAATTTCAAATGGCAGATTAATTCTTGGATTAGGCACAGGGGCAAAACGTACTAATGAGATGTGGCACGGCATTAACCACGGAAAGCCGGTAACGAGGATAAAGGAATGTATCGAGCTAATAAAATTAATCAGCTCCGGAGTTCATAATGGCGATGAATTGTCTTTTGAGGGGGAGTATTACAATATTTCCACCAAAGGATATCACAGAGCTTTTAAGCCAGTTAGAGAGAGTTTCCCAATATATTTGGCTGGTGTAGGGAGCAATATGATTAGTGCTTCTGCAGAGGTAGCAGATGGGTATCTAGGCCACGTTGTATGTTCACTTCGCTATATAAAGGAAGTGGTTAGTAAGAGTATCCAATCTGGATTAGAAAGATCGAGCCGATCCAAAAAGAATTTTAAGATATGTTCGATTATTACGTGCGCAATATCAGAGAATAAAAAAGACGCACTTGAAGCGGCAAGAGCAACAATAGCTTTCTATGCAACTGTTAGAACTTATGAGCCCCCTTTTAAGCTCCATGGATTTCAAGAACAAACTGAGCGGATAAGGGATGCGTTCTTTAAAAGAGATACTAAGACAATGATTAAAAGTGTTAGTGACGATATGGTCCATACCTTTGCAGTTGTGGGTACAGCGTCTGAATGCAGAAACAAGATTGATGAGTATAGAGAGTATCTGGACCTCCCCATATTAAGCGCCCCTCATTATTATCTGGATTTTGAAGAAGTAAAGATGTATCAGGACGCTATTATTGATACATTTGGTCAATAGTCTTAGTTTTGAGACATATTCCTTAAATTACTACCTGTGCTATTCTTACTTATATAAAAATGTCTAAGAATGTTCTAATAACTGGTGCAGCCGGATTTGTTGGTACATATTTAACAGAGTTCCTGATAGATAGAGGGTACGATGTAATAATACTAAGCCGCTCAGCAAAAGGAAATAAAGGGAATGTAGCTTACTGGAATCCTCAACAGGGTGAAATTGATATTGATGCACTTCAAAATCTGGATGCTGCGGTTCATCTTGCCGGAGAGAATATTGCGGGAAGATGGACGGATCAGAAAAAGGCGCGGATAGAGAACAGTCGGGTGCTAGGCACTAAACTTTTGTCGGAATCGCTTGCTTCCCTTAATAAAAAACCAGAAGTTTTAATATCAGCCTCAGCAATTGGGATTTATGGTAATAGGGGTGATGAAATACTAACCGAAGCAAGTTCCCACGGACAAGGATTCCTCGCAGATGTCGGTGTTAAATGGGAGGAGGCTACAAAGATAGCTAAAGAGGCTGGAATTCGCACCTGCAATGTTCGCATCGGTTTAGTTCTCGGCAAGGACGGCGGCGCACTTAAAAAGATGCTAATGCCTTTTAAACTTGGATTAGGGGGAAAGATCGGAGATGGTAAACAGTACTGGAGTTGGATTGCTATTGATGATCTAGTAGAGATTATTTATTATCTTCTAAAGAATAAAAATTTGGAAGGCCCGGTAAATGCTGTTTCCCCAAATCCTGTAACAAATAGCGAATTTACCAGAGCATTAGGCCAAGTGCTTAATCGTCCTACTCTAATTCCCTTGCCAGCCTTTGCAGCACGAGGACTATTGGGGGAGATGGCTGATGAGACAATGCTTTCAAGCACACGAGTAATACCACAAAAATTGTTGGATGCAGGATTCAAATTTAAATATATGGATTTAAAGAATGCTTTATCTGGTATATTAAAAACAGAGATATGACTAAATCAAATAACACACCTGATAAGCAGTATGGATTGTCTGAGTTAAAAGAGGAAGACGTAAGTTCAAATCCTATAAAACAGTTCGGCGCGTGGTATGAAGAGGCCCTGAGAGCTGATTTAATCCATCCTAACGCCTTTACACTGACAACTTCGACCAAAGATGGTAAGCCCTCAGCTAGAGTCGTACTACTAAAAGATTATCATGAAAGGGGATTTGTTTTTTATAGTAACTCTGAAAGTAAGAAAGGCAGTGATCTTGCTGACAACCCTTTTGCCGCGTTTTGCTTTTGGTGGGGCAAGCTTGAACGGCAAATTCGTATTGAGGGTAAAATTGAAAAGGTGTCGGAGGATGAAGCAGATGACTATTTTGCTAGTAGGCCCAGAGGTAGTCAGATTGGCGCCTGGGTATCTAATCAAAGCACTGTAATTCCAGATAGAAAGTTATTAGATGAAAGAGTTTGTGAATTTGAATCTAAGTATAAAGATAAGCCCATTCCTAGGCCGCTATATTGGAACGGATATCGGTTAGTGCCTGATTTAATAGAGTTTTGGCAGGGTAGGGATAACAGGCTTCATGACAGATTAAGGTATAGGCTGCAAAAAGAGGGTGAGTGGGTGATAGAACGGCTGGCGCCGTAAGTGTTGAGGTCCATCACTTTTTGATTCCCGAGTAAATGATCACTGTTCCAATCATAAGCTCAATAGATTCTTTAGCTTCAAACTGGGCTTCTTTCATTAGGTTTAAAAATGCCTCTCTCTGTGGAAATTCCGATGTTGAGTCAGAAAGGTATTTATACTCTTTTTTGCTTCCAAAGAATGAGCCAATAAACGGAAGAAATTTCTTAAAATAAAATAAATATATTGGCGCAAATATTGCATTTTTAGGAATAGTGAATTCAAGTATTGCCACTATGCCTCCGGTTTTTAACACCCTGTTCATTTCTTTAAGTGACTGAAGCGGGTTAACTGTATTTCTTATTCCAAATGCGATTGTAATTGCATCAAACTTATCATTTTCAAAAGGCAGGTCCTCAGCATATCCTTGGACTAAAGAAATTTTATCTCTATATTGAATAGTATCACATTTTTTCTTGGCAAAACTAAGCATTTGAGCACTGGGGTCAATTCCTATTACCCTTGAACCATCTAACTTTTTTACGGTCTCTATAGCGACTTCTCCTGTCCCAGTTGCTATATCTAAAATTAGATGAGAGCCACTAATTTGCTCTACAAGCTTTTTCCTCCAAAGCTTATCCATTCCAAAACTAAACAACGTGTTCAGGGAATCGTAGTGCTTTGCAATCTTATTAAATAGGGAGGTAGTTTCAGGCATATTTTATTATTGTATCTGACTTAGAAAGATGTGTATTGCTGTAAATGTATTAGGCTCTCAGATTTTGCAGATCGTCTGATAATGCATCCATAATTGTTATCATATGACTTGATTTGTTTAGAACGTAGAAATGAATTCCCGGCACCCCTTGTGCAAGGAGTTCCTTTGATTGTTGTATGCACAACTCAATTCCGATATCCCGTGCTTTATTGTCATCATCGATTGCTGAGTCCAGCTTCTCCTTTAGTTCCAAAGGAATGGTTGTGCCGCACATTGATGTAATTCTTCCTATTTGTTTGGCCGACAGGATAGGCATGATTCCGGGGATTATCGGTACGGTTACTCCAATATCGCGCACCCTTTTTACATAATCGAAGTAAAAGTCATTATTAAAAAAGAGTTGTGTAATTACCACATCTGCTCCAGCATCTACCTTTCTTTTTAGATTAACTAGATCAGTTGCTAACTCACAAGCTTCCACATGCTTTTCAGGGTAGCCTGCAACAGCTATTCCAAAATGGCCTTTATTGCCGGTTTTCGCTTCAAAATTTCTTATATGTTCGACAAGTTCGTTTCCGTAAGAGTAACCATCTTCAGGCTTTACGAAGGTTTGCGTTCCTTCAGGAGGGTCTCCCCTAAGCGCAACTATATTTCTGACACCGGCGTCATTAATACGCTGAAGGATAATGTCCAGCTCTTTTTTTGTAGCTCCCACGCATGTTAGATGGCAAGCGGATTCAATGCCAAAATGGTTTTTTATTAGGGACGCTATATCAAGCGTTTTCTCCCTTGTGGTACCCATAGCCCCATATGTTACGGTGATGAGGTCGGGGTTTAGAGCTGCAAGCTCTGAAAGTTCATTTTTTAAATTGTCGTACCCCTTTTCTGTCTTAGGGGGGAAAATCTCAAACGATATAATTGGTTTTTTATCTTTATAATTTGAATAATCGGAAAATAGCATAAATTCACCTCTAGAATTCTTAAACCAATAAATTCTTTCACTTGTACAGCCCTTTGTCAAATTCATTATAGTAAAAAAAATGAGCTATTGAGTCTAGATTTGACTTGATATGATTATTTAATATCATAGATTTACATTGTTGGTTTCAATAAATCATAGTTAAAGAGTTCACAATGGGGCGCATATAATGATTAGTTTTAATCGAAGTAACACTAAATTATTGCTGTTTGGCTGCTTAGTTTTGATGCTAAGTATCTCTTGTCAGCAGGCTAAAGAGATTCCTAGTCAAATATCTGAAGACATTCCTAATCCTGTAAGCGATTTTACCCAGAAGGATAGATATAAACTCGGGCTCAGATGGTACCAGCAGGGGCAGTATGATATTGCAAAGAAGATGTGGAAACCTATGGCAGAGAACGGTGACTGTGATGCTGAGTATGCTCTGGGCTTATTATATTTCAATGGACTTAGTGTGAGAAAAAATCGCAGCACAGCTCTTGAGTGGTGGGGCAGGGCTGCAGAGCAGGCACAGCCGCAGGCATTGAATAGCGTCGGAGTCGTTTATTCTCATCTCAGGGTGGCTTATACTACTCTTGACTGTAAAAAGGGCTGCGGCGAGGCTAAGAACCTTATTACAGCTTATAAATGGTTTGGACTTGCTATTGAGTACGGCCCGCCACGTGAGGTTAAGTTTGCCCAAAAATCTTTGGATCTTATCAGCTCACAAATGACTGATGTTGAGGTTGACGGAGCTAAGATAATGATTGAGGAGTGGGAGCCTAAGCCTTCGAAATGCAAATCGCGCGGATTCTTTATAGTGAATTGAACTATCCTTATTTGTTCATCGTTTTAATTTGTCCCATATAAGCATTGCTAATCTAATTTTTACCTCACTTTATTTCTCTTCAGCACCACAATATTGAATATGTATTCTCCTTCCTTGACAATGAGTAGCGACCTGGTAAATTGATTTTGAAAACGAATATCAATATTAATTAATGGAGGTTTTTCTTAGGATGAGTAGACAAATATCGCATTTAGATTTTAGCTCAGTCTGTAAGATTGTCATTCCGTTCTTCGTGGTTTTTTTCGTGATTTTTTCAATCAATGGTTTATCGGAAGAACTTACCCAAAATCAAAAAGAGTTCTCGGATTCAATAGAGTCTTATAACAAATTGAGAGCACAGCAGATAGCCCAGCAAGCAAAGTATGAAGAGCAATCTCAACAAAACAATAAAAATATCGAAGTTGCTCAGACACTCAGTAATGATAAAACAGAAACCCAGGATGAGAGGATAGAACAATTAGAACAGAAGCTTAATAGTGTAACTCAGGAACTTCAGGAACTTAAGGCTGGAGGGGTTCCAGACGATAAGTTACAGTCGATTGAAGATAAATTAAGCATTCTTGCAGAAGAAATTGACAATATTAAATCCGCCTCAGTAGTTTCTGATCCAACCTATGAGCAGGTCTACGGGGCAGGGCCGGCAGCATCAAAGGTTTATCTAAAAGATAAAGGATTATCCATCGGAGGTTACGGAGAATTATTAGTCGGTCAGGTAAGGGAAGACGAAAATAATATTGTAGATACACAGAGAGTAGTGCTCTATTTCGGCTACAAATTTACAGACAGAATAATATTTAACTCAGAGATTGAGTTTGAGCATGCGACCACAGAAGAAAATAAAGATGGGCAGGATGGTTCGGTATCTGTAGAGTTCGCTCTTTTGGATTTTCTCCTCATGCCGGAGCTTAATCTAAGAGCAGGACTGCTCCTTGCTCCTTTCGGCATAATAAACGAAGTGCATGAGCCAACTACTTTCTTTGGGGTATTCAGACCTTCAGTGGAAAGACAAATAATTCCTACAACATGGAGAGAAAACGGTTTGGGTATTTTCGGAGATATTGATCTTGGGTCGGCTGGATCGATAAATTACAGATCATATGCAATGAACAGTTTTGATGCCAGAGGGTTTAGAGCAGCAAACAACAGATCTCTTCGTAATAGAGGTGGTCGAGCCAGATTCAATGATATTGCCTGGGTAAGCAGGGTAGAGTATGAGCCAGTGCCGTACGTGGCAATAGGGGCGTCTGCTTTCCTTGGAAACACCGGGCAGAATGAAAGAATCGATAATGCTGAATCGCTTTTTAATGGAGATAAACTTGATGGTTTCTTCCAGATGTACGAGGCCGATATACAACTGCAGTACAGAGGATTTGAAGCGAGGGGGCTTTTTGTTTATACAACGCTTGATGACGGTGCCAGGATTAACGCCTTGAACGATTTGGAGGGTGACGATTCAGTGGGAAGTGAGCAGTGGGGTTATTATGTAGTAGGGGCATATAATGTGCTTACACTTACCGACTTCTCTAGTCAGTATGCTCAGTATTTAGCGCCTTTTGTGAGGTGGGAACAATACGATACGCAGGCTAAAGTACCCTCAGGATTTATTAGGAATCCGGCAAATGACAGGAGTGATCTTGCTATAGGGCTAAATTATAAGCCGATACCTAATGTGGTTGTGAAGGCGGAATACAAGTACCTAGATAATCAGGCTAATGATTCTGAAAATCAATTAAATTTTGGACTTGGATATGTGTTTTAAGTCTGGTTAAATATAAATTCAAAATAAGGGCGTAGAAACTTGTTTTCTGCGCCCTTTATATTATAAAAAACACATTGGATTATGAAAAAGACATATATAACGTTAGTATTATTCATGTTTTTCTCTTTAAACGCCGTTCCCACTACGGAAGCCAAAGTTTTTATGAAACGGGATGAAGCGCTAAAGATAGCTTTTCCTGATGCTGTGGAGATTGAAAAGAACGAAATCTTTTTATCTTCAGATCAGTCTCAAGCTATTGAATCTCTATCCCAAGCAAAGAATGAATCTAAGCTCTATATAATTTATGAGGCTAAAAATGGGGAGAAAACTTTAGGTTATGCTATAATAGACACCCATAGCTTAAGGACCAAGACCGAGACGGTAATGTTTGTAATAAACCCTGACGGCAGCTTGAGACAGACCGAGGTGTTGGCGTTTTTCGAGCCTCCTGATTATCAAGCGGGGGAAAATTGGATAGCGCTATTTGAAGGTAAAACTTTAGAAGATGGTTTAAAGCCAGGAAAGGATATCCCAAACATTACAGGGGCTACTATTACTGCGAATTCGCTCTCACAGGCGACTAGGAGAATTCTCGCGGTGTTTAAAGTAGCATCGGATGCGGGACAGTTAAACTAGGGCAGGAATACAACATTGCGCTTCTTCATATCACCCGACATTAAAAAAAATACACTTCTAAAGTTAATCGTCGCATATACTGTGCTGTTTTTCTTCTTTCTTTGGATTACAAACCTTCTCTTATATCTTCAGGTAG
>Ga0307377_10002197_pt1 | contig 23310 bp, 26 predicted proteins | sample TR3MG_FD_202535 | JGI IMG/M metagenome (GOLD analysis project Ga0307377, IMG submission 202535) | Soil microbial communities from Risofladan, Vaasa, Finland - TR-3 | ecosystem: Environmental > Terrestrial > Soil > Coastal area > Acid sulfate soil | place: Finland: Risofladan, Vaasa | collected...
AGGCTGGCTATCAAGCTTCAAAAGCAGATGCTTTTCTGTTCTTCTTTAGGGATACTAGATTTACTACTACTAGCCCTAATATAAGGTTATCATTACATGCTTATTCTGGTGATATTACATATAATAAGTTTGATTTTGCAGTTTATAATCAAAACGTAGTGTTGTATTCATTTACTTCTAGAAAATATAATTATTATACGGACAGAGGAAAATGGTTTCATGCTGTTGTCAAACGTGAAGGTGATGTTTTTAGTTTTAAACATTGGTTGACAGATGACCCAGAACCAGAGGATTGGGATATTGTAGTTACTTTAAATGATTTACCAACCTTTAGTGGTCCAGTTACAGCCTATACACACACCAATGCTTATGCTGGTTTTGACGATATAACACTAATTAATGTGTCATCGTTTATAGCAACTAATGATAGTGCAAATAAATTGGCAGTAACTGATTCCTCTGGAGTTAATCAACTTTATGTTGAGAATTCTTATTGGAATATAACGCAAGATGTAGCTAGTCTTTGGGTAAAAGTTCCATTTATAAGCAGCTCGTCTGATACTACTCTTTATCTTTACTATGATAATACTATGCCAGAGAATGATTACTATGTGGGAGTATCTGAGACCTTACCAGCCCTTACTGTGTGGGAAGATTACTCTTTGGTTTTGCATTTTGTTAATTATCCGCTGGAAAATTACCCCTGTGTTATTGACTCCACTACAAGTGGAAACAAATATACCCCATATAATGTAGATTATAAATTTTATAACTATGCGTTTTATACAAAAGACACTACTGTGTCTGGTTTATCTTTATTACCACAAGATAGTGGTACTTTAGAGGCCTTTTGTTCTCATAATTCTGATTATATAGGCTATTTGTACTCAACAACCTTAAGCGGTTATGTAAATGCTAATGAGTTCTTTATAGATTCTGATGGTGGGTTAGTTATTAATGAGACACAAGGAGTCCAATCTAAAAGTTTAAATGTGGGTTACGACGATGGTACTGAAAGAAACTATTCTTTCGTGTGGGGGTCTGATTTCAGAAGAATCATTGTTAACGGCGATCTTTTAACAATAAGTAATGATGATGTAGGCTTTGAGTATACTGTTGGTTCTGGTTCTTGTCATGTTGGTAACAGTTCTTATAGTTTAAACAATGGCCTGCAAAATAATATACATGGTAATATCAGGGATCTTTTTATTTCAACTACAGCAAGGTCTGCTGCGTGGTTGAAGGCTAGTACGTTTAATTTTTTAGACGAACTAGTCAGTTTTCATATGGAAGATTCTGATATACGTATATATGTTGATGAGGAAAATATATGGACAAATGATCCCTATATATATAGACCAGATCATGATGGTTTGTATGTGTATGATATGGATACTAGTTTAGTAAATTTTATTAGTTATCCAGAAGGTTTTAATTCTGTCTGGGCAAATGATAGTTATGTTTACTTAGCTACCACTTCTTCAGGTATTTTTAGACAATCAGTTACAACCATAACTGGTTCGGCCCAGTTTAGTAGTTATAAATATTACCCAAATATTACATCTAATGCTGTTAGATATATGAGTGGTGGTGGTGACTACTTATGTGCTGTCACATTTTCTGGAGTTGATAGATATAAAATATCTAATAACTCTAGACAATCCCACAGTTTACTGGGTGTAAATAAATGTTATCAGACAAGTAAAGGTGATTATTATTATAGTTTAAACAACTTTGATATAAATGGTTTAGATGATGTTGTATCTAACTGGAAGTATTGTGTTGTTGTATATCTTAATAATAGGGTTCCAGTTAATGACTATATTTTAACGTTAGAAATACCTTCTAGTATACCTATACATTCTAATTCTAAGCCTGGCGGAGTAGATTTTAGAGTAGTAGATGATAGCTACAATACAGTTAGTTTTAATATTGAAAGTTGGGAACCACATGAGATAAGCATATTTTTAAATTTAAGATTTAACACTAAAAAAATATTTTTATTGTTTGGTAATGAAAGAATTTTTTCTTCTACTTCTACTACGGAGAATGTTTATTTGTTCTCAGAAGATTTTGATTATAGTTTTCCAGAAAATTTAGTATTTTCAGATAGTGGTTATAACTATAATTCGTATTATATTGCTGATGGTAAGTTAAAAATGCATTGTCATAGTAATTCTTATACAGTAAGTATTACGTCTACTAATTATTTTTCTAATTGTTTGTTTGAGTGTAGATTTAGGCTCATACAAAACACTTATTTAAGAGATTTTGATATGGCGATAGGGTTTTCTGGTAATCCTCAGTGCTATGTTGGTTGTACTGTAAGCACTGATGAGTATGCACATAGGTTTTATTCAGGCTCCAGTTTAGGAACAATATATGGAACTGAATTGGCTATGTATGATTATAAAACAATAAGTATCACTAATTCTAAATATTTACAGATGTCAGAATTAGGTCAAGATTTGTTAGTATCTAATAACCAGCTTTTAAGTGATATACCTAAAAAATTCTTTGTTAGTTTTACCAATGCTTCTACTGAGCCAGACCTTGAAATAGACTGGATACGTGTCAGATCTTTAAATGCATTTCCAGAATCTATATCTTATACTTTTAGTTCAGTTTTAGATACTAGTACTATATTTCCACCAGTAAAACTATATGCCAATTATTATAATACAAGTAGTAGTTATGAGTACAACTTTAAAGACTTGCCGTCAGCAGCTGTAAATAAAATAAATGATATTTTTGTTACAGAAAATACTTCTAGTATTGATGACTCAAATACTATTTTTCTAGCTACTGATAATGGTGTAGTTGTATTAGAAGAAAATTCAGTCTCTAATGGTGATTTTAATAAAAAGTATTATCGTGTTGAAGAGGTGTCTGCACCGACAAATCTTAGTTTACCTGAATTTTATTTTTGGCTAGATGCTTCAGCAACTAGTACTATTACTTTAGATGAGTCGGGTAATGTTGAAATGTGGGAAGATAGAACTTTAAATGGTAGAAAACTCCAGCAAACTAATCCAAATCTTCGGCCGAATTACATATCTAATTCTGTAGTAGGGGATGGGGTAGATAAGCGTCTTTATTCTCTTAATATAGGAATTCTAGATGGTACCGTTACTGCTTATTCAATATTCTTTGTTACTACACCAAAAGAAGCCTGGAGCCCCTGGTTCCCTGTTGGTGAATCTTCTAGTGGTACTGCTTATTATTCTTATGATCAATATAACAATAATATTCTTAGGTTTGATGGAAATACCGGTACCACAAGCAGTCCGGTAGCACCTATATTTAGTATTTCTAGTAATAGAATATCTATGACGGAAACTAGGAACAGTTATGCTCCATACCTTGTGGCCAGAGAAGTAGATATTGGGACTAATACCCCAGCGGTAGTATCTTTTGTTAGAGATAGTAGTGGTTATTTAAGAAGTTCAGTTAATTTTGAACCCCAGGTTCTGGGAAAAAAGAGTAGTATTATTAACTTAACTATGACTAACGGATTACGTAGCCCAGCTTCCTATAGATATCCTACTGATTGTTATAAGGGTTACATACATGAAATCATATTTTTGACATATGAAGTTGACTATTTAACAAGATGCTTTATTGAAGGTTACTTAGCAAACAAATGGTTATTAACTCAGCATTTGTCTGAAAATCATCCGTATAAAAATTACATATATAATATTATATAGTTGACAAAGTAGAATTAATGATTACTATAGTTGATAAAGGAAAAGGTATATATGATTATTAGGAGAGAAACAAGGGCAGGGTCTAACGACCTTAATGTTGCTTATAGGCCCTGCAGAATAGATGAACTAGTTGGAAATGATATAAGTAAGAAAATTATAAGAAATGCTTTAGACGCTAAAAAAATCCCACATACTCAGCTATTTATCGGCGATGCAGGTTGTGGGAAAACCACTGCGGCTAAGATTATAGCTTTAGGGTTGAATTGTGAAGAGAACGGTGTAAGTTCAACACCATGCTTAAAATGTAATTCCTGTATTAGTATACTTGAAGGTAATAGTATAGACGTAAAAGAAATTAATGTAGGCCAATCCGGCGGGAAAGATCATGCTGAGGCTATTGTTAAAGACTTACCAATGTCTCCATTTAACAGTAGGTTTAAAGTTTTAATTTTTGATGAAGCACATAAGCTAACAGATGCGGCCAAGGATCTTCTTTTAAAACCAACCGAAACAGGTTATGATCATGTATATTTTATATTCTGTACAAACCAACCAGATAAACTTAGGAATAAACTTAAAAAAGGTGGCGAGCCTTTCTTAGATCGCTGTTCTGTTTTAGTTTTTAATAAGCTAGAAACATATCAGATAAAAGATTTATTAAAAAATGTTTGTGAGTTTGAGGGGCTTAATTACATACAAGAGATTTTAGATCTTATTGCTGAAGAGTCTAAAGGTGTGCCTAGAAATGCTTTAGTCTGGTTAAATCAAGTATCTATAGAAAATTCTTGGAATCTAAAAGCTGCTCGAGCCATATGTAATGTTATTTCCGAAGAAGATATACCAAGAATAATGGATTTAAACAAATCTTTATTGTCAGGAAGTTTTAAAGATTCTGTAGCTATATTTGATGAAATAAAGAAAGCAGCTTCAGTTGAGAGTGTAAGGATACATGTGGCTGGGTTTTTTGTAGGTTGTTTAAAAAGAGCTAAAAAGGTTCCAGATGCTAGAAAATTTTCGGCGGCCTTAGATGTATTAGTTGAACCTATATATGAACAAGGACTACTTTCTGAACATAAATGGTATAATTATATGTTCAAAGTTACTGATATTATAATGGTACATAGTAATAGGAGACAATAAAGAATGGCGTTAATTGAAAGTAATGAAGTTAATTTACCAAAGCCAAACTATGATTATATAACAAACGAAGAAGATGCTAAAAAAGCTATGGCTTTTTTAAATAATTATAACATTCATTCTATAGATACTGAAACGACTTCTCTGGATGTTTATGAGGCTAAGTGGTCTCTCCTACAGATAGGGGTTAATAATAAGATCTTTGTTTTTGATTTGAGATATGATACGGAGCATAGTAGTTTACATCCTAAAGTACTAGAACCTATTCTAAGAGACCCAAGTAAACTACGTATATTACAGAACGCTGCATATGATACTAAGATAATCAAACTTGCATTAGGATTTTATTTGGATAATGTTTATGACACAATGCTTGCTGAGCAGCTTATTAATTTGGGCTTGAACTTTAAGAAAGCTAATCTAGCTGCTTTAGTCTACAAATATTTAGGATTATATTTACCAAAGGAGCCAAGAGATACCTTTACTAATTACTTTCAGAAGTTTGAAGATTTTCAATTAGAGTATGCAGCAAATGATGTTGTTCCATTACAAATGATAATGGATTTACAGCGGGATAGAATTGCAAATGAGGGTTTAGAAAATGCTTGTCGTTTAGAGTTTGATTTTGTTAAGCCGCTGTGCGAGATGGAACTTAATGGTATATTAATAGACACAGAAAAATGGCGACTTATAATGTCTGAGGTTGAGGGCGAAAGAAATTCTGTGCGTAAAATAATACAAGACATGTTGTCGGAAGTTGAAGCCCAAAAAACTCTTTTTGGAGGTTCTACTTTAAATGTAGATAGTAATATTCAACTTAAGAAGACCTTAAATAAGTATGGATTAACTCTGGAAAATACAAGTGAGAAGGCTCTAAGTAATTTAAGAGGACTACCAATTGTAGATGCTATACTTGATTATAGAAAAGCAAATAAACTTATAAGTACTTATTCTGAATCTCTTTTAGCTAAAATTAATAGTCATACTGGAAGACTACATACAGATTTTAGACAGATGGTTTCTACTGGCCGTATGAGTAGTTCTAATCCTAATTTACAGAATATTCCCAACAAACAGAAATTTAGATCTTGTTTTGTGGCGCAAGAGGGTTACTCATTGCTGACTGCTGATATGTCTGGTGCCGAACTAAGAATATTAGGCAATTTATCTGCCGACCCAGTGTTTGTAGAGGCTTATTCTACAGGACAAGATTTGCATACAAGAACAGCGTCAGAGGTTTTTGATACTCCTTATGATAAAGTTCAAGCTAAGATGAGAAAAGCTGCCAAGGCAATAAATTTTGGATTGATTTATGGAATGTCATCTAAAGGTTTATCAGATAGGTTGAAGATACCAAGAAAAGAAGCTGAACAGATGATTAATAAGTATTTTAATAGGTATAAAAAAGTTAAGCAATATTTAGATAAATCTGCTAGTGAGGCTGTTAGGAAACGATACAGTGTTACAGTTTCCGGCCGAAAAAGATATTACAATATGCCTCCTTTTGATCATCCAGATAGAAAAAACATTCAGAGGGGTATAGAAAGACAAGGTATGAATGCTGCTATCCAAGGAGCCAACGCAGACACAATAAAAGAAGCTATGATAAAACTAGTAGATAGAATCTCTAATTATGATGCAAGACTACTTCTTACAGTGCATGACGAGGTCGTCGTAGAGGCCAAAGACGATCAGAGGCACGAAGTAGCGAAAATTGTATCGCAGTCTCTAGTTGATGGTTTTGGAACTTATTTTAATCTAATTCCTATGGAAACAGATACGTTGATTGGTCCTTGTTGGATAAAAGAATCTTGCGAAGCTGAAATAACTCCAAAAACAAAGTGTGGTAGTAAAGAAATGGTGTTTGTTAAAGATAGTAGACGTATTTCAAAATTGATATGTAAAAAATGTGGAAAAGAGCAGGAATAATGTCACGATTTAAAATGTGGTAATAGGAGGTTTTATGCTGGCTAATGGTTTAAAAATTTTTTATGAAATAAGAAACGAGAATGCAAGAGTACCAGATTATGCACATCATACAGATTGTTGTTGTGATTTATACTCTGTAGAGGACGTTGTTATAAAAAGATTTGAACGTAAGTTAATAGACACTGGGTTTGCTATAGAAATTCCAGAGGGTTTTGAGGCCCAAGTCAGGCCCCGATCTGGAAATGCTTGGAAGCATGGTATTACTGTTTTAAATACTCCAGGAACTATAGATGAAGATTATAGAGGTAACATAAAAGTTATGTTAATAAATTTAGGTGAAAAGCCTTACACAGTAAATATCGGTGATAGGATTGCTCAATTAAAATTCAGTCCAGTTTATAGAGGGTATTTTATTAAAAAAGAAGGCAGTCTTTCATCTACTACCAGGGGTATAGGTGGTTTTGGTAGTACTGACGCCAAGGGGGCAAATTAAAAAATGTTTATAGACCCGTTCCAAGAAAAAATATGGCAGGATAAGTATCAATATAAAGGAGAAACATATGAGCAGTTTTGTCATAGAGTAGCTGATAATATTTTTCCTGACGATAAAGAAAGAAATGGATTACTTTTTAATTTTCTTATGGAATTTAGAGGTTTGTTTGGTGGTAGAGTAAATTCTAATATTGGAGTGGATGAACAAGGTCTTACTTTGTTTAATTGTTTTATAGAATGCGTATCTAAAAATCCAGACTCTCTAGAGGGTATAATGGATATGGTTACTAAATATGCTTTAACACTTAAAACTGAGGGTGGGGTTGGTTTTTGTGCAAACTTTCTTAGGCCATCTAAAACTTTAATAAAGAAGATTGGTGTTACTACTCCAGGCGCTATAAAGTTTTTAGAAATATTTGATAAAACATCTGAAGTTATTACATCTGGAAGTGTAGATAAAGACGATAGTTATCAAGGTGTTCCTTCTAAGAAAAGTATTAGGAAGGGAGCCACTATGGTGACTATGAGTATCAACCATCCAGATATAGAAGAGTTTATAACAGCCAAATCTATTCCAAATAGATTAACTAAGATGAATATGTCCGTGTTAATTACAGATGCTTTTATGTATGCTGTTGAGAACAATATGGATTGGGATTTGTGGTTTCCAGATATTAATTATGAAAATTATGACAATGAGTGGGATGGAAACTTTGAAACCTGGGCCGAAAAAGGTTATCCTTTTGTTATATATAAGACCATTAAGGCTACAGAGTTGTGGGATTTGTTGTTAAAAAATACCTATAATAGAAATGAGCCTGGAATATTGTTTGTTAATAATGCTAGACGTATGGATAACCTACATTATCTAGATGGCGGTAGTATAACATCTACCAATCCTTGTGTTGTTGGAAGTACCTTAGTGCCAACAGATAATGGATTATTTCCAGCAAAAGATATTGTAGAAAATCAGGTTTTACAAACTACTTTAGGTTTTGGTAAAGCTAAAGAAATAAAAAAATATGAAAATGAAGAAATATATAGGGTGTTTTTTTACGATGGTTTTTACCAAGACGTTACTAAAGGTCATATATTTCATAGTATGATCAATGACCAAGAATCAAGAAAAACTTGGAGTAACACTGAAAGACTTTTTAATCTAGATGCAGGTAGCTTTGTTAGAAAAGAATGGTATAAAAAATTTCCTGAGTATAATAAAAAGTTAAATAGAGACGTTGGTCTTTTAATAGGTCTTTATCTTGGCGATGGTAGCTTTTCTAATTATCAGTGTTTTAATATATCAACTAATTCTAAAGAAGATAACGCGTTCATAGAAGAGTTGTACAGCAGACTGGGTGGCTCTTGTAGAATAGATGAATCAGAAGGGCACTGTGTTCGATATTATTTTACTAATAATAGTAAAGCATTAAAATCTTTATTTATGGAGTTAGGAATAAATCCAAACGGAAAGGTTTTTGATCCATTAAAGCTTTTAAATACTAATGAAGGTTTTATTAAAGGCATTATAGATGGTTTAATTTCTTCAGATGGTGATGTTAATTTAAAAGGTAGATACCCTCAAATTAGGTTTAGTAATTCTAATTTTAACTTACATATATTAATGAAACACCTTATGTTGTTTGTTAAGGCTGATTACAAAGTTTATAACTCTAAAAAGTCAGGTGAGATTTCTAAAATATATGGTAGAAAGGTTACACGTAAGAAGGATTGTCCTACAGGTGTAATAGACAATGACTCCATTCTTAATTTATATAATGAGTTGGGGTATTTGAGTAATAAAAATAAGAATCAATTACTGTTAGAGACAATAAAAACGAAGCAGTTGAATGGTGTTAAATGGAAAACTAGAATAAAAAGCATAGAATATATCGGTAGGGATACAGTATACGATTTATATGAACCCAAATCAGATGATTGGAACCATGAGGGTTATGTATCTAGGGGCTGTGGAGAAGTGTTTGGAAATACTGGAAATATCGTATATAATATGCAAGAATTAGCTCTCGGTGATGTGTGTGACTTAGGATCTATAAACCTAACTAAATACTACACTATAGAGGATAATAAATTTTGCGTGGAAGATCTAAGAGAAGATGTAGACTTGATGGTTAGAGCCCTTGACAACATCATTGATGTATCCAACTATCCGTTACCTATGTATGAAAATGCAGCTAAACTTAAACGTAAAATTGGTTTAGGCTTAATGGGTGTAGGTTCTCTTATGATGATGATGGGAATTAGGTATGGCAGTGAGGAATGTGTAGACATTTTAGAGTCTATATTATCTGAAACAATAAATCATGCTTATAAAACGTCTGCTATTATGGCTAAAGAAAAAGGACCTTTTCCCCTTTGGGATAAAAAAGCTTTGGATGGTGGGTTTTTAAAACACAGTGGTGTTTTGAGGCCTGAAGTTATTAAATTAATAGAAGAGAATGGTTTAAGAAACTCTGCACTTATGGCTATAGCTCCCAATGGTAGCTTATCTATTGTAGCTGGGAATATTTCAGGTGGCCTAGAGCCGGTATTTGATACTGAATTTAGTCGTTGGAATCGTGTTGAAGGAAAGAAAGTTGACTTTGAGCACCCTAATATTCATAAAGGTGAGTGGTTTGAAACAGACTATCTTAAAGAACAACAAGTAGCTGATGAAGTTATACTACTATCTAAAGATAATGAATACAGGATAGATAAGAATAATGGTCTTTGTAAAAAAGTAACTATAAGTGACTACGGTTATAATATAGCTAAAGCCCATGGCCGAACCGAATTTACTACAGCTAAAGAGCTTTCTGTAGCTGAGCATTTGGGGGTTCTTAAGGTGTTTGCTAAGTATATAGATCAGTCTTGTAGTAAAACCATTAACTTACCTAATGATATAGCTTTTGAAGACTTTAAAGAGCTTTATGGTAGTTTGCATAGCTACGGTGTTAAAGGGTGTACTACTTATCGTGAGGGTACGTCTGTGGCTATACTAGAAACTGAGAAAAAAGAAACACAGAAGTCGATAAAGAAACAACAAAAAGAATTTTTAGCACACTTTAAGGACCAGGAGAACGGGGATATAATTGCTACTGAAGTTAAACTTCCAGAACAATATCCAGCTCAAGGATATGTTTTAAGATCAGAAGGCAAGAAGTGGTATTTACATGTGGCCTTTAAGGACAAGGCTTGCACTCGACCGTTTGCTGTTTTTGTAAATACAAACAATAAAGAAGACAATACTGTAACATATAATGCCTTAGAAAAGATGGAAGAAATAGCTTTATCTAAAGGGCTTAATGGTAGTTATATAGAAGAAACTAAACGTAAATATGCTTACCAAAAAAATCCAGTAAAGATTTGTCGGATGATTGGTTTGTTGCTCAGACATAATGTTGATGTTTATGATATAATTCGTGGTTTTGATGAGCTTGCTGGAGCAACTCCAGGCACGTTTGTGTTTAGAATGAAGAAGTTTTTGGCTCAGTTTGTTAGGAGTATAAGTGAGCCTGAGATCTGCCCAGACTGTAAAGAAAAAGCATTAATATTTTCACAAGGCTGTTTTTCTTGTCAACAGTGTGGCCACAGTAAGTGTAGTTAATTATATTATAGGAGGGAAAAATGAGATTAGGATTTGATCTTGATGAGGTGGTTGTTAATCTTACAGCTGAGTTTGAAAAATATCTATATGAAAATTACGATATTGATTGGCCATTTAACTGCTTTGTTAATTATGATTTTGTTAAGTGTGTTTTTCATGAAAACAACGACATTAATGCTGGGATTGTTGATGATATGTTAAGGGTAGCTAATGATGCTGAATTTCAATTTAATGCTGAACCACATGATGATGCTAGAGAGGTATTACAGAAACTTAAGAGGGCCGGCCATAAAATATATTTTATAACATCTAGACCTAAACAAAATCAACCACTAACTTTTAGATGGCTAAGACAAAATGATATTCCATTTGATAGTTTAGAGGTTATTGGGCACTCTAAACAAAAAGGAGTTTTTGGATTAAAATATAAATTAGATATGTTTGTAGATGACCTTGAGAAACATCTAGAGTCTATGTGGTTGTATAAAAAGAACTGGCGAAAAGGTTTGATTTTATTAACCAAACCTTGGAATTCAGACTCTGTTGATGGGAGTAGATTTTTGCGTATTGACAATTGGCAGGATATATTAAGACATGTTGGTATACAAAATAGATAAATTTTTATACTTGACAAATTAAAATAATGTATTATGTTAGTCTATATAAAACTTATTAGCTAGGAGGATTTATGTCAAAAGTAAAGTGTGGCGTCTGCTCAAACGAAGTTTCTGGTATATGTAAAATTAAGAAAATAGGAGTTAAAGCCAATAAGCCTAGAACATGTGAGGCTTATCTGTATGATAGTACTAAATTAAGACCAAGAAAAGAAACTAATGTTATTAGTTTTGGGTATAAAGCACAGCAGGAGGCTAAAAAGAAACGAAAAGCAGAATTAAAAGAACTTAAAGAGGCTCTTAAAAGAGAGAACGGAGCTATAAGAAGTACTAAATCAGCACCTGAATACGGATTGGTTAGGCAAACTCCTCCTAAGGATAGTAATTTTAAAGTTCCTAGTGGAGATTCAAAGCACCCATTGACTGGAGACTTAAGTAGATTTATGACAACAGCCAACAAAAAGGAAAATTAATTATGGATTTAAAATGTGGTAGTTGTGGTGGGAGTTATGTGTTCAGTATAAGAAATACAGATGTTTTTGGGCCAATAATAGATACAGTTTGCCCATTATGTGGGCATCTAACACGTAGAAACTGGAGTGCTTACTTGAAAGCACAAACGGATCATTTGAGTGGTAATTTAAATAGGGCTAATGCTATGATAAGTATGGCTAAAAAGATGTGGGAAGTTATAGAACCAGAGAAAGAAATTTATAAGAAGAGAAAAACAAAATGAGTTTTCCTGACTATTCTGTAGAGGATGAAGTAAGTTCTCTAGGTTATAAGTATGTGGTTGGTACGGACGAAGCTGGACGCGGGTCAGGATCTGGCCCTGTAGTAGCGGCTGCTGTTAATATACCTAAAGAGCATAGACCTTTGTTTATTAATAAAGTGAATGACTCTAAGAAGCTTAGTCCTAAAAAAAGAGAAGAGTTATTTGACTTAATAATGCAGAATTGTATGGTTGGTGTTCAAGATATAAGTCCGGAGATTATAGATAAAATAAATATCCTAGAAGCAACTAAGCTGGCTATGAGAAGTTCTATAGAACAGTTGGGCTATTTTGACTATATACTTATTGATGGTACTGTAGATTTATCAAAATATATAAAAGATTGTCCTATGCAAAAAATAATTAGAGGAGATTCTAAGAGCGTATCTATAGCGGCTGCTAGTATTATAGCCAAAGTTACAAGAGATAGAATTATGCTGAGATTACATGAAGAGTGGCCTATATATAGTTGGGATAAGAATAAGGGGTATCTCACAAAGGATCATATAGATGCTATAAATACCTATGGTATAACAAAATATCATAGACAAAGTTTTAAGAAGGTGGGTAGATGATAAACAAAATGCTTGGTTTGTACTATTATATAGTTATAGCCCTAGTGGCAATATAATAGTAAGGAGTAAATAATGCTAAAAGTTACAAAACATGAATCTAATACTATATATTATACCTGTGACTGCGGAGCCAGGGGCATGTGTTCTTTAAAACCAGCCAATAAAGACTCAGCGATAGTTATAGATCTTAGATGTCCGTCTTGCCAAGAAACTGAAAGAATAACTATCCTACAATATAGTGATGAAGATAATAGACTTGAATTGCTACACAAATTGAAAAATAGAAGTGGAGATCTCGCCTGGGTGCCATCTATAAATGAGGAGATACTTTACGATGAGGGTTAATAAATGAATCTTGAATTAAAAAATAACTTTGTGGATGACAAACTTAAAGAAACTTATTTATTTTATTATAATGATATGCGTGACGAGCAAGTACTTGAAAAAATAAATGATATAATTTCTAAATGTGACTTAGATGTAATAAACGATACAGTAAATATAACTAAAACATCTATAGTTTTAGGCTTTAGTTACACAAAATGTCATGATAAAATTATAGAAAGTATATTGAATAGATTTCCGGTCGCCAGTGATATAGATGAGTTTGTAGTAAGTGTTGTAATAAAGGTATTGATAGCTACTGGATCACTAGATATGGGTAATTTACTATTACCTACACGGAATGTTATTAAAGAAGTTGCTTCAAAGCATTTTAGAATACCACCCGAGAAGGTTACAGATTATATGATGGAGTCTGTTTTGGATGCATCTAAGAGATTTGAACAGAAAAGTTATAGCGTGGAAGCTTCTAGAGTAGGTTCATGGGACGAATATTACTATGCTTTGAGTGAGCAAGTAGCACGTAATTCTAAATGTTTGTCTCGAAAAATAGGCGCAGTTATGGTAAGAGATAAAAGTGTTATAAGTACTGGATATAATGGTCCTCCAAGGGGCATACCAAGATGTGATATACGATGGAAAATAGATAGTGCTTTTATAGAAAAATATGGAAAAGACACTATTGTAAAAACTGAAGGTTTGTGTCCTAGAAGAGTTATAGGTTTTCCATCTGGTAAAGGTTTGGAAATTTGTCCAGCCGGCCATGCTGAAAGAAATGCTTTAATAAATGCTGTTAGACATGGTATTAGCTCCAAGGATGCTATTATATATATGACATGTGGCATACCTTGTGCTCCGTGTTTAGTAGAAATAATAAATGCAGGGATTAAAGAAATTGTAGTTACTTCTCTACTTATATATGACGAACTATCAAGTTATTTGTTAAATTATAGCAGCTTATCTATAAGGATGTACGATTTTATAAAATAAAAAAATGAACACATTCTGTTTTTTGTACTATATTAAGTTTAGAGGCCTAAGGCCTATTAAATCTAGGAGGAGATGCAAATGACAGAAACTTTTAATTTTGATTTTTATCAGATCCCACAGGTCGGTGTATATGAGCCTGATTTAACTACCAGTGGTATTGCTGGAGATGCTAGAACTGATGCAACCACCACTATAAGACGCACATTTGACATGAAGATGTCTAATTTCGGTGCGTATGAGGTGGGTGCTAGGCTTTCTTCAGACTATACTAGAACCAATACTATGGCTTTTATGGCCAAAGGTGAGTCTGAAGATGTTAATGTTATTACAGAAGACACTGGTGTTGGCCAGAATGTGAGTCTAAATAAGATTTCAGTTAATCATAATCCTTATATAGCTGGTAGTACTGTTAAACTTACTAGAGATGATCAGTTTATAAGAATGACTATGGCTAGAAACACAGGAACATCAACTAATGCTACTAATATTGATGTACCTAAGTTTGATGTTATGGATACAAATGTATCTACCGCCGCTGGGATTAATTTATCTACTAATGCAGCAATTAAAAACTGGCCTTCTGAAGGTTGGAGATCTTTTGGTGGAAAGTATGACTTTTTACCATATTCTGGTGGAACACTTAAGTAATATTTGAATGGATGATTTTTGTGAATGTGCAGACTGGCAAGAATTAAAAAATAATAACTCTAATATTTTCCAGCAGGATTTAACTTATGGTTGGGTCCTGCATTGGATAGAGCTTAGCGAGGAGCATGGGTATACACAGGTACATAGATATGGTATACAAATAACTTTTTGCCCGATGTGTGGTAAAGCATTGAAAAATCCATAAGGAATATTAAGGCTGATGATTGATAAGGACCCAACCCAGACGGGCAAAATAACTCTTGATATAGAGCTAAAAGATCTTTTAGATATAGTCTCTAAGTCTGGCGGTAGTTCAAAAATTAGCGAGCCCCTAACTTCTCATATAATCGAAGGTGAAGATCTTCGTAAGGCTTGGTTTAAGCACGTACTTATAAGTGTAGAAAAGCTTAACGATCTTATAGAGACCGTTAGGCGTATTGAGTTGGTTAACCTACGTTCGGAATTTAAAGATGATTTAAAAGTTTTAAATAGTAAGATGGAAAAAGCTGAGGATAACTTTAATAATTACAAATTAAATACAATAGACCCTATTAAAACTAGTATTGTTGAGCTAAAAGTTAAACTAGCTTTTTGGGTACTAATAGTAAGCACCATTGGTGGTGGTGTTGCTACTATTATTTTCACATTTCTAAAAGCTTTTATATTTAATAGTCCTGACTGACTGTAAAAATATTATGGAGTAAATAGATGATAGATGAGTTAAGGAAATTAAGAGAGCTAACGGAAACACTTACTGGAAACGGCTATTTGAGGGATCAGGCAGACGAGTGGGCATATGCTCTAGATGCTATTCCAGACTATATTTTTATAATTAACAATGCATTTAAAATCAAATTTGTTAATAGAGCATTATCTGATAAGCTAGGTAAAAGTAAAGAGGAGTTGTACAATAAACTGTGTTTCCAAGAGATAAGGGAATATCCTAGTGGTCTCCCTTCGTCAAATTGGCAAGGACGGGAGAGCGTAACTTTATATCCAAATTTGCAGGAAGTTTATGTAGAAAATTTAGATGGTTGGTTTGATATAACCAGATCTCCAATATACACAAATTCTGGGGATAATTTAGGATTTATATGTGTTTATCAAGATGTTTCTGATAAAAGAAACGCTTTAGATGATTTAATAGATAGGGAAGCTATGCTAGAAACCATCTTCAACACTGTTCCTATAGGTATGGGAACTATTGAGGCTAAGTCTAGGATTATATTTTCAGTTAATAAGTATCTTTTAGATATTTTGGGGTATACTGAAAAAGAACTTGTTGGTAATTCTGTAAGAGTTCTATACTCTAGTGATGATGAGTTCTTTAAAGCCGGCAAAACTAAGTATAGAGAGATTTTTGATAAAGGTATAGGTTCTGTTGAAACTTTATTTAAGACTAAACAGGGTAAGATACTAGATGTATTTTTAAAAACTGCAGTTATTGGTGGTGATAATTTGCTGGTTTTTACTGTACTAGACATAACCAACAGAAAAAATAGAGAACGACAATTAAAACTAAACGAAGATAGACTTGAATCAGCCCTAAGTTTATCTAGTATGGAACAAAAAACTGAGGAAGAGGTTATATCATATGCCCTAGAGGAAGCTGTTAGATTGACCGATAGTGAGGTAGGTTATATTCATTTTGTAAATGAAGAAGCACCTGATTGTGTAAATTTAAAACTACTTAAATGGTCAAAAAATACTGAAAAGAACTGCTCTGCAGAACGAACGGATCACTATCCATTAGAAAAAGCTGGTAGTTGGGCTGATTGTATTAGAATAGGAAAACCTACTATATGTAATAGCTATAGCGATCTTACTGAGGAACAAGGTAAAAAAGGATTGCCGGAAGGACATATAAATATAGAGAGATATATGAGCGTGCCGATTATGGATGGTGCCGAAACAGTAGCAATTGCCGGCGTAGGTAATAAAAAAACAAAGTATGATAAGTCTGACTTAAGACAATTAAATCTCTTTATGAATAGTATGTGGGATATAGTAAAAAGAAAAAGATCCGAGGATATAGCTTTTAAAAATGAAGAGAAATTTAAAGCCGTATTTATGAAGAGTAAAGACATTATAAGTATAATAAGAATTGATAATGAGAAAATTGTAGATGTTAATCCAGTATTTGAAAAATACTCTGGCTGGCCCAAGGCATATCTTATTGGAAAAACAACTACAGAATTGGGTTTATGGCAAAATAAATCTGAAAAAGATGAATTTTATAATGTTGTTTTGAAAGATGGACAAGTAGATGATTTTATATCTAATTTTAAGTTGAGAGATGGTACAGTTAAGGTTGGTTCTATATCGGCAGTATTAGTTATTTTAAACGATGTTCCACATATAATTTCAACTATAATAGATATAACATGAAAATTTTTATGACTTGCTACTTGACATTTAAATAAAGATGATTATATTAATAACGTTTGCGGGAGTCCTTGAAAATAATAGGAGGACATATCATGATGAAGAAAGATTTAACACTTTATACTGGCTCACCATTGAGCAGATTATTTAAGTTAGATCGTTTCGGTGATTTTACCGCAGAGTTTGATAAACTCTGGAAAAATTGGGATTTGGATATGAGAATGTTTTCAGACATGCAACCAAAGGTTTCTTTTCCAAAAGTAAACGTGACCGAAACTGATGAAGAGTACGTTGTTGAAATTGCTTTAGCTGGGTTTAAGACAGAGGACATAAGTTTAGAACTTAAAGACAACTGTTTGTGTGTTAAAGCAGATAGTGCAGAAGAATCTTCAGAAGAGGATAGAAAATACTTGATGAAAGAAATTTCTTCGAGATCTTTTAGAAGAGTTTTGAATTTTCCAACAAAGGTATTGCCTGATAATATAAAATGTGACCACGACAATGGTATAGTAAGGTGTGTTCTTTTAAAAGATCTGCCTAAACAAATTGAAAGCAATACTATAAAAATAGATATTAAATAAATTTACAATGGGCTCCCGCAAATATTTTATGGTAATTGTATTATGATAAAAAATAGCAACAAAAAAGCCTTCTTGTTATTAAAAGGAGGTGATTGATATTCCGAAGAACTTCGACGATTGTGTTAAATCTGGCGGAAAGGTTAAGACTAAACAACTAAAGAATAACAAATATATACGTATTTGTTATGATAAGGAAGGTAATTCTTATTCTGGCGGGGTTAAGACAAACAAGGAAAATAAACAGATTAAAACAGATAAAGAGAAGAAACAACTTGAAAATTCTAGAAGTTTAGCATCTAGTTTAGTAGAGCTTCAAAAACATTTTAATAGTAATTATCATCAAAACTAAGGAGAGGGAATTATGTCAAGATTTGTGGATATAGATGAGAGTGTAGTAGAGGTATTTTTAGAAATTATAGAGCAGCGTTTTCCTGCCCTAGCACAGCTTAAAATTAAGCTATTATTTGACACTAAGCGTAAAATTAAAGATGGTGATGTTTGTTTAGCTAGTTCAAAGCTTGCTAACGATGAGATTAAATTTTTTTCTAAAGATAATATAGCTGTTGATGGGTATGATGTCGTTATCGTGTTTGATATGAAAGCCTGGCAATTAGCTAATACTGTCGATAGAAATAGACTCATGTCACACGAACTACGCCACATATTTATTGATGAAAAGGGTGGCATTAAACTAATTCCTCATGATGTATCTGATTTTAGAATTGAGCAAAGTTTAAATAAAGATGATCCTGAATGGGGAAGTAGGCTTGCTGTTTTAGTTAATGACATATATGAACAAGAAAAGGAAATGGCGAAGCAGAGTAAAGCAATTAAAAAGGAGAATAATTATGGCGGATGAAGTTAAGACAAAAGATATACAAGAACTTACACCAGAAGAAAAAGCTCAAGCTTGGGCAGATTGGGTAAGATCTGAGGTAGAAGCAGCACTTAATATCTATTTACCAGTAGCAAAGAGTGGGCATATTAATATTAACTATTATCCACATGTTGTAGAGACACTTGATACTGGGGATGTGTTAGACAAATCAAAAGCAGATGGTGTATTGCTATCTATAATTTTTGAGTTTGAGAAACCTATAAAACTTTAATATTAAAATTCTCTTGCGGAGTTTATATGACAGATAAAGGACTTATTTATTTCAAAGATGGTAAGCTGCTTGTTGAAAGTGGTAATGTTAGAGTCTATAAGATGGCTGAAGAACTATACTTAGAGATAGGTGAGGGTCATACTTTATGGGCCCTTGAAAGCGAGATTCATGATTATATGGAGCAGCTTGTTGATTTTCCTAGGGGTGATTGTCTTGAAATTGGTCTTGGTTTAGGTGCAGCTTCTAGATATATTTTAACATTCCCTAGAGTAAAATCTTTAACAACTGTAGAATTAAATCCTGATGTTATAAAGGCCCACAGTCTGATAAAAGAGTCAGATCGTGGCTTAAATTTTGATTATAACAGCTCTAGACATAAGATACTGTTGTCTGATGGTATTTCTTATGCTTACCAAACTAAGAAAAAATATGATTTCATATTTATAGACTGCTATGATAGGATAGATGAAGAAACGATGCCTGTAATTGCCGATATGGCCCAGGCTTGTTCGAGAATATTAAAGCATGGTGGTAAGATGATGGGGTGGTTGGATAAGTATACAGCAGAACCTCATTACTCAATTTTTAATAGAATATTTAATTTTTATTAATAATTAATAATGTAACCTAAGTAGATTGAAGGGATAGTTTTTCTATCAACAATAAACTATGAGGTATTTATGGGAAAAATGAAAAACGATAGCATGAAGCAATTGTTTAGCAGAGCCCGTAAGGCTGTAGAAACCTCGAAGAAGTTGTCAACGAAAGATCGTAAGAAACTTAAGAGCTCAACTTTTTGTGGGCCGAATAGATCGTTTCCAGTCCCTGACTGTAAACATGTTGCCGTAGCTAAAACTTATTTGGCGCGCGCTAAATTTTCGGAATCCACAAAGAAACAAATTGCTGCCTGTATAAACAGGAAGGCAAAACAACTTGGATGCACGGTGTCCAAGAAGGCAAAGGCCTCTGAGCATGAATGGCTCAAGTTTATAGAGCTCAGTTACGAACAGAAACGACTTTATTCGTCAGATATTTTTTCTACAACTAAACAATTAGTCGAGGAATCTATCACAAATCCAGATATGAACCTGGATTTTGAATTTGTGCAAATAGATGAAGAAGTAACGGACTAGGGGTTTTAACAACAAGGGATTGGAGAAGGAACATGGATTTAGAATTACTCCAACAATCAGCCGCATCCTGCAAGGGATGTGAGCTTCACACTGGCCGTATAAATCCAGTATTTGCCAAAGGTAACCCAGAAGCCAAAATAATGGTTTGTGGTATGGTTCCAGCAGATGAAGAGAATAAAGTTGGACTACCGTTCGTGGGTAGAGCAGGACAACTGTTGGATAAGATTTTGGCAGATATCGGAAAGACAATTAATGATGTTTATATAACTAATTTAGTTAAATGTTACTTGGCGGCTGGCTTACCACTGAAACAATCATGGATAGATAATTGCCTACCTTATCTAATAGTTCAAATAAATTTAATACAACCAAAAGTAATTATAACCTTAGGAAAAGATGCAACCTTTAATTTGCTAGGCTTGGATAATAAGATGGCTTTGGGTAAAGTTAGAGGAACTGTAGATCAATACGACAGTAATATCAAGGTTATACCTACGTATCATCCCTCATATTTATTGAGAGGTGGTGGTGAAAAACATAAGAGTTATTTAGATGTTATTAATGATTTTTTACTTGCTGAAAAAATTGCCCTTGACATTTAATAATTAATACTTATATTACAATTAACTTAGGAGGGCAATATGATAGAAGTTAAAATAAACTTAGTTCCTTTTGGAATGAGAGAAGGCGAAAGACAGATAGGGTACATTAAGTTATGTAATGATGGCACTGGTAATACTGAATTTGGAAATTACAGATATGAAATTTCAGACGATTCAGGTGTTGTAATAAGTGGCTCTCTGAGAGGGTTTAAAAGAGAAAGAAATATTTTTCATCTCTTAAAAGAAGTATTAGATAAATCTATATTATAGCGGGGTGGAGCAGTCAGGTGGCTTGCTGGGCTCATAACCCAGAGATCGTAGGTTCAAATCCTACCCCCGCAAACAAGCCTAGGCCCTGTTGGTAGGGAGCTAGACTTCATACGTCTGGTATCGAGGGTTCGATTCCCTTACTAGGCTCAACATAAGCTAGGAGGTCTTATCAGTGCTTAAATCATTAACAGACTTACCGTTAAAAGAAGTATTATTGGTTGTTTATGGTGGTCTTTTTGGTTGGACTTTGGGAAAACTACCACTAAAATGGATATATGTTGTGCTGGCTTTGGCGATCCTTTTAACCATCATAATAGTCCAATAAAGGTTATAGTAAACATGGCAGTGTGACCCGAAATGGATAGGGGACTGGTTGCAACCCAGTATAATGTAGGTTCAAATCCTATCACTGCCTCTTAAAAATTAAAAAAGGAGAAAAATTATGCCAGTAGTAAGCTTAATAATTACTTTAGCGATTATAGGAGTAGTCTTGTGGTTAATTAACACTTATGTACCAATGCAGCCGACTGTAAAGAAAATATTGAATATAGTAGCAATTATTGCAGTCGTTATTTGGCTTTTGACTGTTTTTGGAGTCATAGGAAACCTCTCGACAATTCGTATTGGGTAACTATTTTACCTGAAGCAGGATTTACCAGGATGAGGTACTAATTATGGGAATGTATGATACTATAGTGTGTGAATATCCTTTATCCGACTGTGATATAGTGGAATTTCAAACTAAAGACTTACAAAACTTTTTGATGACTTACACAATAACCAAAGAAGGAAGGCTTATTGCAGAAGAGTTTGAATATGAAATTGTACCAGAACAGGAGCGACCTTACTATGGAACAGATAAATGGGAAGATAATTCGCTATTTAAAGTGTTTGGTAGTATTCGTAAAATAAATATAAGAGATGTTGATACAGAGTATCATGGAGATCTGACTATGTATACACACGACAAGGATAATAATTGGGTAGAGTTTAAACTTCGTTTTACAGAAGGTGTAGTCAGTAAAGTAGGGAGAATTTAACACGGAATGAGGAAGGGTGGTCAAGTATGGTGTGACAACGGTCTTGAAAACCGTCGGGTGTAAAAAGCTTTGCAGGTTCGAATCCTGTCCCTTCCGCCAGGAGATTTAATATGAATTTAAGATGTAAACTTTTTGGTTGTGGCAACAAAGCATCAAATTACAAGTATTTATCTACCAATAAGCGCGCTTGTAAGAATTGTGGTAAAGAATATATATTTTTACAGTTTTACCCGGATCATGATTTTTTATGGTTAGATAAAGAGTTTGTTAACACGTGGGGCAGCTATGAGGATATGATTTCAGCCAGAAGATATTGTGAAGTTTGTGATCGGCCGGAATATAATGATGAGTTATGTTGCCCGTGTGGTTGTTGTTAATAAACAGTGTGGTGTAGCTTAGCTGGTTAAAGCACACAACTTATAATTGTGGGATCGTTGGTTCAAATCCAACCATCACAAAAACGTCACTATGGCGGAACTAGGTATACGCCGCGGTCTTAGAAACCGCTGGGCTCAGCCCTTAGAGGTTCGATTCCTCTTAGTGACACAGGAAACTTAATAGAGTTTAAATAGGGGGTGTAGCTCAGGGGGAGAGCAGAAGCTTTGCAAGCTTAAGGTCGGAGGTTCAATTCCTCTCACCTCCACAATAAGGGCCGAAGGTATGCATACTATGGGATCTCACCGCGGGATAGCCGGTTCGAGTCCGGCTCGGTCCACAAAATAATAAAGAAATTACTGTGAAAAAATGACGATTGATAAACTAGACTTACATGGAGTTAAACATGAGGATGTTAGGCGTATTGTTACAAGGTTTATAGAGGCCAACTGGGCATCTAATAAAGAGCTTGATATTATAACTGGGTATAGTTCCAAGATGAAGGGTATAATTAAAGAGTTACTTGATGAGTATGGTTTGTACTATTCAGCAGAAACGTTGGCACCTAAAATTGTAGTGTGGATGGAATAATTTTACACTAAGAAGGTGGTTTTAAGTTTTAAAAATGGGAAGGTAGCTCAGCAGGTAGAGCGATAGGTTGAAGCCCTATGCGTCGTCTGGTTCAATTCCGACTCTTCCCACAAGGGTATTTGAAAAGGGTATTTAAAAAGAAAGGGGATTTAAAGGTGTTTAAACGACTTATTAAAAATTATAATTATTATACTGATGGCCCTATAGCTCAGTGGAATAAGAGCACTACGCTACGAACGTAGGATTTTAGCGGGGGTTCGAATCCCTCTAGGGCCTCTCAAAATTTGACTTCCCTAGGAGGATATATGTGCTCTGAAGAATCAGTAGAAATTAAAAAAGATTATGTAGATTTAAGTGTTAGAGCCATTGAAGCTAGATTAGATGGAATGGACAGAGCTATTGTATTGAAGA
>Ga0307377_10002198_pt1 | contig 23308 bp, 21 predicted proteins | sample TR3MG_FD_202535 | JGI IMG/M metagenome (GOLD analysis project Ga0307377, IMG submission 202535) | Soil microbial communities from Risofladan, Vaasa, Finland - TR-3 | ecosystem: Environmental > Terrestrial > Soil > Coastal area > Acid sulfate soil | place: Finland: Risofladan, Vaasa | collected...
ACGTGGAACCAAGCAGCTTGAAGTCGTTGTTCTCATCGCCCGGTATACCGCTGATGGTCAGGATCGGTTGCCGCGTTTCCTGTGGGTCGCATTCACAATCCGCGTTCAGGTTGGTACCGTCAATGGCGCTCAAAACGATAACGTGCGGATCTGTTTTGGTGCCGCTGCGCCGTTGGAAGTTTAACTGGAAATTGCTGCCTGCCTCAAAGACCACATCCCCCTGGATGGCGTCGCTGATATCCTGCCCGTTCTGCAGGAAAAGGGCATTTACTCCCCGCAAGTTCGGCTTGATCACCGTAGGTTGAAGACCAGCACCCGCCGCATCAAACTCGAAGTGGCCCGCGAACGCCTGGATGCTGTTAAGCGTGCCGATGATCACCTTACCAAGGCTGTCTTCGAAGTCATTCAAACCGTTAATGACGTAGGTTTTATTGGGTACGAATGTCGCCGTGTCTATCAGGGTCTCACCGATGGGTGAACCGTCGTAGCCCAGTGTGATCTTCACGCCAGTGCCGAAGATGTCGATCGCGTAGATGTGAAACAGGGTAGGGTCGGCGCCAGTGCCCGCCTGTACCGGCCACAGAAGGTCGACCATGAAGTCATCCGGGATGACCATGGCCGCGTTCGTATCCGCCCTGGTGGCATCATCCCTCAGGGGGTACCTGCGCTGCGAGTTGGCGTTAAGCCACTCTATGTCCCAGATGCCTTGTGCGGCAGTAGCCATGCACTATCCCTTAAACCGGCTTGTTGATCCCTCAAGAATCTTACGTTCGGCGTCGGTCAGCCCACCACCCGCTGGCCTAACGAATGGAGCCGGTTTCTCGGAAAGGAGTGATCGCGTCGACCCCCCAGCTCGCAAGGTGCTTACCGAGGAATCTCTGTTTCTACTTAATGCCGCTGAAAAACGAGGAGTCATAGACTGCTTGATCAGGTACTCTTCAGCTTCGTTCATGTTTCACCCCCTACAGGCTGATGCCGTAGCCAAAACGAACCACGCCTACATCACCATCATAGGCGTCCGGTGTCAAACCACTATCCACGCGCTGCAGCGTGAAGAAGACCATGTCGCCGTTGATCACTGGGATCGGGTCAGACTCGACTTCGATGTACTCACCGGAGTTGATGTTACCACAAACACTTGGTGTCAAAGGGTTTAGCCCAATATCGGCGGTGGGCAACGTTCCCTTCTCACAGGCTGCACCTGGTGCCGCCAGCTTACGATACGAACACGCCAAATCAGGCAGTGGCAGGCTATTGCGCTTGGACAACAGCCAGAACCAGAGGCGCAAATTCACGCCAGCCGGCACACCGGAAGTGGGCACGCCAATGCGCATCTGCATGGATGTGGTCAGGTCTTGCGGGAAGATCAGGTAGAAAATGCCATCCGTTGTCTGCTGGCGCACGCCGTCCAGCGCAACGAGCTCTGGCGTGCCTCCCAGGAGGTTTTCTATGAGGTTGGCACTTATATTGAACTCACCGCGATACACCCCGTCAGTGCCCAGGAAACCGCGCCCAGGCACCGATGTGATGGTAATATTGCTTCCAGGCTTCACGCCGGTCAGGATCGGCCCACGGCCAAACGTTGTCCCGGTAACACTCTTCAGCCCGTAAGATGCGAAATCGTTCTCCTGGGTGGTCAGTGCCAGGTCCAGGTCGAGCTTCAGGTCGCCGTGCGTAGCCGGCAGCCCGTCGCAGCCAACCACCTTGATTGGAGATCCTGTAACGGGTTGCAGAGATGTAACGAGCAACCCATTCTTGTAGACCATCTTAATGAAGTACAGGGCCAGCTCGGATTTCTCCGGGCTGCTGCGAAGGTACCCCTCATCCTCCAGGATCGACAACTCCTCGCAGGTAAACGAGGAAGAGGAAGACGATGACGAGATCGACGAAGAAGAGGGTGACGGGTTGTTGGCATGGGTAGCCCAAGGCGCACGCCCGTAACAGTTCTCCATCCACCACAACCCGTTGGCATCAACCACGAACAGGTTCTTATCCAGCGGGAAGGTGTTCTTCTCCATATACGTCAGGTCGTACGGCTGCGGCGGCCACACCCGCTCCAGTTCCGGGTGTGCGGACAGGTTGTAACCAAACACAGCACCAGCCGGCGCGACACCACCGAAGATCACGTCATTCGCCGGCAGCCAGCCCGGCAGTGAATTGTCCACAGCACTGTATACGTATGGTTGACCCGGCAGTGTGTTTGACAGCGTGCCTGCCGGATCAGATGTCAACGCGTAGCGGTAGTGGATATGTGAATCCAGCATATCCTTCGGCGTCGGGTTAACATTTGCACTGCCATCGCCATGCAAGAAGGCGATGTAAACACTAATGGGCGGTTTCTGCTGGGTGTACATACCAGCCACGGTACCGGATAGATAGTAGGCGCCAGCCGCGATGGGAAGCGCGCCGGAACTACCAATGCCGTTGGTGAAGTCGAAATCGGCCATGTAGCCGATCTGGATCAGATCACCACGAACGGACGTGCTTTTGGCTATACAAATGCCCACGACGTAGCTGGACTTAGCCACGACGTAGCCGCCAAGCAGCGCGTTGTATTCGACCTTCGCGATCGCCTTGCGGTAAGAAAGCGTGGTGACATCCCAGTAGACCGCGTGCCCGGCCAACACCGTATCTTCGAACGGAACATCAAACAGGTAAAGTGCCCGGCTGGCCTGCAGCAGGTCTAGCCTGTCCTTAAGGTTCTGTGTGCGTTGATCTAACTGGCCAGGGTAGCGGTTGGCGACAAGCGCCTTTACCTGCTCGCCGTCAGCAACCGGATTGACCCTGCTTACCCACGGAGTGAGGCTAGACATCTATCACCCTCCCCATGGCGGCGCGCTGCCGACGTTTCTTCCGGCGAAGCGCCGACATTGGATCGAAGACCGGCATCTCGACAAAACCTTCGGGCTCGTGGTCGGTCGGCTCAGACATGCTCTGCTGGTTCATCCCTGATGCCATGGCTGCTGCCACGTTTTGCGGAATCATCAACCTGACGCTGAGTATGGCAGATTTAATCAGGTATTCCCTGTCGTGGGTCATGTTAGTTCATCCTCACTGTCCAGGTAATCCCGATCTCAAAACCTGACTCTTTCAGCACCTTACCCACGCCGCTGTACACGCGGGAGAAGACCACATCCTGCGTCGGCTGTGCGGGTACCGGCGTTGCCACCAGCGCAGCACCGTAGACAGCGGAATTGGATACCGGGCTGAATGTCTTACCATTCACACCGGTCGAGCCTTCGCTGATAGCGAAGAACGTGATCTGGTTGTTCTCGTAGTAAGTCTCGTCGCTCGACGCGAAATCGGGCGATGCCACGAGTGGCACACGCAGGTAATCGACATCCGGCGAAGGTGCCAAACCGTTGTAATACGCAATGCCGCCCGACCGATCAAACGTCGGTGGCGTGATCGGGTCTGAAGGACTGGCCAGGTTCTTGAACTCCATGAACATGGAGCTGACCGCGTATGTGGTGTCGCCGGTCAGGCACTTGGCCAGGATGTCAGCGCCGCTGTAGAGGATCAGATTGTGCCGCTCGACCATCGACTTGATGAGCAGGGTCTTGGGGTCGAAGGAGAAAATGCGTACGAGCCCCTCCGCGCGCTTGTCGAGGGAGTACGTATCCAACTGCTTCTTGAGGTGACTCAACACTGCCATGTTTGGCATGGATAATTACCTCTTTACCGAGATCACGTTCCGCAGGGCTTGCGCCATCTTTTCCTCTTCCTCACCCTCCGGCTGGTTCATCTTCTTGTAATCCTTGTTGAACAGCAGCCGTGTGGCCGCGTACCCGCTGGCGCCAAACACAGCACCCTTCAGAAGCTGGCGCATCTTTACTTTTCGCTTCTCCTGTTCATTCATCGTGGCGTAATTTTCAGGCCATGGCGCGGCCAACATGTTACCGTACCACATCATTCCATACGGTGCCGCAGACATCAGGTAGTCCGTGGGACCCATGGAACCGGTGGGGCCGAAAGCCTCTTTCTGCATGGCTACCTCACTCACAGGTCAGCGAAACCAGTCGCGCGAATACCGCGACATCCTCGTATGATGCCATCCCCGGAACAGCCGATCCAATCTCGTAAGCCTCGTCCATCTGAGCGGTCACGCCTTTGAACAGGCCGACGGATTCTTCAACGCCAGGTTCATTCTCGCCGCCTACCTGGCCCAAGTCAACCTCTTCAATAGCCAGTTCTGTATCTACGAACACAATGTAGGTGACGTGCGGCGGGATGACTTTGCGTAAATGGGAGAATTGGCCGAGCCCAAGGGCACTATCACCAAACGACGCTGGTTTCATCCTGATAACAAACAGGTTGTTCTTAAGCAAGTTCCCCAGCATGAACGTCATGGGATTGATCTGCGACGGCAGGTTCAGGGCAACGGGCTGGCCGACAGGATTCTCACGCGTGTCCAGCAGCTCGGCTAATGTCTTTTGGCCGGGCAACTTACCGGCAGCCTGTACGAACTCCCAGAAGAACGCCACATCACCCGGGAAACCGCCAACCTCAAACTGGACAACGGCTGATCCGTCACTGTCTGTGCCCAGGTACTCCAACGTTACGTTATGGTTCTTGAAGGTGAGCTCTGAGAGGTATGGCCCGCTAATAAATGACTTCGAAAGGCTGATGGCCGGCGTTACCGAGTAGTCGGGATTGGCACCGCTTAGCTCCTCGATTTGGAAAGCATCGCACAATGTCTGACCGGCGTAGACCGTATCACCGACTGCAACGGTTACATTAGCTGCTACTGGTATGCGGTAAACCCGCACGTCCGTGATGACCAGCTTGGAGTAGGCATCCGAAGAAACCACCGCCACAACCTCCTCCGGGCTCACTACGGTTGGAACACCAGCCACGGCAGCGAGGTAACTGATCATGGCCTCGCTGGACGGGCCGAGTATGAACATGTCCCACATTGCGTTGACCAGCTGTTTGTATTCCTCACTGGACGTAAGCGCGATATCAATCTGCTGCCCGAACCGGCTGTAGATGTAGTTCAGGTCGAATTCGCCGCGATACACCCACAGGGCGATCTCCATGTCCGTCACATTGCCGACCGCATCGTACGTATAGCGCTTCGGTACCATAGGGTCTTCGAACGGGTTGTCGCGGAAGACGATGCGCTTGGCAAACGTGTCGATCTCATAGTCAACACCATTCACCCACACCTTACTCGGGTAGATCACCAGGTTCTGAATGGTTGATGGTGCATTTACCATGGTGTCAGGCAGCGCCAGCTGGATGATACCGGGTTTGTCCGTCCCGGCGTACGTCTGCGTGAACCCTGCCGGCCTGTCCGGCACAGTACCATCCTGCGGCCCGTACTGCAGGTCGTCCTCGCGGTACAGGCTTGACAGCGCTAATGCATCACTGCGTTTAAAGGTGATCAGGTACCAGTTTTCAACGTGAAACACCGGTACCGTCAATCTGGAGATGTAGGCGATCGCCTCAAGTGTGCTGAGGTAGACCTGCCCCTGCATCTGGCCGGTGCTGCGCAAGTGCTCACGTAGCTTGTCGTCATCCTGGAAGATGTTCGTCCAGTATGACCCCAGCGCCTGCAGCAGCTGGAAGCCACGGTTGTAGTCACTGGCCGGATAGCTGACGCTCACGCTCATCCTTTTCCTTCTTCCTCAGCAGCAGTGCCAGTCTTATCTTCCGGATGATTATTGAACTCATCACACCGGTTCCAGCACCAATGGCCATTTGGCGGCCTAAATACGAGCCAAAAGCAGGCATCATCTCCTTCAGCACTTGGGTACGCGCACCGGAACCAAACATCTTTCCGGCTTGCTGAGCCCCAAACCATGTTGCCTTTCCTTCAGTGTAAAGTTTTGGCAGTCCGCCAGCCACGCCTCCCAATGTTCCCCCCACCAAACTTCGTAAGATGGCTGTGCCCATTGGCTTTTGAGGGTCAGCTCCACCAGCTAGAATACCCCCTGTCACACCACCCAATCGACCCAATAAATGGGATCTGGAGTTCATAATGCGCCGCCAATCTTTGGCTTTTTCCAAATCTTGCGCGTGACCCATTTCGTGTAAAGCCGTTGAGCGATCTGGGTCGGTTATTACCCATCTTGCGTCGTGTATGTATTTGTTCTTGCCAATAGGAATCAAAACAGCAGGTAAGTCTGTGGGAAATGAAACCTGAGATTTAATTCCCATTGCTTTCCTCGCAGCTTCAACCTCCTCTCTTGATATTGGGGTTGGATTCTTTTCAATTTGTTTGTTCATCCAAAGCGACAAAGGCTCGATAGCACTTATCCCAGCCACGCCAGCCCCTCCCGCCAAAGTCTTATACAGCTCCTTCTTACGCTCCTCGGGATCAGTTAATTGATCCTCTTGTAGCGCAGCCATTATGGCTGTTTTTATTAAGTATCTTCGGCTCTGCATCGCCCACCTCACACTGGAAGCGTCTGCACCTTTTCAACCACCACATCCACATTGGCTGGCGTCAGGAAGAACAGCGTCGTTCGCGACGTGACGCAGTATTCAGGGTCGTTCGGCACCGTGATGCCGTTCGGCGAACGCACCGACAGGATGCGCCCATCGGGCGTATGTATGCGGCAGTAGATGTCGATCGGGGACACCACCACCGCATAGCGTTTGTCCACCACCGTGTAGACAGCATCGAAGACAATAGATGCCGGCAGCTGACCGATGGCGAAGTTCAGCGCGTTGACTGTATCGCACACGGCCTGCTTGATCTTGTCCGTGTCAGGCGCCTCGCTGTTGGTGTACTGCACCTTCAGCGAGACGGAGGCATAAGCAGGGATCGGCGCACGGATCAGGTAGTCCGCCTGCGGATTCCGGTTTGCCCTGTTCACGGAGTCATTCTGCAACATGACCAGGTCCGGCATCATGTTGACCCATATGTTGTAGCTCAGACTGCCCGTCCCGTCGTTGGTCGGATCGACAAACTTAATCACAGCCGTCTGGTACCGGCTGTATGCGCCTTCGGTGATGTTGTTGATCTCAGGTACGAACTCACCCGACGTGGAGGTAAGGTCAAGCCCTTTGACAACCTCGGTTATCTCCAGCGAACCCTGGTCTTGCGGGGCGCCTTCCGGAAGTACGGCTTCCACTGTGTAGAAACCAGGGGCATCATCGCGTCCCAGCGCGATCTGGAATAGGTGCGTATCCGCATCCACAAGAACTGCCGGCTTGAGCACGGCAACCGTCTGTGGGTATTCGCGTGTGCGGACGTAGATGTCAGCTTTGCCGCCGTGGCTGACGGCGAAGATGTTATGGCGGTCGCGGAGCATTTCCTCGTCACCATACCCAATGATGCTCAGCATGCGGATGTTAGCGTTGATCGCCAGCAATTCGGACGAGATATGGGTACGCCCGCTGTACACAGCCGGGGAGATCTGCTGTTGGAACCGGGCAATCAGGTCAGTATTGGATTCCGCGTCGCGGCCGGTCGTGAAGTCTTCGGCGGCGTAGGCTATGATCATATTGGGAATGGCTGGTGATACGGATTCGAAGGTCGTATTGCGGCGCAGGGTATAGCCAGCCCCCTCAGCGGTAGCCGACACATCTATGATGAATGAGTAGGTACCGTCGGTGCGTTCAGTGATCAGCCGTTGGGACGTGGAATCCAGTACGGCATCTGGGGTCGTTACACCAACAAACGAGTTGGCCGTGACGAATGTCAGCTCACCAACCGTGAAGGTCGTATTCACAGGCACGCTTGTCGTGCGCAGCCTGGGAATAACAATCACCACCTGGCCGGTAGCAACAGCGCCTTGAACTCTGGTCAGTTTGAAGTTGGAAACGGTCAGGGCGACGATCGCGTCATCAACCGGCTCAACTTCACCCTCAATGGCCGCAATGGACATCGAGTTTGTCATTACCTTCAGGTTCTCTTGATTTAACGCGTAGAACAAAGCCGCCGGCCGGATGAGAATATCGCGCAATACACGGCCTTCGCTCAAATCGAGCGAAGGGTAATTTACCTTCAACCAATCGACCAGGAATGCCTCAGCCAGCGCGGCCTGATCCGGGTCGACGTCATTGATGGTGATATTTGCCATCAGGCACCTCCTGCGTTAGCCAGGGCAAGAGCTGATCCAGCCCCAGCACCAGCGGCACCCCAGGCAGCAGGCGGAGCAACACTTTCCCAGAGGTAGCTCTTGTACGCCTTCCACATCCAGTCCTTCGCCTGAGTTATATCATTATCAGAGAACCCTGCTTCACGCAAGGCTTTAAGCCCGCGCAAACTGGCGCGGCCCTCTTCAAACAGGGTAGGCGCGCGAGACAAGGCGCCAATCCCTGCGCCAAACGCACCACCTACTGCCACCCGTTTAACGAAGTCGCCAAAGCCTTTAGGCTTGGAGTACGCACCATACCCGGCTGCCGCTGATGCGGAAGCGTTTATCAGGCCGGATATCGGTGCAGACTGAACAACAGCACTCGGGTAGATCATCTCATTGTCCCCGGAAGCATGACCCAGCTCGTGTGCCAATATGGGGTGCTTATTGACATCCCTGCCGTAAATGAACCCCTTGTCACGTAGTTGCTGTTTGAACTTCTTAGTCTGGATACGCCTACGCAATGCCGGTGTCCCCCCGAACTGTTTAATGCGCTGTGTGACATCCGTGATGAAACGTTCCTCCATATTCGGCCCGGCATACAGCCCCTGCATAGACGTGTGCGGATCATGCAGGATGGGGATGTCAGGATTAGTCGCCGCCCGCAACTTGTTCATCTGAGATTGCGTAAAGGAGTTGAGCGCTTCCTTCTGCAGGGGGTAGTCTTCATGCCTGGCAATAAACGATGGAGCACGATGAGCACCACTCGGGAAGGTGCCTTGAGACCGGATTCTGGCCATACGGTCAACCCAGTTGCCCGGGTTCTGAATCATGTCTTGGCGGTCTTCATTCGAGAAACCGGACCCGATCCGACCAACCACTGGCCCTTCCGGCGATGTAGCGTATTCCACGCCACCCGCATGGGTATCCTTATACTTACCCTCGATGGGGAAGGTGCCCTTTATCCACACATCGGCCTCCGGCATCACCTTAACCTTGATCGGCCGTCCCTCTTCCTTCGGCCATGCCACAATACCCTCTTGTGTGAGTGGGTGCTTACCAGATGTTATCTGCTGCCAGAGTGCCTTTGATTCCTCGGGCGTCTGCGCTGTTTCAGGCTGGTGGAACCGGTTCGGCGGCAGGTATTGGTGGATCTCAGCCAGCGTCTTCAACCGTTCGCCAGGCGGTACATTCTGCTTGCCACGCCGTACGACGTCGAAGATCATGTTCTTCATCCTGATGCGCTGCTGCCGCTGCTTCTCAATCGAATTGAATACAGAGGCGTTAAGAACACCACCCAACTCCTGCGGCGGTAATACTTTATTATCCCGCATCCCGTAAACCTCGCCGCGCAGGATCGAACCTTCCAGTTCCTTCGGCAGCGCCTTTGTGGGACGCGTACCGCCAGGACCGAAGACACGCATGGTATGCACAATCGGCCGCCCCAACTTACTCTGGCGGTACGAAATGGCATCGATACGGTCATGCAGAACGTGATACAACAGTGAAGCCCCGTCTACCTTCGGTTGGTTAAGGTAGGCAGGGTCAAAGACCTTTTCCACCTTATCAGCCGGTACGGACGTGAACTTCAACTTATCCAGCCCAATGCTCTTCGGATCACCGCCAAGCATGTTTTCCGCTTTCAGCGGGGTTGAGTTGAACATCAACCACGAACCACCCTGCGTCTGACGCTGCCGGCTCGTGGCATCACCTGTCGGCCTGCCACTGCGGCGAATCATTGTGAAGTACTCAGGCTCGCCTTTATGGATGGTCACGAATTTGATCTTTTCCGGGCTGGCCTCAGTAACAATCATCTTGCCACGGTCATGCGTATTCACTGTGCCAGCGCCATAGCCGCTCGGTATCGTACCTTTGAAATCAGCATACGTGCCAGTGTGCAGCGGCTGCTGGAACAACATGACTGGCCTGTCACCGGGCTTGGGCAGTTCCTTCTTGGTGGCCCATGAGTAAAGCGAAGGCTTGCCGCCCGGCTCGCCGAAGCGCACGTCCAGGTGTCTACCCGCACGCCGTGCTTTATGTTCCTGCACGACCCACTCCAAAATACGATTCTTGAGGATTTGGCGCGGGTCACCAAAACGCCTTGGGTCGGGAAGGCCGGGGGTGGAAACGGCCTGTTTACCCATAAGCAGTGTCAAAAGCATGCGCGACATGTGACGCTTGGCTGCGGGATCTTTAATCGGGTTGATGCGCTTCATGATTGCATCGTTAAGATGCTTATACTTCAACTCGATCGGCGGTACCCAATTCACCATACCGGACGACCCATACCTATTACCATAATCAGCCATTTGGCCTAACGGACTTCCGCCAGACCCGAAAGACAGATCACTGGCTGCTTCCTTCTCTTCTTCCTCGTTCGGCTGGCTCAGCAGGTCAGACGTGTCCTGTAGCGCTTGTGCACCCATCTGGTAGCGTTTGATCAACCGTTGCAGCACGCGCATGCCACCGGCACTAACCAGGTAGTTGCCTAACGGTCCTTCTAACGCGCCGACCATCGCAGCCTTCGTATTCTCCATACCCGATTCGCGCATTACACGCAGCATCTGGTTGATGATCCGTTGTTTCTCCATCGCCCTGGTATGCAGGTAGCGGTCAACGCCTCTATCTCTGGGTACGAGGCCAATGTTGGCGAACATGGACTGTTTCGGTTTTGCGTAGTACCACTTCACATCCACGTTACGTTCTTCTGGGGGCAGATGTGAGTGACTCTTATGGCGTATGGCACGCCCGATGACCTGCTTGGTCCGCGCCAAATTCCAGTGTGGCTCCATAAGCTGGACCAGCTTCGTACCTTTCAGATCCAGCCCCTCAGAACCGGCGCCGGATACCAGCAATACCTTGATGTCACCGTTGTTGTAGTCCTCCACGACCTTGCGGCGCAGCTTGTCGTTCATCTCACCGGAAAAGACCGCGCTAGGGATGCCCAGCTTCGTCAGACGCGCGGCCATGGGAACAATCCCGGCATCCAGGTAGTTAGAGTAGACCAACCCCTTGAAGTTGGGCTTCTCAGTCGCGTGCTGCTGGATGTCTGCGATCATGCGTTGGATCTTCGGCGAATGATCCACAGGATCACCTATCAGTCGCGTATCATATGCCGCTGGGTTGTTGGAGATCTGGCGCGTCCCGGTCAAGAATGCATTCAACTTCGCTGCTTCTGAGCGGCTTGGCGGCAGGTTGAGTCTTATCTTCCACGCCAACGGGCTGTTGCCCATGACGCCGCGATAAAGATTGGACTGATGCGGCGTCATCGGCACATCAACATGATCTTCTGTCGCTGTAGGGAACTCACCCTGCGATTTCTGGTAATCGACACGCCCCTTAATGAGTTTCTTGAACTCCTCAACGTTCTTGAACTCGGGGCGCTCACCTGGCTTAACGCCAAGGAACATCTTACTGAGGAAGCCTGGCATAACCTGGCCGGTTGTTATAAACTGCTGATTGAATGCCTCAGCCGTCTGCGGGATTGGCCGGTCCGGCGCGATAGCCTTCAGAATCGGGACGATCTCGGCCGGTTCATTCCTTACCGGTGTACCAGTCAACAGCAGCTTGCGCCCCGGAATCTTGTTAATCAGCCGGCTCGCATCCGTGCCTTCGCGGCCCATACGGTGCGCCTCGTCGAAGATGTTGACCGCTGTCGGGTCCATCTTGCGGCGCATGGCTTCCGTGTACGAAAGGATGTTGTATGGCTTTGGGTCAGTCGAGAACTGCTTGAGCTGCTTCTTGTAGTTCTCGCGTAAAGAGGCCGGTACGATGACGTTTTTCTGCCCTGGCATGGCCTCACCAACGGCAATCGATGTAGGCGTCTTGCCGCTGCCCAACCCGTGATAGATTAGCATCCCGGGCGGATTCTCTTCCGTCCACTTGGTGAGCACCCGCTGCTGATGTGGCATCAGCGTTATATCGGGCTGTAATGCAGCACGCTTGGTCATTGCCCGTTTGATCAGGCCGCGCATTATGTCCTTTTTCGTCATTGAATGGGTACACTCACAGGGATGTAAATGGTTGTACCTGGCCCTGCCACCGCGACAATACCCACGGTTATGCCAATCTTCCCCGTCGCCTTATCCAGTTCGTAATCCAATAGCTCGGCATCTTCCAGCTGCTCGTCTTCCGGTAAGTTGTTGTTAAGCGCTGCTGTGCTCATGATACGTTTAACCTCAGCCACGGCCAGGCTGAAGGACGATTTCAGCCCGTCTTCCGTGTGAGCTATTCCGTTTTGAATGGACCTGACGAAGTCAGTCCCGTAATCGGGCTGGTCGTACACAGTCCCCGTGTCCGTGAGCAGGATCGTGGTGAACGTCTGTGCCACCTTCTGGATACCTGTAGTCAGCAGCCCACCCTCGCCGAATGTCATCTCAATCCGCTTCTTGCCGCTCGGGTTGGTGTTCTGGAAGACCAGCATGTCTACCAGCCGGCCAGAATAATTGGTGGAGGTCGTTCTCATACCTCTTCTGGCTCCTTAAGCAAAAGCCGCCCCAGCTTGTTCTGGTACCGCTGGATTACTCGGCTTTTCCGGTTCCTCAAGCTCGATCCTGCCCAGCCAGTCCACCGTGTTTCGCCTCAACGGCCCATTGTTCTTCGACATTGCCATCGCCGCCGACACACTGCTGTGTACGAACATGCGAACCCGACTACGCGTACGTGCGCGCCAATCACGCTCACAGCCAGCCAGGAAGTCGATCGACAGCTTTGACGTCTGGACATCTTTTACCACCGAACTTCTCAACACACGCTGAGATTCGTAATAATCCGTAGCTTCCCTGCGGTTGAAGTTCTCGTGGATGGTCTCGAAGTCAAATTGACCGGCCGGCGTCAACCCTTTCTCCGAAAAGTCGATCCAAACGCGGTTGCCACCTGCCGTGCTGGCCTCGGCGATCTTCTTTTCAGCTGCCTGCAGGTAGGGGATGACCTTTTCTTCTAGTTGCGGTTCAATCATTTCAACCCCTCTGTGTTCTGCGCCTCAGCCACCATACCGGCGATCTTAGCTGAACGCTGAGATACAGCAGCCGGTGACAGCTTCAAACGCTTGGCAATATCGTTGTTCGACATCACGTCATGTCCGTAAAGGCCGGTCTTCCACTCCATGATCTGCTGGTCGATCGGATCGAGGTCGTGATGAACGTACTCCAGGTATATCTTGTTGTGATCCTTCGTCTCCATGGACGGATGGAACTGTTCTTCACTGCCGTCCTCCGACCGCATGGTCAACCCGGACTCTGCCACATCTCCGCGATCGAACTTGCGGATATGGAAGATGCGCTTCGTCGACAAGCCGGTGTGATCGGCGATCTCCTTGTCTGACGGCTCACGCCCCAGCTGATCCTTCAACTCACTGGTTGCCCGGCGCATTTGCGCGCCCTCGATACTCACCCGTTCCGGTATGTAGACGGGCATGTTGTGCTCTCTGGCTGTACGCATCAATGGCTGCATCTGAGTCATCAGATGGGTGTGGAGTTTCGTTCCTTTGGTATCGTCGTACGAATGGAAAGCCTTTACTGCCAACAGTTTAGCTTGGCCATGGTATGCCTTGTTCCCGCCGGCGTAGGTCGTCAACGCGGAGTTGATGATCGGTTTGGTTGTCTCCAACAGCGCACCCATATTGTCTGGTGTGGGGTTTGTCTTCCAATGACTGTAGACCTCATCCAGTGATGGCTTCTTCGCCGGCTTCTCTTTCCACGCAGGGAAAGAGGTCTGCTCAGGTGTCATGCGTTTTAACGGCTTTTCTGGACTCATTTCGCAGCCTCCTGCGTCAACGGCGCCCCTACAAATGGCGGCGATTCAAACATTGGATGCTTATTTTGCTTTACCGTCAGTGTGTCGTGTTCCTTTTGTGTTCTGACACTCGACAACACGAAGGTTGTCGTCGCCCTTGGACTTCCGTTTCCTATCCCGACATCAATTTTAACACTTTCCACCAGACCGTATAGCACGCTGGCAGGTTTAGATGCAAACATATCTTCAACCAACCTGATACCAATCGTGCTGCCGGCACAGATATCGAACCTTAGCCGACCGGTGAAGATCATAGTCCTGTTACGGAATAAATTGTTGGCCAGGTAAGCACCAGCGTAGTTACTGCCCAAATTAGCCAACAGATACGCCTCTTCCATATGTTGTTGTTTCTGAAGCTGCTCCGCCTGCTTTTCCGCCACCGCTTCGGGATCGTAAGCATCCGGCAGCTTCCTAGCGGCGTTATTGCCAGATACAGAATCCGCAGGCGGCGGCATCATCCACGGCCTGGCCATCTGCATAACAATTCTTGTCGGCCAATTTGGTAAGTCTCTTGGCGTCCCTTTGATCAGAAGGGGTAGAGTTGCGAATCCGACGAACTTGGCCTTCGTTGGCGCATCTTGCCATGGCGTGTAGTCGGCCGTGGATGGCAACATTCCAACACTGGTTATATAACTGAAATCATCGTCATTGAAATGCAACCGTACGGATTCCGCGCTGTATTCTGATGGCTCAATAAGGGTATAGTGCAGTCCCAACATGCCACACAAGGGCAATACCCCATCATGGTCGATACCCGGGGAAAGCGTATACTGCAGTTCTTCTTGTAAATCCCTGATCACGGACAGTAAATCACCACCGTTACCGCCTTTGCCGTACTTCCATAAAAGAAAAACAGCATTAGCAAACATCCACGAAAGGCTACGGTTTATGTGCCCCTCAACCTTTGGGTTGTCTATTCTCAAATTGAGTTTAACCGCATCAAACTGACCAGTATTGATACGTGCTAGTGATTCTCTAATAACGTCTCTTCCTGTTGGCTGATTTAGCCACAACAGGCTGTCCTCATCAAATGTACTATTTACGAGCAGGTACAGACCGTTCCACCATATGTCTTTGCTGATGTCCAGCCAGCTCGTTGAGAAATAATCAAGCACCGAGGCGGCAACATCAGTGTTTGTCTTTCCCATTACAGTGGGAACTGAGGAATTTGCATTATCGGGAACTAAATTGAAGTTACGGGAGAACATGGTTGAACCAGCCAGGCCGCCCAGATTTCCAAACAGCGACAACGACATCACAGCTGTACCGGATATATCCTTCAACTGCCCTGGCGATTGAACGTAACCGTTGAACACCTTGAAATCTTTGTCGGCTGGGAATCCCAGTTTCTTACCCTTTGGTGCACCATTCGGTGTGCCAACCCCACCCCCCGGCGTCAACTTCATCCATATCTCAGCCTTAGACAACGGGTAAACATCCGTCATGAACTTGCTTACGTTGGATATGGTATTAAAGCCCTTTTCAGAATTCTTCCTACCAACCGGAATCTGAACCACAGCGCGACCTACGTCCCTCAACTCGAACTTCAATTCGATCTGTGAGAGGTCGTAAATCGTGCCCGCCAATTTGAGATAGGCACGGACTCGTATGTAATATGCGTCACGGGCACTAGCCATTCAGTCTTTCCTCCTCAGCACGGTATACCCACGCCAAGAGGAGCCCGCTCAGCTGGTACGCCAGGATTGACTGTTTGACCCACAACTCTTTGAAGGTGCTGTACGGCAACGTATTCGGGAAGATGTAGGCAAGATGTTGTGGATCAATGCTCTGCATCAGCCCTGGAATGTCACTCAGGTCGTCAGTCGGTTCCACGAATGACGATACACGCCACTCAGCACCTACTGTCAACGACCCCGTTGCGTAGATACGCGTAAGGAAACCAGGTTTTCCAGCCATGACGATAGGGCTGGTCAATCCCTCGTTAACTGTTACCAGCGTATCCACGGATATACTGGTTCCCTCAAGCAGCGTCCGCACAACGTACGGTGCAATGGCAGAAACGCGCCATGAGTGCGCCAGTTTGTTCGGGTCAGGTATTACAGCACCTTCGAACACGAGTTCACTGGTTGCCAACGCGTTTAAGGGCGAATAACTGTTATTGGTCTTTACGACCTCGGGCGACTGGCCAACGTAGGTCACCCGGGGGTCCATCTGGTACACGTACGACTCAAACTCAGTTGAGTGTAATGTCGTCATGTACTGACGGAGCCTGAAATTCAGGTAGTAATTGTCTGGCGACCTGCCCACCAGCACTGCCCGTAGTTCCTTCAGGCTGTTGGAGTATTCCAGTGCCTTGAACGACGGATCTACGTACTCCTCCAGGTAAAAGTCAGTACCTGGCCGGCTATCCCCGTCCTTATTCAAAAGAAGCGTACGGGCATGGTTGATCACGTTAACTCTCCGGCAATGTGTGGATGATCATCCGGAACTTATACAACCCGAGCGTCGCGGGATTATCACTGGCACCTTGCATGTTCACGTTGAATTGAGTCAGGAATCCTTCGACGCGTTGATTACCGACCAAAACAACAACAGGTTTTTCTAATTTCGTTACCCTGCTCTGGTTATATATGAGCATAACCTGGCTTAACCCTTCAGCACCTTCGCAGGTGCCGGCGAATGCCAACCCATTCAATACGATCCTTCCCATTCCATCGCCGAACACGTAGATGTAGACGGAGTCTTGCATTGACAACTGGAATTGCTGGATGGTCTCCTGATCGTAGTCAATACCGGAAAACAAGGCAGCCGTAAACTGAACGTAGCCACCACTCGGTGTCTTTAACTTTATACGGCCAGGGAAGTAGTTACTATCCCCGCCGAAGATGTTCACCATCCCGGGGTAGGAGTTGAAAATGTCCGCCATCGCTACGTCTCCATCGCCGAGATATGCGCTTCACCGAGTGTCTGACCAGCAGCTCCAACCAGTTTTAGTGTTCCTTCTAACCGCTTGCGGTCTGAAGACCCGTGAGTTTTCCCCCCGCCATTACCAGCTTCCTTCATGACTTCTGCAGCTTTCCCAGAAACGGGTGACGACACGGACCCATGGTTGTACACAGGTTCATACCTTTGATCTTCTACTCCGGCAACTGCCTTTGGTGAAGGGCCAGCGGGTGAAACGACGCGATCCGCTGACCTGGCTGAAGCTACACGCGGCGCGATCTCAAGGTTATCTACACGCGGCTGCGGACTTGGCTCGGACGCCATATCAGGAGACGTGATCGTATGGTGTGCCGGACGTGCTGGCAGCTCGCCATTCTTGTCGGGAAGCCTGATACGACCTGTGTCAAACCCATGCGTGGCAATATACTTTTCTGTTTTCTGATTAAAGCCCGGCGCATTACCTTTCTCATCAACGAGCCCGCCACGAATGAACGATCTTACGGTACCTGGTGCATTCGGTTTTAGACCAAGATTGGTAACCGATCCGCCGTTTTCTTTCTCACGAGCATATTCACCAGCCATGTTGATATGCGTCGTCTCATTGGAATCCACCATATTGAGCAGCTTATTGACTACCTGCTTGTCATTGATGGCTTTGCTTTCAGCCGGCGGTTTGACCGGCGACCCAGGCACTGATTCATGCCTGGCAACGGCAGCTGAGGGCGCAGGCACTGATTCATGCCTGGCAACGGCAGCTGAGGGCGCAGGCGCTGGTTCGCGTCTTGCGCCTGAGTCCGCGCGCTCCACGTTCTTTCGGGCCATATGCAACGGCCCTTCGAACTTCTGGCCGATCAGGCGGACATCCGGATCTCTTGACGGTCCTGGAAGCGATGGCGTACTGGTCGACTGCTGAACGATCTCCTTGACCCGTTCCGGCGCCATACCTGCCACAGCCTTATGGCCACCTTCACGTATAAGCTGCGTTAACTGTGTCAGTTCAGCTGTCGGCTTGCCCCGGCCAGCCTCAACGTTCTGCTGGGTTTTGAGAACCTCCATCATCCTGCCGGCAGCAGGCGGCGGTTCTTGGCCTTTGGTCTGGGGGAACAACACACGGTTAACCGATTCCATGTCCGTTGCCATGCCGGCTGGAATCCGCTCGATCGTTCGATCAATTTTGTGTGTCGCCGGTCCTACTTTTTCAGTATGCGAGTGGGTGTGTTTACCTGGCTCAGGTACACGAATGACCTTCGGTGCCAATTCCGACCCGTGGGCATATTTGGACATGGACTGGGCCAACCGGTCGGCAAGGTTGATGCCGCGAACAGCCGGTCCATCGTGTTTAACTACGGATGCCTTTGCCATAAGCCAGTTTTCGTTTCCTCGCCTTATCCTGCTTTTGTCTGGTCAGCGCTTCAAGCTCCTTGTTGCGTTTAACGGCTTTCTGAGCTAACTCTTCGCTGAGTTTGTAGCCACGTACCCACTCATCGTTCTTTTCCTTGAGCTTATCGCGCAATCCTTGAAGGTATGCAGCGTACTTCGGATCTTTCTCGTTCTCCTTAAATCGCCGCCACAACTCAGCAATTGACACTTCATCGGTACTCCACTTCTTATACCACGGTAAAGTGGCCCTGCCTATAACGTTGTAAGCATGAGAAGCCTGGCGCTTGTGGTAATTAAACAGTTCCTCCTTTTCATCCCAACCGGTTAACTGCGCTGCAGAACAATGCCAGTGGTGAGACAATCTGTTCATCTCGGTGATCAGATCATCTTCAATGGCATTAAGAACCAGCGTCTCCTTGTGCCGCCAGCGCCAGTCGCGTTGTTCCGCCGCCGGATAGTCCAAGACACCCCGCGTGTATGCCTTCGCGGTTAGCTTGTACCACCGGCTTTCCAAAAATCCGGTTCGTCGGCCTTCCTGGTCAGTAGGTCGATGTGCTGCTCAAACTCAATTGCCGTATCGTACACAGCCTGGTACAGCGGCCTACTCAGCTGCATCACCGTTAACACTCTTTCCAGCCTCGATGCGGGTGTAATGTTCTCGAAACTGAGAACAACAGTACCGTCGGCCTGTTTGATGCTTACCAGCGTCTCAGCCATCTGGAAGCGCCTCACCCAAAGGGATGCTTCATTCTCGTTTTGCAGGTTGATCTTCTTATCGCGCCCGCACTGGCTGATCGCTTCGTACATGTCTTCAGAGCCCTTCACACTACGGTCACGGAACGTGATTTCGAAGGCACCGAACATGTTGTAGACCTTGCGGTATGGTGTTTCACCCAGCAGGCTGCGAACGAAATCCCTCTTTTCATCATCCGTGACTTCCGGGACGTACTCAGCGTTGTTTTCAACGCTGGCCAAGAGGCCATTCTTGAAGTTGAGCGTGATCCCCTCGGAGTTCAGCCGAACAACCTCTTCCACAACAGGAATGGGCACTGATTCGGCCGGCGGGGAGGCAACTACGCCCGAATCCGGCACCACATTACCGAGATTCACGGCTTCCGGTGATATCGGTACGACCGGTTTCTTGATGTCCGGTTCAAGGTCGGCGTATTCCGCGCGTCTTGCCTCATCCAGTTGGCTTACTGGTACCGGTTCTGGAAACTTCTTTCCCTGCGGTTTGCTGAAATCAGCCATCGATCAATCCCCCGATTTCTTGATGACCTTGTATCCTTCTTCCAGGGACACCTTGCTGGGTGACTCCCCCGGGCTCTTCTGACCCGTAGCTGTCCGCGCGTTAGCGTACCCCTTGGCCATGTTAAAGTTGTTCAAGTCGATTTTACCGTAGGCTGACCAGTTGACCCAGCCATCACGGCCTGGGTACGGTAAGCTTGGCTCGCTGCTAATTGCAGATTTGACGCCAGGTTCAGTCCACTTATTGCCGCTGCCATACGTACCCCCGGCACGCAGCAACTGCTGCCAGCGGCTTTCGAAGATGACAAATGAGTCCTCATCCAGTTTGAGGTCTAATTCTGTATCGCGATACGAGAAGGCGATTTTACTCTCCAGCTTGACTGGTGAGTCTACGTTTGTACGTACTACCGCTTCCGTTATCTGTATGCGATTCTCGGCACCCCCGACCACATCCTCAATGTCGTCTGCGACCGTTTGTGGCTTGGTTCCCAGGTCGGCGTCACGCTTCATTTCAGCAATCTCAGTCGACTTTGAGCTGTACGCCCCATTATTCTCGATACCACTACCAATCCGCATACCACCGTGAACAATCACGGAACCGCCAACCATCAGGTTCTCACCCCCACCCGCATCAGCTATACGCACATTGCCGCCGATGTCCAACGCTGTCGAAATGACGGTCTTGCTAGGAGTTAAACTCAACAACTCACTTGAATTGGGCAACGACGACAAGATGTTCACACCCAGTAGCTTTGCATTGAATTCATTGGCGGCCATATATACGATGCCGTTCGGCACATCCATCGTAACTTGTTCAGTGGCGCCAATATACGTGTTCATACTGTAGCTATACATGTTTGACTTGGGCGCTTTCAGCACGATCCCGCGCAGCTTAGTGCGTTCGCCGTCTTCTTTAAGATCCACATCCTTCAACTTAGTATTCGCCCGGCTTTCGATCAATACGCCACCGTGTGAACTACTGTCATTACCACCCATGATCATACAGTTGCACTCGGCCTTGATGCGAACGTCCTTATTGGATGCAGACACATCTACTGAGTTACCAGCGCGGATCACAGCATCAAACGGGGCCATGGTGATCATACTGCGGCCTGGCTGAAGCATGACATCGCCAGGGCACGTGATCCTGATATTGCCGCCAGACATGATTATCTGACTGCCATACCCATCTTCAATAATTACCGACCCGTCATCGAGCATGGAAACGGCTGAGCGGCTCTTGTAATACTTGACCTTATCACGCCCCTTGCGGTGATCGACTTTCAGCTCTACGAATCCGGGAAGTTCGAGCGAAAACTTGGTCTTGAGCACGTCCAACGACTTGTCGTACGTTGTACGATCGACCGGCGCGTCGACCTCGCTCTCTTCAGGGTAGTACCAATCCTTCCCATGCTTGACCAGCCCATCGGTGCTGTATTTACCCATCACCCAGGCTATGTAGTCATACATTTGCGCAGCACGTAGGCCGGGGTTGTCTTCATCGCCCCACTCGAAATCCGGTACATCTGCCTTTTCACCGGCGAACTCGCTGTCAGTGCGCCGTGTATCACCTGTCGGGTCTTCCGGCGACTTCAATTCCTTGGGCACCGGGATGATACTGTATTTTTCAAAGATCAGCGCCTTGGCGCTTCTAGTAACCAGCGTGCCGTCACTCGACTGCAGGCATTCAGCCAGCCCACGGTACGTGACACTACTGGACATCGTGTTAATGGGATATGCATCGTAATTTGGCGCACAAAGGAACATCCGGCGAAGGTCACCCAAGTAACCTTTCAGCGTCACACGGCGTGGCCACATGACCTGGTCATCTTCGTTCGGTTCATATGGCGTGTATTCGCTGCCGAACTCCAGCAAACCTTCTTCTGTACGTACTGGGCTTGTCCCTTTTTCGCGCGAGCCCATACTTTCCCACGCATAAGCTGCTTCATACTCAATACCGTTGCATTCGCCTTCATCATTCAGCCTGCGATCATCAGTTAAAGCGTTATACAGTTCGTAGTTGTAACCAACGACGCGAATCAGGTCATCGCCCCAGAAAGCCTGAATCTGTGCGCCGTCGCTGGCCTTCATCAAGGCCATTAACCGGCCTGCCACGAACCCAACGCCCATGTCATTAAATGCGCCCCAATCACCCGGGATTGTGTCAGATGCGCGACCACCGGAGTAATCACCAAACGCAGTACGGGGGTCCGTCAGAATATTGTGGTGGACAGGGTCGTAGACGAAACCAGCGCCACTGCGAGGCACGATTGAGGTAGGAAGCAGCAGGTTTACGCTTGCGGATGACCTCGGCAACGCACCGATGATAATCGGACACTTGTCTATCATCGGGTCGAAGTACAGCAGGACGCGCGTCTTTGGTAGGTAGGAGGACAGTGAACGGGCACCAAGCGGGCTGCAGGAGGTTAACCTGATGTCAACTGCCTGATATGGCGGTGCGCCGCCAGTACGAACAAGATAGACGCCCGCGTAAGCGAACGCGTCGTCTATCGTGCCAACTGTAAAGCGATTACCCGATATGGACTGCATGTTACGCTCGCGCGCAACACCTAAAGGATCTGTAGCCATCTTTATGCCCTGTTTCTACTACCGCTACCGGGATCACCCAGCGCGTTAAAGCCTAGCTTACTTACCCTTTTCCAGCTTCACGAACATGATCGCCAGGTCTTCGTAAATGATCTTGTCCTGCGCCTGCACGGTGTATGTTACTGAGTTAATCACACAGCCAGTAGCAGTCAGCGTGCTCGTACCGTACTGCTGGTCGCCGCAGCCTGGTTCCATCTGCAGGGTCAAATTGTTATCGCCCATCTTACAGACATCGCCGTACGTCTGAATGAAGCCCAACGCCGCATTGCTCGGGCCAATCACGCGTTTGGCGTTGATGCCGCCTTCCGTACGACCAGCAAACATAAACGTCTTGTGGGAACCCAGCTCCCACAGGCGCGTGATGGCCTGCTCGTACTTGAACGTAATGGACTGCATCAGCAGATCGCCTGAAAGCCCCTCGCCGAGTGCTGAAGGAGAAAGAAGCACGCGAATGGCATCGGCTGACATGGGCGCACCCAGTTCAACCTGACGATTAAAGATGTCTCTACCTTCTACGGCCATGGTTCGTCTCCTTTAACTGTTACACCAGTTACTGACCGATCGTCCTCGCTGGCGACCTATCGAAACGTACGCCCAAACGTTCTGGGATCTTAAGCCCTTTTACCCCACTCAGAGTACTGTTTGAAGACAATGCGTTTACAGTCCCACCCTTCTTTCCCCGCATACTGCCCAAAATGACCTTCAGTGATTCCCACCAATCAGCCGGGCTACTGGCCTGCTTTGTCTGGGCGACAGCCGACCGGATGAGGTATTCAGCACTCTTTATCATCCCACACCTTTATTGTCGTTGATGGACACTACCCCCTTAAGCTTGAGGAGGTAGTGTCCACTTTTTCATCTTACGACACAATCAAGTAGAGCTCCAGGTTATTAAACGGCGCCGGCAGCTCCAGCAGGACGCGCGCAATGATACGGTCCTTGAACGTCGGGTGCTGTTCCAGCTGTGTAATCTCCCAGCCAGTGATTTGCGCACCCAGCCGATTGGTAACGATGTTGCTGGAGAACCGAGTCATCAGGGAGATCAACTCGCCCTTGATGATAGCAACCATCGTTGGCGTAACGTTGCCCTTACCAATGTACGTCGCCAGCGTCTGCAGCGCGTTGTAGGAGATGTTGTCCAGATTCGTGGTGACGCTCTGTTCCTTCTGGTTGACATCCGTCTGAGTGCCGCAGGACAGCTGATGCCGTGTGTAGACCAGGCCAATGTTCGGGTCCTTGGTCACGATCCAGTAACCGGACGCAGCCATCGTGTTCAGCTGCGTGGTCGTGAACTCCAGTGTGCGGCTCAGGTCGTCGAAGCCGTTGATTTCGACGTTGGTCAGCCC
>Ga0307377_10002200_pt1 | contig 23307 bp, 21 predicted proteins | sample TR3MG_FD_202535 | JGI IMG/M metagenome (GOLD analysis project Ga0307377, IMG submission 202535) | Soil microbial communities from Risofladan, Vaasa, Finland - TR-3 | ecosystem: Environmental > Terrestrial > Soil > Coastal area > Acid sulfate soil | place: Finland: Risofladan, Vaasa | collected...
CATTAGAATTGATGGGAATACCGCATTAGTCGACTTCGATGGAATAGAACAAGAAGTCATTATAGCGTTAATATTGAACCCGGAAGTAGGTAAGTATATCATTGTTCACGCCGGTTACGCAATTGAGCAAATGGAAGAGAAAGATGCTTTGGAAGCGATAGAACAATGGAAAGAAATCGCTGAGGATCAGAGCCTCGATTTATCCGACATGTTATGAAAACGGAAACATGACTAAAAGAAACTACTTCTTCTTCTTATCTATTGTTGACAGAACTAAGTATTTTGCGTTTGAAAATATAGCGATACCAATAAAAAGCAAGCTTATCACATCAAGAATTATATTTGCATTACCAAACATTTTAAAGATAAACGCAGCTATCAAACAGAACATTCCTAATACTAGTAGATTCTCTTTTTTTTTAACCATCTTGATCTCATCCCTCCTTTCATTAATTTTAATAATTTTTGGATTGCTCCAATCAAGAAGATCAAATTTGCATATTAATTGATCTCATATATAGACTATATATGTTGAACAATTGGTAGAAACAAGGAATGCAGAGAACTTTTTTTTCGTTTATAAATCAAATAGTTCTTGTTTTAGTTTCTTTAATTTATCATAAAGCCTTCTAATAGATTGAATTGCTTCTGATTTATTATTATAATCTAAGGGTGAAGTACCATTTAAATCAGCTTTTCCAATTTCAAGATCAAAAGGAATGGAATGATATAGCGGGATTTCCCAATTTTTAATTCTATCGTTAATTATAGATAATTGAGAATCGTCAGTTACTTTATTGGCAATAAGGAAAATGTTAACTACTCCTAACTTTTTCGATAGATCGATTATTTTAGAACATAGATCCAATGATTTTCGAGAAGGTTCGGTAACTACTAGCATGACATCAATTCCTTTAGCAGTTCCGCGACCTAAATGCTCCAGTCCTGCTTCGAAATCCACAACTATTACTTCATTTCTTTTTACTAACAAGTTGAATAGCAAGGTTCTGATGAGCGCATTTTCAGGACATAAACACCCAGATGCTGGTTCTTCTATACTACCTAAAACTAGAAGCTGTAAGTTGTCTGGACCTGTAACCTTAAATCTATCCGGAATGTCCGATACTTCAGGATTAATATTATAAACGCCAGCGCCAGCTCCCTTAACAGATGTTCGATCTTCAATCATAGCCTTCATCTCAGAAATCGGGACTATCTTCGATTTTACTTCGTCTTCAATCCCTAAAGTGTAACTTAGATTCATTGCCGAGTCGTTGTCTATCGCTAAAACATTAAATCCATCTTTAGCAAAAAGTCGAGCAATCGTTCCAGCGATTAATGTTTTACCAACCCCGCCCTTTCCAGATACTGCGATTTTTATTATTTTTCCCCTTCTATTAATTGTGAACCTATAGTAATAATTTGGTTATAATTATAAAAGCTTGAGATTTGATTTGGTAAATGTATAATAAGAATAGTTTAACTTTGATAAGAAATTTTACAAATAATTAATATATTATTAGCATGGAAGGTTGAAGGTATTATTAAGGCTAACAGCTTTTACCCATCGATTGCATTCTTTTTGAGATTTTCATCATTTCACTAAAAATTTTAGAGTTCTCATTTGGATCTATACATGCAATTAGTTTATCGTTAAGAATTTTAATTTTCATCGTTAATTCTGTGAATTCTTTAGGAGGATTTACTTGATAATGGTAAATTAGCTCTCCTTTATCATCGCACTCAATAAATACCCACATTTGATCTCTCTGAGACCAGTTCCATCTATTTTGAGTTAATTTTCGTATCATATCGAAAAAACTTTCGTGAATTAATAAATGCAGAGAATTGATTATTCAAAAGCTTAATCCTGTTTATTACTTAATGATGTATTCGAAATGATATTTATTTTTTTTAGAAAAAAGTTATTAACGAGGAAATATATCATTTTTTTGATTGCTTTAATTCTGAAAGCATGCTTATTGCAGCTTCGCGAACATCATTATCTTTATCTTCTTGCAGCTTCTTTAATATTGGAATGGTGTCATCTTTATTAAAGTTCCGAAATGCTTTAATAAGATATAGTTTTACGATCCAATCGTCAACATTAATGAGATCTTTTAATACTTCAAAAACGCGATCGCCTTTAATAACACTTAATATTTTTATAGCATAAGTTCTAATATCCCTGATATCACTACTTAAATCGTCGATTAATTGGTTGACGATTGTAGTTTTATCATCTTCACTTAAAAGTTTATACATTCTGAAGAAAAGATTAGGAGGGAGACCTTTATAGGAAAAACTCTTAGGGGAGCTTTCGAATTCTATACTTTCACCTCTTTGATTTTGTTGTACTTTTAATTCGACGATTAAATCACTTAGTTTTTTGTTAGCATTCTCAAACTTCTGCAATTTAAGATTTATCTTGTTTAATTCTTCGTCTTTTTCAAAAACCTTATCCTGCAAATCACTGATTTTTGGATTTTCAAAAGCTATTTTTTCTCCTAATTCCTTTTCCATTTCGGTATTTCTTTGTTTTAAATTCTCTATAATGGAAATATTAGTGTTAACGAGGTTTTTCAAATCGTTATTCTCAATCTCTAATTCAAATAAGATCTTATTTAATTCTTCAATCTCATTGTTATCTCCATTATCTTTAGGTAATTCTTCTTGAAGTTTTACTTTTTCTCCTAATTTTTGTTGCAGGTAATTTACCTTTTCATGATATTGATCGTTATCGTAAGTTAATTGGTCTAGAATTTTATTTGCTTCATTTAATTCGTGTGAGAATTGATTTTTTAAAGCTTCGTTCTCATGATTTTGTTGTTTTAGATTTTCTATCTCCTGTTTCGAAGTTTCAATTTGAACTCGATTGATCCCGTTCTCTTCAGTTAATTTGATAATCAATTTTTTTGCGTCTAACAAATCTGGACTTTCTTCGCCTGAATCTTCTTTATAATTATCTAATTCTTTCTGGAGATTTGTTAAGGTATTATTTACTTCTTCAACTTTTAATCGAAAATTTTCGTTTTCTTCTGTTAATTGGACAATTTCCTTATTAGCATAGATTAATTTTTCGCTTTCTCCTTCAAATTTTTGAACATTTTCTAATTCTACAGTAATTTCTGCGATCGTTTGTTGAAGAATTTCAATATCTTTATCTTTTTTTATTATATCTTGCCGTTGTTGTGTTACCAAATCTTTTAGCACAGAAACATCTTTAGGTATATTATCGTTTTGATTGTTAGAAAGCTTTGATTTTTGGTCTTGAATTATTGTTCTCTGTTCACCGATAGTGAAATTCAATTTCTGAACTTCTTCTTTTAGATATCTAATCATTGTTTCTAAGTCAGAATGAGCTTGATTAGCCGAATCAATCGAATCTATCAAATCTTTTAGTTCTTTACTCATTTTAAACGCAAATTAATAATCTAATTTGAATTATTAATAAAGCTATAAGCTAATAAATCTTTCTGATCGTAAATTTTAAAAAACATTCATATTTGTATTTCAAATAATGCAATATCTATTTAACTAGGATAATTAAAATTACGTAAACATTCAAAATGGAGGTTTATTATATGGGAGATGAAAATTTAAGTAATGAGTATAAAGATAGAGAAGAATACGACAAGGATTATGATTCCGAGGATGACGAGGATCACGACGACGACGATGTTTACGGTGATGATGAAGATATTGATGACTACAACGACGGAGAATGGGATGAAGAGGATTAATAAAAATAGTCAAAGTGTTGTCAAGATGGAATATTAAATAAGGATAATTTAGAAAAATACTTACGCTTGGGATAGTTCAGGATAAAGAGTAAATAATGTTTTCAATCTTTTCGTAGAATTATTATATCTCGTAGCATCTAAACCAGCAAGATCTCCCCCTGAGTAGAATTTATTTCCTTTCTCTTCTTGTACTATAAACACTTCATTCATAATCTGTGAGGTTTCGGTGATGTATTTTTCAAAGGATAAAGTTTGACTTGGTTTAAGAAACCATCCAAACAAGCGACTATGACTGTTAAATTCTTTCCACCACTTCTTAAAGAAGAATCTTGAGCCAAGTTCTTTCTCGCATTTAAGGTGTAGGGAATTAGCTGAAGGCAATAAATTATACCACATGAAGCGAAGATTCACGTTATATTTCTCCATTATTGATTTACCATTTGTTTTTTTGAAAAAAAATTCGCGAAAGTCATTATATTGCTTCTTCGTAGAACCTGGAAAACCAGAAATAATGCTAATCGCCCCTAATGCATCAAATTTATCTAAGGCTTCAATCAATAAATGTGTTTTATGTAGATAATCATGATACGTTTGAACATTTGGCGAATTAGTTTTGTTCATTAATCTTAGAACTTCAACACTAACACTTTCAAGCCCAAATTCCGTCCAGATGTTTAACTTCTTAAAGTTTTCCAAATCTGTCAGGGAGCAAATATCAACGCGTTCATGTATGGCAATAGTGTTATCAAAACCGATGTTCCTCTTCAGTAATGATAATTGTTTGAAAAATTGTTCTCTCATCTTTCTCATGGGATAAAATAGGGGGTCTCCCAAATTAAGAACATTTGCATTCAGCCAACCCTCTTCCTTCAAATAATATAATTCTTTGAAAAATAATGGAATGGGTTTAATCCTATACTTATTATAAAACCCCAAGTCTTTCATAGAGGGGATACAAAAAGTACATTGATAAGGGCATCCTCTATTACTTTCTATACTTAATTCCGAATTATTACTAATTTGCAGTTTATATTTCTCATAAAGCCGTAAATCGAGTAAGGGGATTGTACTTAGGTCGTCAATTAGTTCTGAGGTAACAATATTAAATGTGTTTTTATATTTATTCGAAGCATCATCCTTATTCAACAATCGTTTGATAAGTTTATAAAATCCGATCTCAGCCTCTCCCCTTATAACGAAATTTACAGGAACGAACTCTCGCGAATAAAACTCATAAAAATACTCTGGGATCTCGTCAGGACTGAAATCTTCTGGGCAGACCGTAGGGTGTACCCCACCTATAACAGTGATAGAGTTTGAATTCGTGATGCTTTTTATTGTAAAGGCAATTTCCAATGAAATTTTATAAAAAGTGGAGGCAAAACATGAAATCGCTACTACATCAAAATTAAACATCTCATACGTGGCTTGTAATAAACATCTTAGTTTGCTTCTATAATTGCCAACATTCTCAAAAGAAAAAGGGGGCAAATCCTCGTAAAATAAACATAATATCTCCTCCTCGATGTCACCTTGAGAAAGCCCTTTTTTTGACTTAAGAAAGTTTGAGATCCTTGCTACGCCAATTGGGAGAATTGAACCCGTCCCTACTAAGCCGTGAATGTAAAGTATTCTACATCGAGTCATAATAGAAATAGTTTATTTGTTTTTTATTTAAACTAAACGAAATAAAATCTATTTTTAAAATTAATAGAACGCTATCCTTAGCCCATTTTTTTCTTATTTTTTATTTAAAAAATCAGAGTTTCCTATTTTATTTGTAATTTTGAATAAAGAGAAAAATAAAAAGAAGTCAATATTTATGTTGTTTTTTCTCTAAGCAATAATACATCAATTAAATACCCAATTATAATAAGATTACCTATTGTAAAAAAAAAATGAAAAATAAAAAAATGAAAAAGTCTGTCTGTTGAAGCTTACTTCTTAAAGTTATAAAATCTCAATTATCTTTATTTTATCTCCTTTTTCAATCTTGTTAACTACATTTTGATCTGCAGAACTTACTACTTCTCCAAATATCGTGTGCTTGTTATTTAAATGAGGAGTAGGGACGTGAGTTATGAAAAATTGCGAACCATTCGTTGCAGGTCCAGCATTTGCCATAGCTAATATACCTGATTTATTGAAGACTTTTCCTGATTGAAATTCGTCCGCAAAAGGATACGATACTTCTCTTCCTTGAAATGGAAAAGATTTTACACCTACTGCCCTCGGACTACCTGTACCGTTACCAAGAGGATCGCCCCCTTGAATCATAAAGTCTACGATTACTCGATGAAAGTTTATTCCGTTATAGAAACCTCTTTTTGCTAAAAACAAGAAACTTGAAACTGTCAGTGGAGCATCCTCGTCGAATAAGGTAAGATTGATATCTCCTTTAGTTGTTATTATTTTTACTTTTGTCATAATACTTGTCTAATGCGGTATTATAAAAAAATATTTTTAAAAAATATTTATCCTCTAGAAACAAAAGATTATCGCAACAAAATATAAAAACTTTTAACTTACTAGAGATAAAACAGTTTTAGAATACATTAAAAGTTCAGTAAATGCCCAATAAATATGCTAAAAAAACCCGATATTTCTTATTTCTTTGATCCTAAAAGCATTGCAATCATAGGTGCGAGTTCAAAACCAGGAAAAGTAGGATATAATGTATTGAGAAATATCGTCGAATCAAAGTATAAGGGCAAATTATTCCCTATTAATCCTAAAGCAGAAGATATCCTTGGATACAAATCATATAAAAGTGTACTAGATGTTCCAGAAGAAATAGACATAGCTATATTCGTAATTCCCAGTAAGCTTGTAAACCTTATAGCAGAAGAATGCGGAAAGAAAAAGATAAAGGGATTAGTTATTATCACTGCAGGTTTCAAAGAAATTGGCGGATTAGGAATTACTCGAGAACAAGAATTAGTCCAAACTGCTAAGAAATATAACATGAGAGTTATTGGACCTAATTGCTTAGGCTTAATTGGTATAAATTACAATGGTTCCTTTGCGGCTAATACTCCTAAAAAGGGGGAAATAGCTATGATTTCTCAGTCAGGAGCCATGTTAACGGGAATGATGGATTATTCCATGGATCAAGCATTCGGATTCTCTTGTAATATAAGCTTGGGTAACAAAGCGGATATGGACGAGGTTGATTTTATTGAATATCTTGCTAACGATCCAAATACAAAGGTAATTTTATGTTATTTAGAAAGCATTGAAGACGGAGAAAAATTTCTTCGAGTCGTTCCTAAAGCGGTACGTAAAAAACCGATCATTATTTTAAAATCAGGAGTTAGTGCAGCAGGTGCTCGAGCTGCTTCAAGCCATACTGGAGCTTTGGCAGGATCTGACATAGCTTACGATTTAGCTTTCAAAAAGTGTGGAGTTTTAAGAGCAAATTCAATTGCAGATCTTTTTGATTATGGAGAAATTTTTTTGTATCAACCTATACCAAAAAAAAATTCCTTTGCTATTGTCACTAACGCTGGGGGTCCAGGAATTGTGGCAACAGATGCATTTGAAAGAGAAGGATTAAAATTTGCTCAATTTTCTGAACCAATTTTACACTTGTTAAGAGAAAATTTACCCACTGAGGCTGCAATATTTAATCCAATAGATATAATAGGAGATGCATCGCCTGAACGTTATGAATTTACTATTAAAACTATTTTTGGATTAAACCACGAAACAGACCAAGGCTCTCTCGAAGAAGAAGATATAACAACCCATGGTGCTCTAATTATTATGAGCCCCCAAGCTCAAACAAAACCAGCTGCTGTTGCAAAACTAATTTATGATATAACCTCGAAATCTTTATCTGATAAACCGATTGTGTGTGCGCTCATAGGTGGAGTTTCTATGACAGAAGCTACCAAATATTTAAAGCAGCACCACATACCCTGCTATAGATTTCCCGAAGGAGCTGCCAAATCACTTAAAGCTATGGTAATATATAATGGCTTTCTAAATAGACAAAGTATAGACGATTTAGAGGGAGCAAAATTTGAAGTAGAACAAGAAAAAGTAGCAGAAATATTCGAAAAAGTCAGAGCCGATGGGAGAACAGTTCTGTTAAGCCATGAAACGAGTGAAATTTTCGATATTTATGGAATTATCTCACCTAAATCAAAATTAGCAACAACACCAGCAGAAGCGCGAAAATTGCACCAAGAAATAGGAAAATCTGTTTTAAAAATAGTTAGCCCCAATATTATACATAAAACTGATGTAGGGGGAATAATCTTAAATGTTGAAACCGAACAAGAAGCTTTCGAAGCGTATGTACAAATCATTGAAAATGCTAAGAGATATGGACCCCAAAACGCCCGTATTTATGGAGTCGAGGTCCAAGAAATGATAGATCTTAAAAAAGAACTAAAAGTGAATGAAATTATTATCGGAATGTCTAGAGATCCACAATTTGGACCTCTATTGATGTTTGGGACAGGAGGAATCTATGCTAATTTCATGAAAGACATATCTTTTGCGTTGTCATATAAGTTCACTAAGGAAAGTGCTAAAGAATTAATCGAAAACACTAAAATCTATAGTTTATTACAAGGAGTTAGGGGAGAACCCGCTTCTGATATTAATGCGATAATAGAAGTTTTGTTAAGACTATCACAACTTGTAAACGATTTTCCAGAGATATTGGAATTAGATATCAATCCCCTACTTTCATTTGTTACAGGGTATAGTGCAGTTGATATTAAAATTACTATTTCGCGTTAATAAGGTTAATATAATTAATTTTAAAATAAATAAAAAAAAAATTAAATAAAATAAAAAATTAGAAAAAAAGTGAGTAATGTGGTAAAAGCGTTTTATTTGTGCTCTTTAAAAGAAAGAGCTGGAAAAAGTTTTCTTTCTATTGGTTTTATTCAAAAATTACAGAAAGAAGGGAAAAGATTTGCGTACTTTAAACCGATTGGGTGCCCAAGAGGTGCATATAGTTCCAAGGCGGACAAAGACATTGAGTTCATTTTACAAACTGTCTATAAGAATCGAAGCACTTACGATTTAGTTTGTCCAGTTTCTATTCCTGATTCATACTATATTGATTTAATTGATTCTAGCAAAAAACTAGAGTATATAGAAAAGATAAAGTCGGCATACGACAAAATCGTTAAGGATGTTGATTATGTAATAATAGAAGGAGCACCTTCAATTCGAAAATTTGTAAGGGTAGGAATCGATGATGTCAGTATCGCAAAAGCTTTAGGCATAAATGATTTAATCTATATCTCTCCCGAATCTTCAGATAATTGTATAGATAATATATTTTTCACGAAAAATTACTTTGAATTCAGGAATGTTAGGATATCTGGAATTATTTTTAATAAAATAGACCTTGAATACATAGCAAGAATCAAAGAGCTTCAAAAAGAACACATTGATAAGTATAACTTACCGGTTTTAGGGATAATAGAAAGGAGCATTGAATTATTTTCTCCCAGAGTGAGTGAAGTGATTGAAGCAATTGGCGGAGAATTTATTAATGAAGTGGCGTCAGCAGGCTTGAATAATATTGTCGAAACTATCATCATCGGAGCTATGAATGCTCAAGCTGCTCTTAAGTATTTAAGGCAAGTTAAAAAAGCAGCTGTAATTACAGGTGGAGATCGCGCAGATCTTGCGTTAGCAGCGCTAAACGAGGACGTATCCGTGCTTATTTTAACTGGTTTTATACAACCCGATGCTAAAGTGATCACAGTTGCTAATGATAAAAAAATTCCAATAATTCTTAGCCCCTCTGATACATATACGACAATGAGAAATCTTGAGAAATTGAAGCCAGGAATTCAAGAGGATGAAATCGATAAAGTATTAAAATTAATTGAAAGCGATATTGACTGGGAATTTTTATTAAAATAAAAAAATAAAGAATGTCTTTATTTTTAATTATTATCTATACCTGTCATTGCTTTAGATAATTCTTTACTTGGACAATATTTTCTTTTAAAAGCTTTGCTCTTGGCGAATTTTCCATCCCTATCGAGTTTAAAGTGTTTAGGGCATCTTCAAAATTCTTTAAAGAATCTGGGAGCCTCATGAGGTGGTAATTAATTGTTCCTATGTTATTAAGGCAATTAGCCCTTCCAAGATCATCTTGTAATCGATCGTTAATTTGAAGGGCTTCATTATATTTATCTAACGCGCCTTGAAGATTCATTTGGCCCTGGTAAGCGGCACCCATATTATTAAGTACTAGGGACTCATTACTTAAATCACTTAATTCTTTAGATATTTGAATCGATTTTTCATAATACTCTAAAGCTTTAGGAAAATTATGCTGATCATAATAAATCATGCCTATATTATTTAAAATAACAGACATCCCTTTAAGATTTCCTAACTCTTCATTTATTGTAAGAGCTTCATTGTAAAGTTTTGAAGATTCAGAATAGTTTCTTTGTTCAGCGTATATCGCTGCTATACCATTTATAAGTGTGGCTTTAGCTTCTCTTTTATCATATTTCACTGCATCATCAAGTGCTTCATTGTAAAGTTTCATTGCTTCTTCGAAATTACCTCGTCTTTTCAAAATCAAGCCAAGATTGTAAAAAATCCTTATTTTTAATAAAACATTTCCTAGGGGTCTAGCAATCGGAACAGCTTTCATGAACCAAGCAAAAGCTTCTTGAATATTGCCACGATCTCTATAAATCCTTCCGATGCGCGAATAACCCCGAGCTAATGCTAATGAATCGTTTGAAGCCTCAGCTTCTTGTATAAACTCTTTAAGAATCCTCATCGCATCATCATACATATTTAAATCAAAATAGATTGAATGAGCAATCCCTAATTTCATTTTTTTATCTGGAGTTTTAATGTTCTCGAGGAACCAATCAGTAGGATTTAAATTACACCTATCAGGACTGATTTCTGGCGTAAAATCCATCAATTCCTTAATCATTCTTGAAGTATTTACATCTATTCTGTAAACATGCTCAATATATTTCATTTGTTTTATTTCTAAAAGAATTCTATCAATTCTATCGAAATTATTAAAATTTTGACCCCTAATCGGATTTAATTCGTAAACTCTCGCAATCCCCTCATCATTTTTAACGAAATTCAACCAAATGATATTCTTAAGATTTTTTAGAACTTTTAGAGTGGGAACGATATCGAAATCATCGCTACCAGAATAGCCTAATACGATTAACGATCGTTTATCCGTTATATTATTAAATAATGATCTTTTAAATGGTTCAATTTCAAAAATATTCATCCCCGTCTTGTTAGAACCGAACGCTTGAATAGTTGCCACTAGAGATTCTTTCGTATCTTCTCCTGTAATTAAATTTACTGTAGACCCATGAATTTTATATAATGTTTTTTTCTTTTTTTTTAAAAGTTTGTTTGGATCTGTATATTTAATAAAATCTTCCTTTGTAATGACAGGAATGATCTCTTTTTTTGGGACGCTTATTTGAAGGAGGGCGTGTTCAATTAATAAATCGAAATTTGTAGTCATTACAAAATGCCCTTTCCTTATCATATCTGCCAGAAAAAAGTGTTGCATATTTGGTTTATTGCATTGAGCATAATATTCGATTACTTTTAATTCATTATCCAATCTGTATCTAATTATTTCCACGAGCGCTTCAAATCGAAGTTCTTCAATTTTTAAAATTTTAGATATTTCTGTTTCTGGACACGTATATCTCACCATGGTTTCTATCATCTTTCGTCCTGCGGGTAAACAGGATGGAGAGTCTACGGAACATCCCGCACCAATAAGAAACACTAAATTATCTTTCTTCTTAAATAAATTATTAAAATCAAATTCAGATTCTTCTTTCATTTTGATCAATTTTTTTAAGTTCTTTAAAGTTTGAGCTTTATCCTGTTTCTAAAAATACTGGCTTATTTTTAAAATTAGATATTTGAATTGATTATTTCAGTAGTTTTATCACTGCTACCTACGGCAAAAATAAAAAAAATAAAATATAAAAAAGAAATAGAGTTAAATTTAAAATTTGGACTCATTTAGGTAAATGGACCAAATAACCCACCAAGTCCGGCTAGAACTAAGAAAACAATTATCAAAGGTAAGATAACCAGAATAAATATTATACCGATAATCCCTAGAATAAGACCCGCAATCGCCATACCTTTAGAGTCGTCTACAATAATCCCTATAATTCCAAAAACTATAGCCGCCACTGGTAAATAGAACCCACTAAAAGGAAGATTGAATGGAAGCAAGCCGAACAATAACCATCCAATAAAACCTAATATTCCGAAAATTAAAGCAAGAATTCCAAAAACTTTTCCCATTTAGTTCACTAAATTTAGTTTTATTAATTTCTATTTAGAGTATAATGATCTTTAATGAGTTTAAGATCTATAAAAATGTTTTCAAAAAACCAAAAAAAAAGGAATTTATTTTATAGTAATTCTTATATTCTATCAATTTACTGTTCTGATCCACAACTTGAGCAAAAATCTGCTTCAAACGACACTTTTGTACCACATTGTATGTATAAATGTGGTCTTTTACCTTAATCTTCTGCTTTTACCTGAATCGGTGAAATTTTAGAAGGTGATTTGGATGATTTAATTGGATTTGAAATATCTTGTTTGAACTAGTAATAATTCAGTGAAAAATTGTGAAAGAAAAAACAAATGTTTGATTAAAGTTAAATTATTTAAGAATAATAAAAAGGTATTCAACATAGATTTTAATTTAAAATATTGAATATACATCAATGTATCTATATCTAAGTGGTGAAAGTCTTTAAAGTCGCTTTAGTAAACCCTGGACCTGGAGAAATTTTAGAGAGAGGCAGAATTGTTGCAAATGCTGATCATATTTATCCGCCTTTAGGAATTTGTTACTTAAGTTCTGTATTAAAGAATGAGAATTATCACGTTGATTTAATTGATCAAGCTGCCATGGGTTTCAATTTGACCCAAATAGTAAAATGGATTAAAAAAAAAGATCCAGATGTTTTAGGTTTTTCTACTTTAACAGCGTCGGGATCGGGAATTAGTGCCGCATTAACTTCGATTGAGGTAAAGAAATGGAACCCAAATATTAAAATAGTATTTGGAAATCGGCATGTAAATCATAATGATTATAGAATTTTAAACAAATATCCCGAAGTTGATATTTGTGTAAGAGGTGAGGGAGAATTTACCTTTCTGGAATTAACTAGAGCATTAGAAAAAAATCAACCATTGAAAGATATTAAAGGATTAACCTATCGAGACAATGGAAAGATAAAGAGAAATGAAGAGCGTCCTTTGACCAAAGATCTTGATACAATACCTTTTCCGGATAGAAAAGCTTTAAAAATTGAATATACTGGGAGTTTTGGTGGTTTAGAGCTTGCACCTAAAGGATTTACATCAATGACTTCTTCTCGAGGATGTCCTTATCATTGTTCCTTTTGTTATGGAAAAAGAACTGTGGGATTTAGAACTCGTTCAGTAGAGAATATAATGGAAGAAATTCTATTTTTAGAGAGTGAGGGATATAATTACCTAAATTTTGTAGATGATAACTTCACTGTCTCGAAGAAAAGAGTGATAAAACTCTGTCGATTAATGCAAAAACATAAAGTAGACATGGATTGGATATGCGAGGGAAGAGTAAATCAAGTGTCTGATGAGATGTTACGGGAAATGCGGAGAGCTAATTGCAGAATTATATTTTATGGGATAGAAAGTGCGAATCAGAGAATTCTCAATTATTATAGAAAAAACATAACACCATCCCAATCAATTATTGCGGTAAAAAAAACTCGTAAGGCAAAAATTCCATTCATCTTAGGCTCATTCATTGTTGGTGCACCGGGTGAGACATTTTCAGAGATATATAATACCTTAAAATTCGCTCAAAAATTGGATATTGACTTTCCAGTCTATAATCTCCTAGGGACAATGCCTGGAACCGATATTTGGGATGAGATGGTTGAGAAAAACTTTCTTGATGAAGACAAATATTGGGAAGAAGGAGTTCATATATCCGATGTAGACCCTAATGGAGTTCCAACTGAAAAGATTTCTAATTTAATACTTGAAATGCTTAAAGGTTTTTTTATGAATCCAAAGTATTTGATAAAAGCAATCTATAGAAATACCACAAGCTCTTATAAATTCTTTTCAATGCTCAAGATACTTTCGAATAATATAAAGAATTTTGAGGATTTCCATGGAGTGAAATCATTTTGGAACCCAGATAATGTTTAAAAATGTATTTTTAGTTAAACTATATTCTTCTTGAAGTTCATCCCCAGAATGGTTTCCAACGATTCCATAAATCCCAATGCTTTACGTTTTTAAAGTTTTGACTAATTGTTTTTAGCCTATATCTACTTTTTATGGTTTTAAGAATTTGCCGGGAGATGTAATTGGGTCGTAACATAAATTTTTTATGAGTCTCTCTTATTCGTAACATTAATTCACTTAAAGGGATGGGAAGAACAGCAGTACCAACTTCCCAACATTCCTCTGGGTTAATTCTTTTTTCTTTTACCATCTGATCCCAAATCCAATTTCCGGGTATTATACCTAGAATATGAAATTGTGGAAAATCAATATCCAATTTGAGCGAAAAATTTAAGGTATTAATAATTTCTTCACGAGTTTCAATTGGCGCACCCACTATAAAATTCGCTAAAATCATATCAATTCCAACTTTTTTGGAATTCTTTATAGCATCATAAACTTGATTTAAATTAATTTTCTTATTATACCAATCTAAAATTCTTTGAGATCCACTTTCGACACCATAACTCAGAATTTTACATCCCATCTGTTTCATAGCATTTAATAGTTCTATTGAACTTTGAGTAACTCTCCCTTCTGCCATCCAATCAAATTCTAGTTTTTCATACTTTAGTAAATCTGATAGCTCCATTAACCTTTTTTTACTTATAGTAAAGTTATCATCAACCCAAAGCAAGTTATGATAACCTTGTTCTTCTAGAATGGATAATTCTTGTACTATATTTTCTGGAGACCTTGGACGCCAATTACCCCAAAACATGGAACTTGAACAAAATGAACATTTAAATGCACATCCTCTTGATGATGCAATAGAAGTAAATTTTCCTATAGAGAGATCAAGACCTTCAACTTTATTTTTATATTCCACATTTCCTAATAATTTCCTATTTGGAAATGGAAGTTTGTCAATATTTTCTAAAAGGGGCCTATCATTATTTCTAATAACTCTACCATTATCTCTATATGTTAAACCTCTTATATCTTCAAAACCTCTACCTCTCTCAGCTTTTTCGGCAATTTCTAATAGAGTATTTTCCCCCTCTCCTCTTACGCAAGCATCAATAAATGAGTACTTATTTAATATTCTAGTATCATTGAATGTCGCATGATAATTCCCAAATAAAACCTTAACATTTGGATTTATTTCTTCTTTCACTCTTCTAGCAATTTCTGCAGAGCTTCTTCCAGTTCCTGCAGTGGTTATCGTCGAAAAACCTAAAATATCAGGGTCTTCATGTTTTATCCATTTTAATGTTTCTTCAATCGATAAACCCCTAGCAAATTGATCAAGTATGGATACATCAAAATTATTTTCATTTAAATAGGTACCGAGGTATAAAATACCCATAGGTGGAAATCCATAAAATTCTATTTTCTCTTTGTAATACTTCTCAGCCTCTTTAACTGTACCACAAAATGTACCTTTTTCTGGGGGTTTTGGAAAAATTAATGATATCTTCAAAAAAGTCAATCCTAATTTCAATTGAAAATAATAACTAATAAAACTGTAAATTTATCCTTTAAAATAAAACCATATCATTTCAATTCTTTCTATAATAATAAAGGTGAAAAATAAATCTTATAATTAAAATAACTTTTGATATACTTACTAAGATATAGATATGTATTTATAAAATTAAATGAAAGAATCTTATTTTCCAACTTCTGAAAATGGGTTAATAAATGAAATTAATTGATAAAAAAATCCAAAAAGTTGCCTTAATAAACCCAAATTTCATTACTAAGAGTATCACTGATACCTTTACCATTCCTGCTTTGGGATTAGAATCCATAGCAGCAAATATTTTGGATATCGTAAAAGTGAAGATAGTCAATGGTAAAGTCAGGAATTTAAAAATTAAGGAAATCATGAAAGAAATTAACGAATTTAGGCCAGATATTGTTGGAATTTCATGTTGTTTCACAATAGGTATTAATTTTGCCTTAAAAATCGCAAAAGAATCAAAAAAGCAAGGTTATTCAACTGTTTTAGGAGGATGGCATCCAAGTTTTGATCATTATGAAGTTTTGAAAAATTCATTTGTAGATGTTATAGTACGCGGAGAAGGGGAAATTACTTTTCGGGAAATAATTAAAAACAGAAATTTAGAAGAGATAAAAGGAATCTCATATAAAGATAATGGGAATATAATGAATAACCCAGATCGTCCTTTAATCAAGGATTTAAATAAATTACCGTTACCAGCAAGAAAATTAAGAAATAAAAGGTCTTACCATCAGATTTTTCAGATGCCTATAGATGTGATTGAGACATCAAGGGGATGTCCATTTAAATGTACTTTCTGTAATATACATCTATTTTATCGAGGAACTTATAGAACAAAAAGTATAGAACGGGTTATTCAAGAGTTAAAAATCATTTCAAGTCAAAAAAAGGGTCAAAATGTTCTAATAGTGGATGACAATTTCACTGCAAATATGAAGAGAGTAGAGAAAATTTGTGACCTAATCATTAAAGAAGGTATTAAATTAGATTTTATATGTCAAAGTAGAATTGATGTTATTAAAAATAATCCAAATATAATTAAGAAAATGTCTAAAGCAGGTTTTTGGCTTTTCTTTCTTGGTATCGAATCATTTAATCAAAAATCTCTGAATGATATTCATAAACAAGTAAAATTTAGTGATATTGTGGAAGCAATCAAAATACTCCATAACAATGAAATTGTAACAATTGGCAGTTTATTAGTAGGTTCTTCCTTTGAGGAAGAAGAAAAAGAGACAGATATAATGATAAAAATAGTTAGGAAATTAGGAATAGACTTCCCGCTTTACTCCATAATGACTCCATTGCCCGGCACGAAGTTTAGAGACGATCTAATTGAAAAAGATTACTTATTATCTAATAATTGGAGTGATTATAATTTTACAACAGCCGTGAATCGACTAAATAAATTATCAAAGGAAGAATTGGAACAACTTTTATCTAAAGCATATTATTATGGATATTTTAAAAGAGGTTGGAAAGACACTTTAATAAGGCTTTTAAAGAGGAAAGGAATAAAATTTTTATTGCATTCAAGAAAAAATTTTAGTGTCATAAAGGATTTATTAAGCTTTTTGATAAATATTAGACGAATGAAATATGAGATGGGTTCAAGATCTCCATTAAAATCTTCTAAAACAACTAAAACTTTTCATAAATAAGTTTTCGAATTTAATATCCTTGTTATCTATCAATAACAAAGTAACGAATTAATTTCTTATAAGATTTTGAGATGAACCCACATGTTATAAATTAGGTGAGTGTTCTCTCTTTATAAATCATTAAATCTCTTAGAGTAACAAATTCTACTTTTTTAGAAAGAGCTTCCTTGATAAAATTTCTTAATCTTTTTATAAATAAATCTCCTGTATTAACCCAACGATCGGGTCTAATAAGAAGATTTTTGTATTTATTAAATAGGTTTGTTTGGTTGAAAAAAAGAGCTTTCATATTTATTGCTTCCCATGGATGAAAATATAATACGGTTAAATTCTTTTTAAAGATCCATTTAGAGAAAAATTGAAGATTTACAGGTAACCTAAAAAATATATTAAAGTTTGAAGGATGAAATTCATAGATTTGGCAATCATTTGTTTGGTATTTTTTCAAATTTCTAGGGGAACTTATTGAGGAATCATATTTAAATCCTAAATCAGCTAAAATTTTCAGTAGGAATAAAGGAGGTTTTAAATAAGGCGCTCTAAATCCAATAATCTCTGAATGTTGACAGATATTTTCTATAAGTTTCTTAGTCTGATAGATCAACTGATGACATTTATTATAATCTAGCTGATTTAAGCGTTCATGATCTAAACTATGACAAGCAATTTCATGATCCTTAAGTTCAATTAATTTTAAATACTCCGGTAAATGTTCAGTTATATTTCCAGTACAAAAAAAAGTTCCTTTGATGTCGAAATCATCTAATATTTTTAATATTTTCAATAATCCAATCTTTACTCCAAAAAAAGAGTCGAAAACACCTGGAATGTCCCTTTCAATATCAAAGGTTAATACTATTTTCATTATGTATGCAAAAATCTTAAGATATAATATATATTAAATCATAAAAAACAATAAACTATGGATTATAGAATTGAATTTTATGACAGATTTAATCTCTTTAATATTAAAGGTTGAATCTGTTAAAAGTCAATCTATATTTCTTAAAAATTTATAAAATTTATAAATTCTGGCGAAATAAACTTGTTAAATCTGTTTAAATGCAGCCAAAAAAAGATAATTTTTATATAGTTTTCTATTGTTATTAAGAATATTACTTAATTTAGAAATTGAGAATAAAAATTAAAGGGTGATAGAATGCCAATAATGAATGGTTGGGAGGTTTCTCCTGATAGAGTTGAAAAGTTTGAAAAAATTTTAAGTTCAGACCCATTAGGTGATCCTATTATAACCTCAAAATGCAAACTCGGCAAAGACAATGGCTTAATAATTGCAGGTAACAACGGGTTTGCTTGGAGAATACAAACGGGGATGAGAACTTCGATGTATTCGATGGGAAAAAGTAAGTGGGTACGATGGCACGATGTAGGTAGAATTGACCTAAAAAAAGAAGGTGTCATTTTTGTATATATAAAAGTAAGAGAGAAAAATGGGAATTTAAAATTTGATGGCAAAGGTAATCCAAAATTAAAGAAATGGCTCTTTGTACTAAATCAAAATAAAGATGAGGAGAAAGGTCATTTTTTGCAAAGAAGATCAAATTTCTACCAAATTATGTCAGACATATTCAACCAGAATAAAGGAGACACAGATCCTCCTACAAGTGATTCAAGAATCTAAAATAGTTCTATTCATATATTTTTAATTTTAACTTTTTATTATTATTTTGATTCTATTTTTATAAAATTATTTTAATATTTGACAAAAATATAGGGCTGAAAAAATTTAAAAAAAATCATTTAGTTTAATTTTGAACCACATTCCCCACAAAAACTTCCTGAATCCGTCAATTCAGAGCCACAATTTGGGCAAAACTGCGTTTTTTCACTTGACATAGTTTCTATTTGGGAAGATTCTGGTTGGGCTGGTTCTGGTTGAGCTGGTTGTGGCGTTGCAGCTCCTTGACTAGAAATTTCGTTGTAAATAGAACCCCAAATTTTTTGAGTAGTTATCGCTCCGTGAGTTGGACAAGAAGTTTTAATTAAGGCCCAAGGTGCTGAGGCTCTCATATAACTTTGTTTAGCTTCCTGTCCACATTTATAACACCGAAAAACAGCATCCTGAATGAGATGAATATAGTTATCTTTTTCCTTTAATGGAAGTTTGAAAGCTCTGGCACCATGAACAGGGCACCTTTGTTTAACGATAACTTTACTCCCATCGACTTTCACTAGATAAATATTACCAATAGCCCCACATTTAGGACAGCTAAACATTTTACTGTAGTCTAAATCCACCATTAAATTTTCACTTAATATTATTTTTATTAAGAAAAAAATGACCTAATACATATATATTCTTTGTTATATTGACAAAATATAATAAAAACTTCTCCCGATTAAATGGGAATCTCGTTAAATCTGATGAAGAATTCAACAGATTTAGGCAAATATTTCTAATCTTCCTTTACTGATATAAATTTATGTGTAAATGGATCATATTCAACAGAATTTTTTCTACTAATTACTTTATCAATTAAATCTCTAAAAATTTTAAAGAAAATATTTTCAAATCCAGCGCCAAAAACTTCATAATTCCACCTAAACTTTGCTATAAATCTAAGCAATTTAAAAATTGGTATACTTTCTTGTTCAAAAACTTTCCTACCTATGATAGCACTAGTAATTGAAATCATCTCCAGTTGATTTTTATTTTTTAAATAACTTGAAGCTTGATCTCTCCGAATTTTTCCCCAATTAAAAAGATTAGATGGTGGTTTGAAGCCCAACTGTTTAGCATGATCATAAATTGCGGTTGTTGGATAAGGAAAGAGTATTTTTACAGAAAATTCACATTTAGGATTAATCTCTTTAATTTTTTTTATTAAAGTTATAGTTTTTTTTACATCTGTTTTAGTTTCACCTGGTATTCCAATCATCCAACTATAATCAGCACTAATATCTGTATCTCTTGTAATTTTAGCACTTTGAATTATATCTTTTATTGAAATGTTTTTATTCAAAATATTTAACACTCGTTGAGAGCCTGATTCTGCTCCAAAATACATTTGAACACAGCCATGACTTTTTGCTTCTTCAGCTAATGAATAGTCTAGACGATTAACGCGTAATTCTGCTTTCCATCTGATATCTTGTTCCTTAAAATAGTCAAAAAGAATTTTAATCCGTTTTGAATTAGCAAAAAAATAATCGTCATAGAAAGTAATTTTCTTAGCGCCAAAATCTAAGCATTTATCAAGCTCTTGAATGCATTTCTCAGCCGTCCATCCTCTCCACACATTATTAAATAGTGTATTATAACAAAAAGCACATTTAAAAGGACAACCCCGACTTGTTATAATATTGAAATTCCCATTTCTTATATAACGCTTAGGGTTTATTAAAGTCCAGGGTATACTCAATTTATTTATTTCAGAACTTGTTAACAGGTTATAATTAGGATTATGGAATATTTTTTTACCCTTCTTTAATGAGAGACCTTTAATTTGATTTATATTTTTACCACTTACTAGTTCGTGATAAGCTTTTTCTCCTTCACCTCGAATAACAAAATCAATGAATTTATTTTGAAGAGTTTGTGTTGGAAGAATAGTTGAGTGAATACCACCCCAAACTATTTTAATTTTATTAAACTCTTTCTTGATAGCTTCACAGATCTTAAGAGCGTAATAAATTTGTGGCCCCGTCATTACTGAAATGCCAACAAATTCAGGTTCATTATTGGAAATGGCATCAAAAACTTGAGAAAGTCTATCAAATCGTAAATCGAAGATTTTTACATCCACGTTTCTTTTTAGTAGGTAATCAGCAATAAATAAAATAGAATAAGGTGGAGTAGGGATTTGAACCTTTGCAAATTCAAGTTGTGGATAAATTAAAATCGAATTCATCATTTCTCCTTTAAATTTATTTTAATAACTTGAAAGTTGTAAATATCTTTTATTTTTCAATCAAACGGATAATTCTCTGCTATATTAAATCTTCTAATTAATTTTTTTTGCTAATGCATAATAAATATCTTTTTTTGAGAAATATTGGCTAATTCGTTTTAAACTACGTTTAATAGTTAAATATCTTCCACTTGTTAATACTGATATAAAACTTAGGGTCTTAATTTTACCCTTTTTCATTTTTCTGATTAGAAATATTAAAGAATCTGAGAAAACTTTGTCGATTCCTAAGGAGTTTGGAGGTGACATAAATCCTCTTGTTTTTAAAAATATATCTTTTCTAACGATTATATTACACCCAGAAAGTTCAGGAAATCCCAATAGTGTTTTTAAAAGATAATAAACATGCATAATGATGTTAAGAAAAAAATATTGTGTGATAATAAATCTCTGCGAGGCTAGCTTAAATGAAAATGCCTTTCCATTATAATACTTAACTCTCGCACTACAAGCATATAAATTTTTATGAGTTTTAAAGATATTAAAAATTTTTTGAAAGAAATATGGATTTATTATCGTATCTGCATCTAAAAATATGAGCAATTCGCCAGATGTTTTAGAGACAACATAGTTCAATTGAAACGCTTTACCTTTTTTTGGTGATATATACACTTTCGCAAAATTTTTAGATATTGGTACAGTATTATCTGTGCTTTGTCCATCAACTACAATTATTTCATAAGTAAGATCACACTTTTGCCGTTTAATTGCTGTTAGTGTGTTCTTTACATTATTTTCCTCATTATAAGTAGGGATAATAACTGTTATATTTGGTTTATAATTCATTTCTTTTCTAAGGAATAACAGAAAATTATATATTATTAGAAGATGATGTGTTATTATTCTACATAAATAGTAGATTGATTAAATAATTAATTGATACAAAATTAAGACAATGTCAAAGGGTTCAGGTAAAATGAAATTTTGGACGAAAGGATTCGTAATTTCATTTTTTTTCTTAATTTTAAGCGCATTACTAATTGTACTTTTAATAATAAGTCATATATTTCTGCCAATTCCTTGGATCGATCTATTATATAAATTATTAAGACCTTGGTTATTAGCAATCTTCTATAATTATAATTTATATATTTATGGTGGAATTTTGATTAGCTATTCACTTTTACTTGTATTATATGTCTTAGGATATAATTTAGCAAAAGTAAAACATATGACGGGTTCAATTATATATGTTTTTAGTTTATTAGGGTTTGTTTTAGTTACTTTTATCGCAGTTCATTATACATATGCTAGTATCTTGTTTAATCAAGATCTATTTCTTAATGTAAGACTAATGTTACTTTTTCTCTTTTTACCTATGACTTTTGCTCTTAGTTTATTTCTGCTCTTAGTAAATATTGATTTCTCAATTTTTTTTAAGGATTTATTTAAAGCTAGAAAAATTTGGAAACATAGAAGACCTGAATTCGAAATTGAGGTTAAGGGTAAAATAACTTATATTAATATAAAAACAGATGAATTCGTTTTCACTCCTGTACCAATGTTGATTATAGCAAAATATCTTCAGTCTAAAGGATATTCTGTATCATGGTTTGTAAGAGGTGCTTTTAATCATTTAATCTCCTTAATTATTACCTATCTAACTGGATGGCCAAGAGCTAGAAATATGTTATTTCGATTTACAGGTATGAAGATCAGCAAAAATTGCTCTATTTCTCAAAGAGCATTACCTGATCCTTTATTACCTGAATTAATTGAATTTGAAGAGGGTAGTGGATGTGGTATTGGTGTAAAACTACTTACTCATAATGCAATGAATATACAACATGGAAGTTTTAGTTTTGGACCAATTAAAATTTGTAAAAATGCAAGGATAGGAGCATATTCCGTTATACTACCAGGAGTTACAATTGGTGAAGGATCGATTATTGGAGCAAATTCATTAGTATCGGATGACATTCCTCCATTTTCTATTGCTTTTGGCTCACCTGCTAAGGTTATACGACCATTAACTGATTCTGAAAAAGAAGAAGTAAATAAAAATTATAGAGCTAATTCTTAATAAAACCATCAATTATTTTATCTCGATTTATGAAGGAAATACATAACATCTATAAGTTATATCAATTGAGTGCATTTTTTAGTATAAAAGATTACTGGTTAATCTAAATGCTAAACTTTTAGTATTAATTCGAATATTTCCATTATCTCATTAATATCCATATCGAGATGCTGTTTTA
>Ga0307377_10002202_pt1 | contig 23303 bp, 19 predicted proteins | sample TR3MG_FD_202535 | JGI IMG/M metagenome (GOLD analysis project Ga0307377, IMG submission 202535) | Soil microbial communities from Risofladan, Vaasa, Finland - TR-3 | ecosystem: Environmental > Terrestrial > Soil > Coastal area > Acid sulfate soil | place: Finland: Risofladan, Vaasa | collected...
TGGGCGCTGGGCGACAAGGGCGCGGTGGACAAGGCGATGGCTGCGGCTGCGCACGTGACCAAGCTCGAATTCGTCAACAACCGCCTGATCCCGAATGCGATCGAGCCACGCGCGGTCAACGCGAGCTACACGCGCCACGACGAGTCCTATACGCTTTACGTCGCCAATCAGAATCCGCACGTGGAGCGCCTGCTGATGACCGCGTTCGTGCTCGGCCTGCCGGAGCAGAAAGTGCGTGTGATCGCGCCCGACGTCGGCGGCGGCTTCGGCTCCAAGATTTTCCTCTACGCCGAAGACGTGGTGCTGACCTGGGCCTCCAAGCAGGTCAACCGCCCGATCAAGTGGACCGCCGAGCGCTCCGAGTCTTTCATGTCGGACGCCCATGGCCGCGATCATGTGACGACTGCGGAACTCGCCATGGACAAGGACGGCAAGTTTCTGGCGATGCGGGTGCGCACCGCCGCCGCGATGGGCGCCTATCTGTCAACCTTCGCCTCGTCCGTGCCGACTATCCTCTATGCCACGCTGCTCGCTGGCCAGTACACCACGCCGGTGATCCACGCCGAAGTGACCGGGGTATTCACCAACACGGTGCCGGTCGATGCGTATCGCGGCGCCGGCCGACCGGAGGCCACTTACGTGGTCGAGCGCCTGGTGGAGACCGCGGCGCGCGAGATGAACATCGATCCGGCTGAAATCCGCCGGCGCAATTTCATCAAGACCTTCCCGTATCAGACGCCGGTGGCGCTGCAGTACGACGTCGGCGACTACGAGGCGACGCTGGCCGAGGCGATGAAAATCGCCGACGTCGCCGGATTCCCGGCGCGGCGCGCCGAGGCCGCCAAGCGCGGCAAGAAGCGCGGGCTGGGATATTCCTGCTACATCGAGGCCTGCGGCCTCGCGCCTTCCTCGATTGCCGGCGCGCTCGGCGCCCGAGCGGGGCTGTTCGAATCGGGCGAGGTGCGCGTGCATCCCACCGGCAAGGTGACGGTGTTCACGGGCTCGCACAGCCATGGACAGGGGCACGAGACCACGTTCGCACAGGTCGTCGCCTCGCGCCTGGGGATATCGGTCGACGACGTGGACGTGGTGCACGGCGACACCGGCCGCGTTGCGTTCGGCATGGGCACCTACGGTTCGCGTTCGCTCGCCGTCGGCGGCACCGCCATCGTGAAGGCTCTGGACAAGGTGGTGAACAAGGGCAAGAAAATCGCCGCGCATCTGCTCGAGGCTTCCGACACCGACATCGAATTCAAGGACGGCGTGTTCACGGTGGCGGGCACGGACAAGGCCGTGCCTTTCGGCGCGGTCGCGCTCACCGCCTACGTGCCGCACAACTATCCGCACGACAAGCTCGAGCCGGGTTTGGACGAGCAGGCGTTCTACGACCCGACCAATTTCACGTTTCCCGCAGGAAGCCATATCTGCGAAGTGGAGATCGATCCCGATACCGGCGTTACCAAGGTCGTCAATTTCACCGCGGTGGACGATTTCGGCAATGTCGTCAATCCGATGATCGTCGAAGGCCAGGTGCACGGCGGGCTCACCCAGGGCATCGGCCAGGCGCTGACCGAAGGCTGCATCTACGACAAGGAAAGCGGGCAGCTCATGACCGGCAGCTATCTCGACTATTGCATGCCGCGCGCCGACGACGTGCCCTCGTACAAGGTCGGCACCAAGGTGACGGCCTGCACCCACAATCCGCTCGGGGTGAAGGGCTGCGGCGAGGCCGGCGCGATCGGCTCGCCGCCCGCGCTGATCAATGCGATCACCGATGCGCTGGGCATACGCGAAATCGAAATGCCTGCCACGCCCGAGCGCGTGTGGCGTGCGGCCAACAAGAAAGCCTGAGGAGGAAGACCAAAATGTATGCATTCAACTATCAAAACCCGAAGAGTGTGGCCGACGCCGCCGCGGCGCTGTCCAAGGGCGGCGAGGCAAAACTGCTCGCCGGCGGCCAGAGCCTGATCGCTGCGATGAAGCTGCGCCTCGCTGCACCCTCCGATTTGATCGACCTCGGCGGCATCAAGGAACTCGCCGGCATCAAGGTCGAGGGTTCAGGCATCACCATCGGCGCAATGACGCGGCATGCCGAGGTCGCCGGATCGAAGGAAGTGCAGGCGAAGATCCCCGCCCTGGCGAGCCTTGCTGGCGGCATCGGCGACCGCATGGTGCGCAACATGGGCACCATCGGCGGCTCGCTCGCACACAACGACCCGGTGGCTGACTATCCGGCGGGCGTGCTCGGCCTCAACGCGACGGTGAACACCAACAAGCGCAAGATCGCCGCGGACGATTTCTTCAAGGGCATGTTCGAGACCGCGCTGCAGCCGGGCGAGATCATCGTCTCGGTGAGCTTTCCCGTGCCCAAGCGCGCCGCCTACGCGAAGTTCAAGAACCCGGCCTCGCGCTATGCCATCGTCGGGGTGCTCGCCGCCGAAACCACGGGGGGCGTGCGCGTGGCGGTCACCGGTGCTGCATCCAGCGTGTTCCGCGTCGCCGAGATGGAGAAGGCGCTGGCGGCGAAGTGGTCGCCAGATGCGATCGCGGGCATCGGGGTGCCGGCGGACAAGCTCAACTCGGACCTGCACGCCAGTGCCGAGTACCGTGCTCACCTGATCACGGTGATGGCGCGGCGCGCAGTGGAGGCGGCGAAATAAGCAGGAGGAGGGGGAGGCAGCAAACAGGGGGCGCAAAGGCTGAACGCCTTTGCGCCCTTTGCGTCTGTGCGGCCTTGGTGCCAAGAATCGCCAAGGGCATTGCGCGTAGTTGTCGGCAACGGGCGGAGCCGCGCTTGCGATGGTGCGGGCGCTGCTGCCGCGCGCTGCGCTGCGCGCAGGGCGCGGCCGAGCGTGGTCAGAGTATGTTGAACAGATCGTTGACGAGGTTTTCGCCGACGCCGAAACCGGCGCCGACGCCGAGACCGCTGACCAGATTGTTGACGAACCCGCCGCCGCCGCCGAAGCCGCTGCTCATGCCGCTGGCCCAGCCGCGCGGCTGCATCGTCGGTTGTGGATGAGTCTGAAGCTGTTGCTCCAGCATTTGAATATACTGCGTCATCTGCTGCCTCAGCTGGCCTTCCATCTGTCCATAGCCCTGGATCGACATCGCGATGGAACGCAGCGACATCGCGAGCTCACGCCCGGTCGCTTCATCCTTGGCATCGGTCTGCAGGCGCTGAGCCAGGGCCTGCATCTGCTGCAGGATGACCTGCGACTGCTGCTGCAACTGGTTCGCTTGCTGTTCGGCGAGCTGGTAATCCATGTTTATCCCCTTTCGGTTCGAATTCGTAACGTCGGATTGGATCGGCTCCGGGCGGATTTGTTCCTTGCCCTGGGGTTTTCGGGCGCTCGAACGCCGCAGGGGCGGCGTCGAGCGCATTAGGACCAGGCCGTCGGCGAGCGCGAAACCGAGCGGCGCGTATCATTGTGTGTGCGTATTTGTTGGCAACGGGAGGAAGCACCATGAGCGAGCAGCAATCGTCGAATCACCCGGCGCCGCAGGGCGCGGGCGAGCCGGAAATCGATCAGCGCGTTTTCGACCTGTACGACGCGTATTGCCACGGGCGCATCGACCGGCGCGAATTCCTGGGCCGCGCGACGTCGATCGTGGTGGCGGGCGGAACCGCTCTGGCGATGGCCGAGGCGCTGCTGCCGCGCTACGCCTTGGCGCAGCAGATTTCGTTCACCGACCAGCGCATCAAGGCGAACTACGTGACCTATCCGTCTCCGGGCGGGAACTCCGGCACGATGCGCGGCTATCTCGTGCAGCCGGCCGGCCCAGGCCCGTTTCCCGCGGTGCTGGTGGTGCACGAAAATCGCGGCCTCAATCCCTACATCGAGGACGTCGCGCGCCGCGTCGCGGTCGAGGGATTTCTTGCACTCGCCCCGGATGGCCTTTTCCCGGCCGGCGGCTACCCGGGCAACGACGACGACGGCCGCGCGCTGCAGGCGGGCCTCGATCCGGCCAAGCTGCGCACCGACTTCCTCAACAGCGCGCGCTTTCTCAAGGGCCACAAGCTCTCGACCGGCAAGCTGGGCGTCACCGGCTTCTGCTACGGCGGCGGCGTGGTGAACTATCTTGCCGCTGCGCTCGGCGAGAACATGCAGGCCGGCGTGCCCTACTACGGCATCGCGCCCGCTACCGATAGCGTGGCCAGAATCAGGGCGCCGCTGCTATGCCATCTGGCCGAGCACGACGAGCGCGTCAATGCCACGTATCCCGCTTTCGAGGCGGCGCTCAAGGCCGCGGGCGTGCCTTACCAGGTGTTAGTCTACCCCGGCACCCAGCACGGCTTTCACAACGACTCGACGCCGCGCTACAACGAGGCTGCGGCGAAGCTGTCGTGGACGCGCACGATGGAGCACTTCAGGAAACATCTCGTTTCGGCGTCGTAGGCGGCCGGAATTATCGGATAATCCCCGGACTATCAGCCACCCGAGAGCCGGAGCTTAGCAACGATGGCCAAGAAGCTAGTCAAAGTCATGAACACCGCGTTCCGGGACGGATTCCAGTCCTGCCTGGGCGCGCGGGTGCTCACCCGGGACTTTCTTCCCGCGCTCGAGGCTGCCGCGGCCGCGGGCATCGATCACTTCGAGTTCGGCGGCGGTGCGCGCTTCCAGGCGCTCTTCTTCTACTGCAACGAGAGCGCCTTCGACATGATGGACAGCTTCCGCAAGACGGTTGGTCCGCAGGCGAATCTGCAGACCCTCGGACGCGGCATAAACGTCATCGCGCTGGAGAGCCAGCCCTCCGACATCATCGAGCTGCACGCCAAGCTGTTTAAGAAGCACGGCACCACGACCGTGCGCAACTTCGATGCCCTGAACGACGTCAACAACCTGGTCTATGCCGGGCAGATGATTCAGAAGCACGGCCTGAAGCATGAGATCTGCATTGCGCTGATGGCCTTGCCGCCGGGATGCAGCGGAGCGCACGACGCGCCGTTTTACATGAAGACGCTGGATGCGATCATGGATTCAGGCGTGGGCTTCGACTCGCTGTGCTTCAAGGACGCCTCGGGGACGGCCACGCCCGCCGTGATCTACGACAGTATCAGGGAGGCGCGCAAAAAGCTGGGACCGAAGGTGCACATCCGCCTGCACACGCACGAGACGGCGGGAACTTCGGTGCTGGCGTACAAGGCAGCGCTCGACGCCGGGGCGGACGGCATCGACCTGTCGATGGCGCCGGTGTCAGGCGGCGCCTGTCAGCCCGACATCGTCACCATGTGGCACGCCCTGCGCGGTACCGACTACGACCTGGGTCTGGACATCGACAAGGTGCTCGAAGCCGAGAAGGTATTGCAGGAGTGCATGGACAAGTACGAGCTGCTTCCCGAAGGCCGCCTGGTGGAGCCGATGATTCCCTGGGCGCCCATGCCGGGCGGGGCGCTCACCGCCAACACGCAGATGCTGCGCAAAATGAAAATGCTCAACAAGTACCCGCAGATACTCGCGCGGATGGGCGATTGCGTGCGCCGCGGCGGCTTCGGCACCTCCGTCACGCCGGTGTCGCAGTTTTACTTCCAGCAGGCCTTCAGCAATTGCATCAACGGCGACTGGCGGCGGATCACCGAAGGCTACGGCAAAATGGTCCTGGGCTACTTCGGCAAGACACCCGTGCCGCCGGACCCGGAGATCGTCGCCAAAGCCACCAAGCAGCTCAAACTCGAGCCCACCACCGAAGACCCGCGGGCGATGAACGACCGCAATCCGGCCAAGGGCGTAGCCGCCTGCAGGAAAATGCTCACCGATGGGGGAATCACCGATCTTTCCGAAGAGAACATTTTTATTGCGGCTACCTGCGGGGAAAAGGGCATCCTGTTCCTGAAGGGCGAAGCGAGTGTCGACGTTCCTTACAAAAAGACGGAATAGCTGAAGAAGCAGAAGACGGAACGCACTACTGGGATCGGAGTCGAATCAGAACCTGACCCCGTCATGAATTTCAAGCGCATGCGCCGCCGCGGCCAGGCGGTCGAACTGTGGAAATGAGCTAGCCGAGCCGCTCGAAGCGGTACCTCAGCTCCGGGTCTTCTCATTTCGAGAGGACGTGACTCGTGGTGACATCTGCAACGATTTTGTCTCCGGCGCCGCAGACAGCCGTGCGAACGACGCTCACCGTACGACCGCGCTTCACATAAGTGGAAACGGCCTTGAACGAACCCTCTTTCTGATTGCCGAGGAAATTGGCGTTTAGGCTTATAGCGAGCGGGAACCCTTTCATGCCTTCCGACGGCTGATCCGAGTCCATGACGAGAATGGTTGCAGTCACATCGGCAAGCCACAGCATTGCGCCAGCCTGAACAACGCCGAATGGATTCTTGACACCGGCGGTAACGGGCATCTCCGAGACGACGCGGTCTTTGGTCCGCTCGGTAACGGTAAACTCGATTGAACCTTGCATCTTCATAACAATTCAGTCCTTAAGGTAATCAACGTAAAGGTAAGAAGCGCGCCGCGATTATTTTTCGCTTCTCAAATCTCCATGCCCCAAATCGTGTACCGCACCACGACAACCGACGCGATCCCGTAGGCAGCCATCCCGAGTGCGACCAGCGCGAATATCGTCCACGGCGGCGTATGTGCGGCCGCGAGAATCCAGCCGCCGATCGCAATCAGGACCAGCCTCAGCGTGCCGGCCAGTACCGGGCCGCCGACCCTGCCGGCAGCGAGCGATGAGAAATAAAGACAAAGCCCGAGTCCGAACAGTGCATAGCAAGGGCCCGCCCAGTGAAAGTAGAGCGCGGCCGCAGCGAGCACCTGCGGGTCTTGCGTGAACTGAAGGGTCCACAAGTTCGGGGCGATAGCCACCGCAAGCCCAAGTGCGCCGAGTAAGGCGCTTGCGAGTGTCGCCGCGATCCAGGTCGCGCGCCGGGCGCGAGCGATCTTGTGGGCGCCAATTGCCATGCCCACCAGCGGCACCGATGCCACGCCGATGGCGAATCCGATGGGTATCAGCAGGAATTCGAGCCGGGTGCCGATACCGTAGCCGGCCAGCGCAGTGGTGCCGAATTGCGCGACGAGCCGGGTGAGAATCAGGATCGTCAGCACCGTCTGCAGCGGCGAGAGGCATGCAACTGCACCCACTTTCAGAATGTCGCGCATCAGTTCACGCCGCAGCGTCGTCGCGCGCACCGACAGCCGGACGCGCGAACGGCGCGAACGCAGGTAGGAATACAGGAACACTGCACCCAGCGCGTACGCGACCACTTGGCCGGCCGCAACGCCCGGCATGCCCAGCCGGGGAAACGGTCCCCAGCCAAGACCCAGTGCGCCGCCCACCAGCGCCTGCAGCACGGAGACCGCAAAGTAAGTCGCCGACGGCACCGGCATGTTCCCTGCGCCGCGGATCACCGATGCGAAGGTGTTCATGAGCCAGACGCCGATCGACCCGACAAACGCAACCTTGGAGTACGCGACCGCCTGCACCAGCGCCTCGCCGTGGCCGCCTAGCGCCGCAAACATCGCAGGCCCCAAGGCGAGCATCAGCACTGTATACAGCGCTCCGCCCGACAAGCCGATCCACAGCGCGTGCACGGCAAGGGCGTTCGCGCGCGCGCTGCTTCCGGCGCCGAGCGCACGGCTCACGGCGGACGATACTCCGCCGCCCATTGCACCGCCCGAAAGCATCGTCTGCAGCATCACCATTGGAAATACGAGCGCCATCCCGGCCAGTGGGGCCACGCCGAGCTTGCCGACATAGGTCGTCTCGGCGATAGCCGCCAGGGCAGTCGCCAGCATCGCGCCCATGTTCGGCAGCGCAAATCGCACCAGCGTCGGCAGGATCGGCACCGTGAGCAGTGGGTCGACGGCGCGATCTGCTGCGGCTTGAGTCATTTGATCCGGGCGGTGGTCAGGGGCTCCGGCCGCGTCTCGGAGGGTGACGGCCAAAGCCGCGGCCGGCGGCGCGCCGTTCACGCGCCCGCGTCCAGGTACACGGGCGGTTCGGCCGCGAGGCCGGCATGCACTTCGCGAGAGGTCGCGTCGGCCAGCAGTTCGGACTGTCCGGCTTCGAGCGCGGCGATCGCCTGTCGCACCACGTCGTCGGGAGCGATCTTCGTTCCCTGGGCGGCGCGTGCCATGTCGGTGTCGATGAGGCCGGCGTGCACGGCCAGCAGCTCGGTGTGCTGCGCCTTCAGTTCCTGCCGCAGCGCGTTGCTCAGCGCCCAAGCGGCGGCCTTGGAGGCGCTGTAGCTGCCGCTTCTGCCCGGCAGCGTCAGCCAGGCGAGCACCGACAGCATGTTGACGACGGCGCCGCCGCCGTTCTTAGCCAGCACCGGCGCGAAGGCCTGCACCAGCCGCAGCGGGCCGATGGCGTTGGTCTCGATCTGGCGCTGCAGGGCTTCGATCGCGCCCGGCGCGAGCAGCGGCCCGAACTCGCCGATGCCGGCGTTGTTGATGAGCAGCGTCACGTCGGTCAGGTCGCGCGCGAGCGCGGAAACTTGTTCCGGCTGCGTTACGTCCAGACGCACCGGCTCAACGCCGGGCAGCGTCACGGCGGCGGGGTCGCGTGCCGCGGCGTAGACCTTGGCCGCGCCGGCGGCAAGCAGGCCGCGCGCGAAGGCGGCGCCTAGGCCGCGGTTGGCGCCCGTGACGAGCGCGACAGAACCTTTGATCATCATCGGCATTCCCTTTCAGTGCGTGGTGGTGACGAACTCGATTGCAGCGGTGACGACCGTCGGGTCGGCGAGGACGCGCCGGTGGCCCAGGCCTTCGACGCGCAGGTGGCGCGCACCCGGCCAGGCGGCGGCGCTGGCCAGGCTGTCTTCGATCGCGACGACGCGGTCGTCGCTCGAGTGAATGAACAGCGCCGGCTGGCGCAGTTGCGGCGCGCGCCGCGGCAGCGAAATCTCGCGCACGTCGACGCCCATCGCGTCGCCAAGCAGCGCGAGCATCGCATCTGTGCCCTCGGCGTCCAGACCCGCGGCGGCGGCGAAGCCGCGTGCATAATTTTCGTAGTAGGCGGGGGCGGAGACCAGCACCGCACGCTGCGCCGCCAGCCCGGCGTGCAGCGCTTCGGCCAGCACCGCCGAACCGACCGAGTGCGCGATCACAGCGTGCAGCGGACCGAGCGCCGCGCCCACCGCGCGCAGCGCGCGAGCCGCTTGGGGTATCGACGAGTACTGCCCCGCCGAGGCGCCGTGCGCCGGCAGGTCCATCGCAAATACGGCGTGACCCGCTTCAAGCAGCGGCGGCGCGAACGCGGCGAGGTCCGCAGCCTGGCCCTCCCAACCGTGCAGCAGCAGTACCGCCGGGCCGGTGCCGGCGCGCTGCAGCGCGACTTCGCCTTCCGGCGTGGCGATGCGCAGCGCCTCGCCGCCAGCTAGCGCGAGCGCCTCGCGCTGCTGCGGCGCGCGCGGCGTCAGGAAGGCGTGTGCGACCTGGTCCGGGCGGGGGCGGAGGGCGGTGGCGACGTGGTTCATTGGAGGGTCCTAATTATGATATGCGTCATATATGTGGCCGAGTGCAAAAACGAGGCGGGGTGCGGGTAGCGTCAGTCGCCGGCGGGAGTGAGTTGCTTCAGCGCCGCCTTGCGCAGCGAGTCGGAAAGCTTGGGGTCGTCGACGGCGCGCGCCAGCAGCAGTGCGCCGACCATCGTGACCACGGTGACGAGCGCGCGCTCGTGCGCGCCCGGCTGCCCCCAATCGGGCGACTGGCGTGCGACGAGGTCGATCATCTCCTTGATGTGGCGCGTGGCCGCGCGCCGCACTTCGGGCGCCTGGCGCGGCATTTCCGAGCCGAGCGCCACGATCGGGCAGCCGGTTTCGGCGCCGTCGACGTGCGCCTTCGACAGGTAGGCGCGCAGCAGCGCCCGCAGCGCGTCCGGCGGCGGCGCGGCGGCGGCGATTTGCGCCAGAGTGGCCACGCCTTCGGCGCCGGCGCGGTCCGCGGCTTCGGCGAGCATCGCCTCGCGCGAGTCGAAGTGGGCGTAGAAGCCGCCGTGCGTCAGGCCGGCGTCCTTCATGATGTCGGCGACGCCGGTGCCGCCGTAGCCGCTGCGCCGGATGGCGCGCGATGCGGCATCGACAATGCGTTCGTGCGTGGCTTCCTTGCGGTTGGGGGCGGTTCTTGTCATGGCCGTAGTGGCGAAGTGAATATGATGAGCATCATATATACTTTCGGCGCGGAGCGCAAGTGGCAATGTTGCCGCCCGGTTTCGCCCACCCTGCGGCTTCTCCAGTCGGGCGGCCGGGTCGGAGCCTTAGCTAGCTTTTATCAGTGGGATGTTCGATAAGGATGCATCGATGAATGTCAGGTCTCTCTTACCATAGCGGACTGTTTGATCGCCGCATTCGATTCGTAATTAATCAGTGAACGGCGGAATTGGCCGAGGAGTGAGAAATCAGGAACTTGGCGCCAGGGTCCGGACGTCGGCCAATCCGGCCGTACAACCGGCGCCAAACGAGTGGCGGGTGTCCGGCTGCGGCCTTACCAAGCCAGCTTACATATTTGGGGCCGCTAGGAGTTCCGAGATAACTTGGCAATCGTCCTGCCGCGCAAACGCTTCGCGCAAGGCCGGGCTTACGATTCCTCCACGCGAATATCGGCGCGGCTGACCCATAGCGCGCCCAAGGTGCCGAGCGCTCCCGACAGCAGATATAGGCCGACATAGCCGACGCCGAGGTACTCCGCGAGTGCCAGCGCCACCAGCGGCGCGAAGGCGGCGCCGAGAAGCCAGCCCAGATCCGAGGTGATCAGCGCTCCGGTGTAGCGGAAATAGCTGCGGAAGCTGGAGTTCACGGCGCCGGCAGCCTGGGCGTGGGAAAAACCCAGCAGGGCGAAGCCGAGGACGATGAACAGGTAGCCCTCCGTGGTTCCCCCAGAGAGCAGCACCGGTGTCCAGCCGCTGTAGACGGCGATCAGGACTGCGAAGATCGCCAGCGTCCTCGGACGTCCGATGCGATCCGCGATCATGCCGGAAAGGATCATGCAGGGCACGGCCACCGCCGCGCCGATGATCTGGACGATCAGGAACGTCACGGTGGACTGTTTGGTAAACAGAAGCGCCCAGGAGAGCGCGAAGATCGTGACCAGGTGGAACAACGCGTAACTCGCGAGCGGCACGAACGCGCCGAGCGCGATGTTGCGCCCTTGCATGCGCACCAATTCCCCAACCGGCGACGGATCGAGTTCGCGGCTCTTCATCGAGGCCGAAAACTCCGGCGTAATGACGAGCCTCAAACGCGCAAACAGGGCGACCACGTTGATCGCGAACGCGACGTAGAACGGGTAGCGCCAACCCCATTGGATAAACTCGGACGGCGAGAGGCTCCCTTGCAGATATGCGAACAGGGCCGCCGCAACGATGAAGCCTATCGGCGCGCCCAGCTGCGGAATCATCGCGTACGAGCCGCGGCGCTCGGCCGGCGCGTTCAGCGCGAGCAGCGACGGCAAACCATCCCAACTGCCGCCGATTGCGAAGCCTTGACCAAGGCGGAGCACCACCAACAAAATGACCGCGGTATCTCCCAGCGACGCGTAGCCCGGGACGAAGGCGATGCCGGCCGTCGTGCTTCCCAGCAGGAACAGCGCGATCGTCAGCTTGGTGCCGCGACCGTAATGCTGGTGGAGCAGCTTGAAGAACAGCGAACCGATCGGCCGGCTGATGAAAGCCAGGGCGAAAATAGCGAAAGAGTAGAACGTGCCGTCCATCTGGCTCGCAAATGGAAAGAACACCGACGGGAAAACGAGGACACAGGCGATTCCGAACACGAAGAAATCGAAGAACTCGGAGATGCGGCCGATCACGACCCCGATCGCGATGTCCCCCGGCGAAACGTCGTGATCGCGCGCGGATCTGCTCCGTCCAAGAGAAGGGGAATGAATGGTTGGATTTGCCTGAATGATGGACATGACATCGCCTGATCGCAACGATGCTCATATAATACTATCTTTCCAGATGCAAACAGATGTGGCTTGTCCTTGAAAGTTCCCCGTAGTTGTCTGTTGGCACCTTTGGCGCTGATGCTCGGCGGTTGCAATATGGTTCTGCTGCATCCGGCAGGTGCGGTTGCGATGCGGCAGAGCAATATGATGATTGCCTCGGTCGTGCTGATGCTGCTGATCATCGTGCCGGTGCTGATTGCCATCGCGGTCGTCGCCTGGCGCTACCGCGCAGCCGCGAAAAGCGCCGCGTATGACCCCGAATGGGAGCATTCGACGAAGCTCGAACTCGTGGTTTGGGCGGCGCCGCTGCTGATCGTCATCGCGCTCGGCGCGATGACGTGGATCGGCACGCACCAGTTGGATCCCTATCGTCCGGTCAGTTCCGCCGATTACCGCAACGCCGTGTCCGAGAATGCCAAGCCGCTTAGAGTCGACGTGGTGTCGCTCGACTGGAAGTGGCTGTTTTTTTACCCCGACTACGGCATCGCCACGGTGAATCAGATGGCGGCGCCGGTCAACGTGCCGATCGACTTCAGGCTCACCTCCACGACCATGATGAACTCTTTTTTCGTTCCGGCGCTGGTGGGTCAGATCTACACCATGCCCGGCATGCAGACGCAACTGCATGCGGTGATCAATAAGCCTGGCGACTACAAGGGATTCTCGGCCAACTACAGTGGGTCGGGTTTCACCGACATGCGATTTCGCTTTCTTGGCATGAGCGATGCCGATTTCAAGCAATGGGTCGCGCAGATCAAGGCCGGCGGCGGCGATCTCGATCGCGCGGCCTACGAGGAGCTCGCGCAGCCGAGCCGCGCGGAACCGGTCCATCGCTACGCAAGCTATGAGCACGATCTTTACACCCGGATTCTCAACCGCTGCGTGGATCCCAAGCAGATGTGCATGGGCCGGATGATGGCGATTGACGCCGCTGGCGGCCGCCCCCTGTCCGGGGACTGACGCCTCCAGCCACCCGTCGACGCACGCCGCCGAAGACGTGGGCAAGGCTTCGGCGAACTGATTCAATTAGAAAGGTCATTGACGATGCACGACCGTTCCGCATTATTGCATTTTGTGTTCGGACGCTTGACCTGGAGCGCCATCCCCTACGACAGCCCGATCCTGGTTGGGACCTTCGTCGTCGTCGCCGTGTTTGGAATCATGTTGCTGGGAGCCGTGACGTATTACGGAAAATGGGGCTATTTGTGGCGCGAATGGTTCACGAGCATCGATCACAAGAAGATCGGCATCATGTACATCGTGCTCGCCGTCGTGTTGCTGCTACGGGGCTTTGCCGACGCCATCATGATGCGGTCCCAGCAGGCCATCGCCTTCGGCAGCAACATGGGGTATCTGCCGCCGCACCACTACGATCAGATTTTCACAGCGCACGGCGCCATCATGATCTTTTTCGTTGCGATGCCGCTCATCGTCGGACTCATGAACTTCGTCATGCCGATGCAGATCGGTGCGCGGGACGTCGCCTTCCCGTTCCTGAACAATTTCAGCTTCTGGATGACCGTCGCCGGCGCGATACTGTTCATGCTGTCGCTCTTCATTGGTGATTTTGCGCGCACGGGCTGGCTCGCGTATCCGCCGGTGTCGGAGTTGAGGCAGAGCCCCGGGGTCGGCGTCGACTATTACATCTGGGGCTTACAGATCGCAGGCGTCGGCACGCTGCTGTCGGGAATCAACATGGTCGTGACCATCCTCAAGATGCGCGCGCCCGGCATGACCCTGATGAAAATGCCGATTTTCACGTGGACGGCGTTGTGCACCAACGCCCTGATCGTCGCGGCCTTTCCGATCCTCACGGCATCGCTCGCGCTCCTGTCGATGGATCGCTACCTCGGCACGCATTTCTTTACCAACGATCTCGGCGGCAACGTCATGATGTATATCAACCTGATCTGGATCTGGGGGCATCCGGAGGTCTACATCCTGATCCTGCCGATATTCGGCGTGTACTCGGAAATTGTCGCGACGTTCTCGGGCAAGCCTCTGTTCGGTTACTCGTCGATGGTCTACGCGACCGTCGCCATAATGATCTTGTCTTACCTGGTCTGGCTGCACCATTTCTTCACGATGGGCTCGGGTGCGGACGTCAATTCCTTCTTCGCCCTGGCGACGATGATCATCTCGATTCCGACCGGCGTTAAGATCTTCAACTGGTTGTTCACGATGTACCGCGGCCGCGTCCGCTTCGACGTACCCATGCTGTGGACGATAGGTTTCCTATTCACTTTCACGATCGGCGGCATGACCGGCGTGATGTTATCGGTGGCCCCGGCCGACTTCCTGCTCCACAACAGCCTGTTCGTGGTCGCGCATTTTCACAACGTGATCATCGGCGGCGTGGTGTTCGGCGCGTTTGCCGGCATCAACTATTGGTTTCCGAAGGCCTTCGGATTCCGGCTCGACCCGTTCTGGGGGAAAGTATCCTTCTGGTTTTGGCTGGTAGGCTTCTGGGTCGCGTTCACGCCCTTGTACGTGCTCGGCCTGATGGGCGTGACCCGCCGGCTCAGCCACTTCACGGACCCGAGCCTGCAGATCTGGTTCCAAATCGCAGCGCTCGGCGCATTCCTGATTCTGTTGGGTATTGCGGCGTTTCTTATTCAGATCGTCGTCAGCATCCGCAACCGCGAAGCGCTGCGCGATCACACCGGGGACCTCTGGGACGGCCGTACCCTGGAATGGTCGACGTCGTCGCCGCCGCCGCAATACAACTTCGCGTTCACCCCGAGGGTTCACGAGCGCGACGCCTGGGCGGATATGAAGCAGCGCGGCTACAAACGGCCGACGGAAGGCTTCAGACCGATCCACATGCCGAAGAACACGGGCGCGGGTGTCATCCTGGCCGCATTGGCCTTTGCCTGCGGCTTCGGCCTTATCTGGTACATGTGGTGGCTGGCAGCGGCGTCGTTCGCGGCCCTCGTCGCCGTGGCGATCGGGCACAGCTTCAACTACCACCGTGATTACAATATTGCGGCGGAAGAAGTGGTCCGCGTCGAACAGGCCTATAGCCGGCAACTATCGGCACAGGTTTCCGCATCATGAATACGACTGCACTCGATACCGTGAATTCGCCCGCACCGGAGTTCTACTGCGCGGAAGAGCCACATCCGGAAAACGGCACATTGCTGGGTTTCTGGATCTATCTGATGAGCGACTGTTTCATCTTCGCGTCGCTCTTCGCCTGCACTGCGGTTCTCGGCACCAACTACGCGGCCGGACCGTCCGCCAAGGACGTGTTCGACCTGACGGGATTGGCGATCAACACGGCGATGTTGCTGCTTTCTTCGGTGACATTTGGCTTTGCGATGCTGGAGATGGCCAGGGACCGCAAGCGGGCGACGCTCGCCTGGCTGGCAGTGGCAGGATTGTTCGCGGCGGCTTTCGTCGGACTCGAGGTCAGCGAGTTCAGCCACTTAGTGATGGAGGGCGCCGGGCCGGATCGCAGTGCGTTTCTCTCCTCGTTCTTCACCCTCGTGGGAACCCACGGCTTGCACGTGACTTTCGGCATCATTTGGCTGATCACCTTGTTTGTGCAAGTGGGGAAGTACGGACTGACCGAGGATAATCGACGGCGTCTGTATTGTCTCAGTATGTTCTGGCACTTCCTGGATCTGGTCTGGGTCGGAGTTTTCAGTTTTGTCTATCTGGTAGGAGTCCTGCGATGAGCCGCCCGTCCGAAGAGTCCCAGGCGCATGCCGTCACCCCCGCTGGCCACGGACACGATGACGGTAATGCGATCGCGCACGGAACCCTGAAGGGTTATCTGACGGGATTCGTTCTGGCGGCGATTCTCACGGTCATCCCCTTTTGGCTGGTCATGGACCACGTCATCCGGAACAAGGAGGTGGCGATACTCATCGTGATGGCGCTGGCCGTCGTGCAGATCGTGGTGCACATAGTCTATTTTCTGCACATGGACACCAGCTCGGAGGGCGGCTGGAACATGTTGGCCCTGATCTTTACCGTGGTCCTCGTGGTCGTCGTGCTGGGCGCCTCATTCTGGGTCATGTACAACGAGAACGCCAACATGATGCCGATGTCGCCCCAGTACGTGCACCACCACCTGGGGGCGTGACGCGGCCGCCCGCGCTTGTCGTTCGCTTCGCGGGCGGACGCCGCGCCCCCAAGCGGCATCGGCTCGTCTGGGGCGCGCTGGCCGTTCTGGTCTTCGCCGGCTTCATCCAGCTCGGCAACTGGCAGGTCCGGCGTCTCGACTGGAAGCTGAAGTTGATAGCCGACGTCCGCTCGCGCGTTCATGCGTCGCCGGTCGCGGCGCCCGGCCCAGGCGAGTGGCCGCGGATCGGTGCCGGTCATGATCGGTATCTGCACGTCCGGGCTACCGGAACGTATCTGAACACCGACGAGACGCTGGTGCGCGGAACCAGCCGCTTGGGTTACGGATTCTGGTTGATGACGCCGCTGCGGACCGACCGCGGCTTCATCGTGCTGGTCAACCGCGGTTACCTGCCGTCGGCGTTGCCCGAATCGACGAGTTTCCGGACTTTGAAGCGGCCGACCGGCGAGGTGACGATCACCGGGCTGCTGCGCTTGACGGAACCCGGGGGAGGATTCCTCCGTCCCAATCGACCGGCCAAAGGGCTCTGGTACTCGCGCGACGTCGCCGCGATCGCGGCGGCCAAGGGATTGCCGGCCGGCACGGTCGCCCCTTATTTCATCGACGCAGATGCGCAGCCGGAGCAAAAGGGATGGCCGGTCGGCGGCCTTACCGTGATCCACTTTCCCAATCACCACCTCGGCTACGCCATTACCTGGTATCTGATGGCCTTGGCGACGGCGATTTGCGCGTTCGTCGCCGCTCGCAACGAGAGGCAAAGAACCTAGGCGTCTCAATGGCTGCTCTGTACCGAAGTATTTGGTGCCACTTGGCTCGGACAACGCTGTCTGTATTAAACATGCGGCAGTCGGACATGTAAATCAACACAGCAGCCTGTAAATGGCGGAGTAGGGGGCCGTCATTCTTGGCACAAAAGTGCAGACCCCCCGGTCCGCCTGCAATCGTTCTGGCATACCGTTATCTTGCTACCGAAGAACCCGGTTTGAACGGCTGCAATCGGCTGGTCAATCTGCCCGCTCGGGGTCGCTATGCGGATATCTCCATAGCGACCCCTTGCTGCCCGTCGAGCCACTGCGTCGCGGGCGGATTCCTGGGCAGCCTGTGTGGCCTGTATGTGGCGATCGCCTGGAATCGGCTGGTCCGGTCGGACGGCGATTGACGCTGGCACCGGGTCGTACGAATTCTTCCTGAAAGCGCCGTCTTTATTCCACAATGGCAGTGTTCCCGCTTACCGGTCTTCGTCACCTTGGTTGGCCTGCAGCGCAGTCACACACCGTTCCATCCCGCAACGCGCAGATTGCTGGCAGCGCGCTTTCTGCGCAGCATCAGCCAGGGCGCGCTCCTGGTCGGCTTCGCCCTGTACCTCGACCGTATGGGCTGGAGCGCCGAGCATATCGGCGCGCTGCTCGGTCTGGGCGGCTTGGGCGCCGGGCTGCTCAGCCTGCTGGTCGGCGTGACGACGGATCGCTGGGGCAGGCGCAGCTTCCTGCTGGCCTACCAGGCGGCACTGGTGGCGGTGAGCCTGATCCTGGTGTTCACGGCGAACCCGGTTGCGATCCTGGCTGCGACGCTCATCGGCGGCTTCGGCCGTGGGCAGGCGGGGTCGGCGGGACCATTCGCGCCCGCCGAGGGCGCGTGGCTGGCCGAGGCGGTGCAGCCCACGGACCGGGGCATGGCCTAAATGTTGACGACGATAGTAATGCCCACATTGGCTGGCCGAGGCGGTGCAGCCCACGGACCGGGGCATGGTATACAGCCTCAACGCCGGCCTTGGTTTCTTCGGCATGGCGCTCGGGGCGGCGATCGCCGCGGTCATTCCGCTTCTCCAGCACTGGTGGCCGGGCGCCCTCGCTTACCGGGCGCTGTTCGTCCTGTCGGCGCTGGGCGCTGTCGCGGTACTGCTTCTGCTGCTGGCCACACCGGGCGGGCGGGGCTCGAACGCCGCCCACGACGCGCCAGACACGGTGGCGAGACACCTCGAGCGACGCGCCCAGAACCGGGCCTTGTATCTGCTGATGTTCACCAATGCATTCAACGGCGTCGCCATCGGCCTGACCGCGCCCCTGATCGCCTACTGGTTCGACCTCAAATTCGGCGTCGGCCCCGGCGGCCTCGGGCCGTTCTTCGCCATCACCTTCATCCTGACCGGGCTCGCCGCCGTCGCGACCGGCGCGCTCACCCGGGCATTCGGTATCGTCCGCTCCGTGGTGGTCGGGCGCGGGCTCGGGCTCGGTCTGCTGCTGTTGCTTCCCGTGCTGCCCAGCTACGGACTCGCTGCCGCGGTCTATGCGCTTCGCTCGGCGGTGAGTCGCGGCACTGTCGGCGCGCGCCAGGCACTGGCCGTGAGCCTGGTCGACGACAGCCGGCGCGGGCTGGCGACCAGCCTCAATGCGGTGTCGATGATCCTGCCCGCCGCGGTGGGGCCGGTCCTGGCCGGCTTCATGTTGCAGGGCGGGCATCTCGAAATGCCGTTCTTCCTCGCCGCGGCCCTGCAGTTCGTCTATATGGTGCTTTATGTCCGCATCTTCAGCCGTTACGAGCCGCAGCGGACCGAATCGGATCAGCCCGGCCGCCGCACGATCTGACGCACGGCGGCCAGCCGGCTCAAAGGCCGAGATCGCTCGGGCCGGGGTGCTCGTCCTGCCGTTGAACCTATGACGGATCGCTGGCGCAGCCCGCTTGATGTGGTAACCGCCGCTTGACGGCTGTAACGCGACGCTATACACTCGAAGTGTGATCAAGACATTCCGCCACAAGGGGCTGCGGGCATTCTTCGAGAACGGTAGCCGGGCAGGGATTCAGCCGCACCATGCGCCGCGCCTGAAGCGGCAACTGTTGCGGCTTGATCTCGCCAAGTCCGCCGATGACATGAACGTGCCGGGATGGAAATTGCATTTGCTTACGACCGGGCATTGGTCCGTGTGGGTGAATGGCAACTGGCGTGTGACCTTCATCTTTGAGGGGACTGATGCCGTGTTGGTGGATTATCAGGACTATCACTAAGGAGGAACATTCGAAATGACGCGAATTTACAACCCGCCTCACCCAGGCGAAACCTTGCGCGAGGATGTATTGCCTGCGCTGGGGCTGACCGTGACCGATGCCGCCGCGCAATTGGGGGTAACCCGCGCGGCGCTGTCTCGCGTCCTCAACGGCCGCGCCGCTATCTCGCCGGAAATGGCGCTACGCCTGGAGGGGTGGCTAGGTGTGAAAAACGGCGGGCGAGCCGACCTGTGGATTGCGCAACAGGCTAGCTATGATCTGTGGCAGGCCCGAAAAGCTGGCGCACCGAAGGTAAAACGCGCCCCCACATTACCCGCCGCCTGACAGCTTCAGACGGCGGCCGGCAGGGTGTTGAGGTACCATGCTCGGGCCGCGTTTCCAGAGCCGGTAGAATGCGCGGGGTGAAGCCCGGGCAAATCGATCGCAGGCGCATGAATCCGCAGCAGCGCCGATACTCGGCGGCCGAGCTCGAGCTGCGCCGCGCCGCCTGCCCCAAGCCGACTTATCCGGAAGAGCTGCCGGTCAGCGCGCGGCGCGCCGACATCGCGCGCGCGATCGGCGAACACCAGGTGGTCATCGTCTGCGGCGAGACCGGCTCGGGCAAGACCACGCAGCTGCCCAAGATCCTGCTCGAACTCGGGCGCGGGGTGCAGGGGCTCATCGGCCACACCCAGCCGCGGCGCATCGCGGCGCGCGCGACCGCAGCGCGCATCGCGCAGGAGCTGAAAACCGAACTCGGCGGCGCGGTCGGCTACAAAATCCGCTTCAGCGACAAGATCAGCCCGCGCTCCTACATCAAGCTCATGACTGACGGCATCCTGCTGGCCGAGACCCAGGGCGACCGCGAGCTGCGCCAGTACGACGCGATCATCATCGACGAGGCGCACGAGCGCAGCCTCAACATCGATTTCCTGCTCGGCTACCTCAAACAGCTGTTGCCGCGGCGGCCCGACCTGAAACTGGTCGTAACTTCCGCAACCATAGACGCAGAGCGCTTCTCCAGGCATTTCGGCAATGCGCCGGTGATCGAGGTTTCGGGCCGGCTGTATCCGGTGGAGCAGCGCTACCGGCCGCCGGCGCAGGCGAAGACCGCTGGCGCGGCGGCGCCGCGGGAGGCGCAGGACCCGGTCGAGGCCATCGTCGACGCGGTGGACGAAGCGGCGCGCTGCGGTCCGGGCGACGTGCTGGTGTTCCTGCCAGGCGAGCGCGAGATCCGCGAGGCGGCCGAGGCCTTGCGCAAGCACCATCCGCCGCACACGGAAATCCTGCCGCTGTACGCGCGGTTGTCGGCCGCCGAGCAGGAGCGCGTATTCAAGCCGCACACGGGCAGGCGCATCGTGCTCGCGACCAACGTCGCCGAGACCTCGCTCACGGTGCCGGGCATACGCTATGTCGTCGACCCGGGCGAGGCGCGCATCAAGCGCTACAGCTTTCGCAACAAGGTCGAGCAGCTGCAGGTGGAGAAGATTTCGCAGGCGAGCGCGAACCAGCGCGCCGGGCGCTGCGGCCGCGTCGCGAGCGGCGTGTGCATCCGCCTGTACGCCGAGGACGATTTCAAGGGGCGCCCGGCCTACACCGAGCCCGAGTTGCTGCGCTCTTCGCTCGCCGGCGTGATCCTGCGCATGAAGTCGCTGCATCTGGGCGAGGTCGAGGATTTTCCGTTTCTCGATCCGCCGCTGCCGAAAGCGATCAGCGACGGTTACGGCCTGCTGGCCGAACTCGGTGCGGTGGATGACGCGAACGATCTGACCGAGACCGGCAGGCAGCTCGCGCGCCTGCCGCTCGATCCCTGCATCGCGCGCATGATCCTCGCGGCAAAGACCGAGGGCAGCCTCGCCGAGGTGCTGATCATCGCCTCGGCGCTGTCGCTGCAGGATCCGCGTGAGCGGCCGATGGAGCGCGCCGGCGCGGCCGATACGGCGCAGGCCAAGTTCGACGACGAGAAGTCCGATTTCCTCGCCTATCTCAAGCTGTGGAAGTTTTACCAGGAGGCGCTCGCGCACAAGAAGTCGAACCGCAAGCTCGCGGAACTGTGCCGCGACAATTTCCTCTCGTATAAGCGCATGCGCGAGTGGCGCGACATCCACAGCCAGCTGCATACCTTCGTCGCCGAGCTCGGCTGGAAAGTGTCGGAGAAGGAGGCGAGCTATGCGCAGATTCACCGCGCGCTGCTCGCCGGCCTCTTGGGCAACATCGGCTGCAAGTCCGAGGACAGCGAACACTATCTCGGCGCGCGCGGCATCAAGTTCCTGATCCACCCCGGCTCGGGCGTGGGCAAGAAGGCCGGGCGCTGGATCATGGCGGCCGAGATCACCGAGACCACGCGCCTGTACGCGCGCTGCGTCGCGCGCATCGAGCCGGAATGGCTGGAGAGCATAGGCGCGCATCTGATCCGGCGCCACCGCTACGAACCGCACTGGGAGAAAAAGCCCGCGCATGTCGCGGCGTTCGAGCGCGCGACGCTGTACGGCATCGTGCTCTACGCGGGACGGCGCATCCACTACGGGCCGCTCGACCCTACCGAGTCGCGGCGGATTTTCATCCGCCAGGCGCTGGTCGAGGGCGAGTACGAGACGCGCGCGCCGTTCTTCGCGCACAACCGCAAGCTGATCCGCGACATCGAGGCGCTCGAGCACAAATCGCGCCGCCCCGACGTACTCGTCGACGAAGAGCTGATCTACGCGTTCTACGACAGCCTCGTCCCCGCGGGGATCCACAACGGCGCAGCGTTCGAGCATTGGCGGCGCGAGGCGGAAGCCGGCAATCCGAAGCTGCTGTACCTGAAGCGCGAAGACCTGATGCGGCACGAAGCCGCGGGCATCACGACAGAGCTGTTTCCGCACCAGCTCGACATCGGCGGCCGCAGCTACGCGCTCGAATACCTGCACGACCCGGGCAATGCGCGCGACGGCGTCACGCTGACCGTGCCGCTGATCGCGCTGAATCAACTCGCGGAAAAGCGCTGCGACTGGCTGGTGCCGGGGCTCTTGAAGGAGAAGGTCGCGCTGCTGGCGAAGACGCTGCCGCAAAAAATCCGCCACAAGCTCGGGCCGCTGCCCGAGTTCGCCGAGGATTTCGTCGCCGCGTACGCGCAGTCGCGCGAGGATCTCGGGCTCGCCGAGGCCATCGCCCGCCACGCGCGCGAGGAGCTCGGCTTGGTGGTGCCGCTGGACGGTTTTCGTCCGGAGCTGTTGCCCGCGCATCTGTCGATGAATTTCCGCGTGGTGGACGAGCACGGCCGGCAGCTCGCGCTGGGCAGGAACCTCGCCGGCCTGCGCGCTGAACTCGGCGAGCAGGCGGGCGAGCAGTTCAGCGCGATCGCCCAGCCCAAGGCCGCGCTGTCGGGCATCACCAGCTGGAACTTCGGCGAGCTGAAGGAGATCATGGAAATCCGCCAGGGCGCGCAGACGCTGATCGGCTATCCGGCGCTGGTCGATCGCGGCGCGAGTGTGGACCTGGAAGTGCTCGATGCGCCGGGCAAGGCGCGGGCGCTGCATCGCGACGGCCTGCGGCGGCTGTTCATGCTGCAGCTGAAGGAGCAGACCAAATACCTGGAAAAGAACCTGCCCGGGCTGCGCGACATGGCGATGCAGTTCCTGCCCTTCGGCGATGCCGCATCGCTCAAGGACCAGCTGCTGCGCGTGACTTTCGAACGCGCGTGCATGGCCGAGCCCCTGCCCACGATGCAGGCGGAGTTCCTGCGGCGCTGCGAGGAAGGCAAGACGCGCCTGTCGCTGCTGGCCCAGGAAATCTCCCGCCTGGCGGGCAGCATACTCACCGAGTACCAGGCGCTGCAGAAGAAGCTGCAGGGCTTGAAGAATTTTCCGCAGGTGCAGCGCGAAATCGAGGAGCAGCTCGCGTATATGTTGCCGAAGAATTTCGTCGCGGCGACGGCCTGGGAGCGGCTGCAGCACTTCCCGCGCTATCTCAAGGCGATTGCGCTGCGCCTGGACAAGCTGCGCGCCGACCCCGCGCGCGATGTGCGTTTCGCCGCCGAATTCAATCCGCTATGGCAGGTGTGGCTGCGCGAAGACCTGAAGCAAAAGAAGCAGGGCGTAACCGACGCGCAGCTCGACCAGTTCCGCTGGCTGCTCGAGGAGCTGCGCGTGTCGCTCTACGCGCAGGAGCTGCGCACGCCGGTGCCGGTGTCGGTGAAGCGGCTGCAGAAAATGTGGCAAAGTATGCAACGATGAGCGAGAGAGAACCGATGCGGGAAACCTCCAGAAAACTTGTCATTCCGAGGGCAACGCCCGAGGAATCTGCTGTTCTCCGATCCAAAAGCAGATTCCTCGCCAAGAAGGGGGTGGGGCCCCTTCCCCCCA
>Ga0307377_10002205_pt1 | contig 23287 bp, 20 predicted proteins | sample TR3MG_FD_202535 | JGI IMG/M metagenome (GOLD analysis project Ga0307377, IMG submission 202535) | Soil microbial communities from Risofladan, Vaasa, Finland - TR-3 | ecosystem: Environmental > Terrestrial > Soil > Coastal area > Acid sulfate soil | place: Finland: Risofladan, Vaasa | collected...
GGCCCGGCGAGGAAGGCCTTGGCGCGCCCGCGCACCATGATCACGTAATCGGACAGCCCGGGCAGATAGGCGCCGCCCGCGGTGGAGGAGCCGTGCACCACCGCGATCACAGGCAGGCCGGCAGCCGACAGGCGCGCGAGGTTGTAGAACAGGCCGCCGCCGGCGATGAAGCGCTCGACCTTGTAGGTGAGCAGATTGGCGCCGCCCGATTCCACCAGTTGCACGAACGGCAGCTTGTTTTCCAGTGCGATTTCCTGGCAGCGCATGACCTTGCGCCCGCCGAGCGCGCTCAATGCGCCCGCGCCTATGCCCGAATCGTTCGCCACCACCATGCAGCGCATGCCGGAGATCACGCCTATGCCCGCGAGCACCGCGGCACCGGGAATGCTGCTGTCGGGATCGGTATCGTCGGTGCAGTAGCCCGCGAGGCTTGCCAGCTCCAGGAAGGGTGCGTCCGGATCGAGCAGCCGCGCCAGCCGCTCGCGCGGCAGCAGCGCGCTGCGCTTGTCGAACACTGGTTTCGACGCCGCAGACGCGGTGACCGCGCGGCTCTCAAGAGTGCGCAACTGCTCGATCAGCGCGAGCATCGCGCTGCGCTGCTGCTGAAAAGTCTCGGACTGGGAATCGATGCGGGTCTTGGACGGATTCATTGTTGCCTGGGTCGCAGCTGGACCCGTCTATTATGCCCTGCTCCTGCACCCGCTGCGCGCCAAGCGCAGACGGCCGTCGCTACTTCAGCCCGAAATAGGCGCGGCGCAGCGCGTCGTTCTCGTGCATCGCCTCGACCGAGCCCTCGAAGCCGATGCGCCCGCCTTCCAGCGTGTAGACACGGTCGGCGAGATCGAGAAACTTCACGTTCTGCTCGGCGATGAGGAACGACAGCCCGTGTCCATGGAAGCCCTCGAGCGCATGAATGACCTCCTTGACGAACAACGGCGACAGGCCGGCCGAGGGCTCGTCCATGATGAGCAGGCGCGGATTGCCGGCGAGCGCCTTGGCGATGCCGAGCATTTTTCGCTGTCCTCCCGAGAGGCTGCTCGCAAGCGCTTTGCGCCGTTCAGCGATCGCCGGAAAGATGCCGTAGAGTTCAGCCATGCGCGCGCGCAGCGCCGCCGCGGCCATGAACTGGCCGCCGATGCGGATGTTTTCCTCGACCGTCAGGCCCGGAAAACAGCCGATCTCCGACATGTAGGCGATGCCCGCACGCACGCGACGGTCGGTGCGGGTATGCGCGATGTCCCGGCCGAGAAAGCGCAGCTCGCCGCGCCAGGCCCGGATCAGGCCCATCAGCACCTTGAGCAAAGTCGTCTTGCCCGCGCCGTTGGCGCCCAGCAGCACCACGGTCTCGCCCTCGTGCACGTCGAGGCCCGCGCCCCACAGCACCTGAACGCGACCGTAGCCGCTCTCGAGCCCGCTCACGTGCAGCAGTTCAGCCGCCATGCTCTCCCCCCAGGAACACCTCGACCACCTGGCGGTCCTCGATCGCGGCCGCGAGCGCGCCCTCGAAGATTTCCTTGCCCGCGTTGAGCACGATCACGCGATCGGTCACATGGTCGATGAAGCCCATCAGGTGCTCGACCACCAGGAGCGTCATGCCCTCGCGCGCGAGCGCGCGCAGCCGCTCGGCGACGCGGTCGAGCTCGGCCGGATTGAGCCCCGCGGCGAGTTCGTCCACGCACAGCAGCTTGGGCTTGGTCGCGAGCGCGCGCGCGAGATCGAGCATCTTCTGCTGCACGCTGTTCAGCTCCGCGGCCGGCTTGTCCGCCATGCGATCGAGATCGAGCGAGGCGAGCAGCGCATGGTGGTCGAAGTCCGCTGCGCTGCGGCGCCCGTAAGTGGCGGCGATTTGGACGTTTTCGAGCACGCTCAGGGTGAGAAACGGCTTGGGCACCTGGAAAGTACGATTGATGCCCAGGTGCACCAGCTTGTGCGACGGCAAGCCGCCGATTGCGCGCCCCTCGTAGATTACGTCGCCGCCGTCCGGCGTGTGCAACCCGGTAATCACGTTGATGCAGGTCGTCTTGCCCGAACCGTTGGGCCCGACCAGGCCCAGGATCTCGCCCGGCTTCACGTGAAAACTCACGCCGTCGAGCGCGTGAAAGCCGCCGAAACTCTTGACCAGGGTGTCGATGCGCAGCAGTGCCTGCGGCGCAGCCGCTTTTTCCTGCTGCTCAGGGGACATCGATCCCCCAGCGCTTGAACAGCGACACCAGTCCGTTGGGCAGGAACAGCACCAGGCCCATGATCAGCAGGCCGTAGATTAGCTGGAAATATTGCGGCGCCGATATGCCGATCGCGTTATAGATGCCGTAAAGGATGAGTACGCCCAGGATCGGACCGGTGACCGTCGCCACGCCGCCGAACAGCGCGAACACGATCGCGAAAATGCTGAAATCGGCACTGAACACGGTCTCCGGATAGAACACCGAGACATACCAGGCGAATACGCCGCCCATCAGCCCGGCAATCAGCGCCGACAGCAGCCAGGCGAGCGTACGCGCGCGCACCACGTCGATGCCCGCCATGCTCGCGCTGATGGCGTCTTCGCGAATCGCCTGCAGCGACAGGCCGAAGCGCGAATTGCGCAGGTACACCGTTAGGCCCAGCGTCGCCGCGAGTATCAGTACCGCGAGGTAGTAACTCAGGGTCGGGTTGAACACGCCCGCGAGGCTGATGCCGTAGGGTCCCTTGGTGATCGCGGTGAGGTTCGGATTGGAGACGACCTGGTACACTGCGAGCGCCGCGGCGAGATTGGCGATCGCGAAATAGGCGCCCGACAGGCGCAGCAGCGGCGTGAGCAGCAGACCGAGCAGGATCGCCGCCGCGGCGCCGGCGCCAAGCGCCGCAATGGGCGCCATGTGCAAGTGGAGCACACACAGCGAAAAGCCGTAGGCGCCGGCGCCGAAAAAGCCGACGTAGCCGAACGGCAGGTAACCGGTGAAGCCGTAGATCACGTTGACGCCCTGCGCCAGCGTCAGGAACACGACAAAATTGAACAGCAGCAGCTCGTTCGAGTAGGCGAACGGCAACAGCGCCGCGGCGGCGACCACGGGCACGACGGTGAGCAGCGTGTGACGCAGCCACCTAGGCACTGCGCACCTCCCGTCCCAGCAGTCCGCTGGGCCGCACCAGGAGGATGAAAATCAGCAGCACGTAGGGCAGCAGATTCGCCCAGGAGCTGAAATAGGTCTGCATGAAGGTGAGCGAAATGCCGTAGATGATGCCGCCCAGGACGGTACCGAGCGGATTGCCGAGCGAGCCCACCACGATGACCGCGAAGGATTGAATGTTGATGTCCACGCCCATAGCCGGGTTGAAGCTGCCGAGCATGAAGGGCGCGAATACGCCGGCGATGGCGGCGAGCGCGAGGCCGATGCCGAAGGCGATCGCCGAAACGCGGTCGACGTCGATCCCGGTCGCGAACGCCTCTTCGCGCTGGACCATCACCGCGCGCGTGAGATAGCCCAGGCGCGTGCGGTAGAGATAGACGTAGATGAACAGCACCGCAACGGCGCTGGCGATGGCGCTCACCACCCATGCCGCAGGCAGACTCTGGCCCAGGATCTGCACCGGCCCGGTGCCGAACACGCGGCCCGGGATCGAGCGATCGTTCGGCCCGAAAGCCATGGTCGCGAGCGCCTCGATCACCTGTGACAAGCCGAAGAACAGGATGAGGGAGAGCATCTCGGGGTCTTTCGCCCGTTGCAGGCGCGGCACCAGCAGGTAATACAGGGGCAAGCCGAGCGCCGTGAACACCGCGAAGATAAGGATCACGCTCCAGGCCGGGTTGAGTCCGAGCAAGTGGAACAGCCAGAATGCGCCGAACGCGCCCAGCATCAGGAAGTCGCCATGCGCCAGATTGACGATGCGCATGACGCCGAATAAAAGGTTGAGGCCCAGCCCCACCAGGCTGAAGTACAAGCCGAAGACGAGCCCCGCGATCAGTGCGTATTCCAGCATCGTTCAGCCCGCGTCGGGGCGCCGCCGCGGCGGCGCCCCGATGTTTAAATTAACAGGCTTTCGCCGAGGATCGGAACTCACTTCGCCGGGTAGACCGGCTTGCCGTTCGCCACCTCTGGCGGATACACCACCACGAACTTTATCTCGTCCTTGCCCGCCGGCACGATCTGGCCCAGCGGCGTGATCTCGCCAATCTGCGCGCCCATGTCGTCGAGCTCGAACGTGCCGTCGATGGTCTTCAGCTTGCCCGACTGGGCGAAGATCGCCTTGCGCAGCGCGAGCTGGTCCATGCTGTCGGTGGTGCCGAGCGCTTTGTCGAGCACCAGCCCCGTGGTGTAGCCAGCCACCGAGTTGAAGCCGAAATCGACCTTGCCGTCGGTGTACTTCTTGTTCCAGGCGTCGCGGAACTCTGGCAGCGACATGCCGAACTCGGGCTTGTACTCGATCACCGAAGATGGTACGTAGGTGTAAACGTACTCGAGTCCCTTGACACCCACGGTCTTCTTCAGATGCTCGGTCTCCAGACCAGGATAGATATTGAACTGCCATTTGAACTTGATGCCGCTGTCCTCAAGGTTGCGCAGGTAGGAAATGTCGTTGTTCGGATAGCCGAGGGCGACCACGGCGTCAGGCTTCGCCGCGCGGATGTTGTTGAGGATGACCGTGTAGCTGGTGGTGTTGGTCGGCACGCCCTGGTCATACACGATCTGGACCGGCGCCTTGGACGCCTTGATGAACCCGCGCACCGCGTTCGCCTGGGTGCCGGTAAAGTCGTTGGTCGAGTACAGGATGGCGATGCGCTTGATGCCGAGCTTAGGCCCTTCGTGGGTGAGGAAGTCGGCGACGTATTTCGGCCAGATGCTGGACACCGGGTCGGACATCAGCGCGATGTAGGGGTTGTCCTTGGTGAAGAACGCCGCGCCGGTGCCGGTCTGGTCGATCAGCAGCATCTTATGCTCGCGCGCGATCGGCACCGCCACCGAAGTCAGCACCGAGCCCGAGTCCGAGACCAGGATGTCGACCTTGTCCTGGGTGATGAGCTGGTTGTAGAGCGTCGCCGCGGTGGCGGTATTGCTCTGATCGTCGTAGGCGATGAGCTTGATCGGGATCTTCTTGTTGTAGGGCTTCACGAACACGCCGCCCTCGGCGTTCTTCTGGTCGACCCAGAGCTTCAGGCCCCGATATACCGGCATTGAAATGGCGGCGAAATTGCCGGAATCCGCGTAGAGCGTGCCGATCTTGATTTCGGCCGGTGCGCCGGCCGCGCGTGCGGCGCCGGTGAAGACTGCAAAAAACACGACGAACAGTGCTACGGTCAGCTTGCGTATCATTAACATGATGGTCCTCCGAAATAACTGAATCATTTTGAAAATTGAAGGGCTAGGTGCTCCGCCAAGCCGGCTTTCGAATGCCCGGGCAAAGAACGCGAAGTGGTGGTGGATACCGATGTGTCCTGAATTTCCCGGGCCAATCGGATACCGCGGAGTCCTCCCGATACACGATAAACGCCAATATACTCCACTGTACGCGCGGCGCCGGCTGCGCGCATAGAAAATCAGCGTCAAAGTAACGCTGATGACGACGGCCGGGGCGCCACATCCGTATCCGGCCGTCCCTGCCGAGCGGGCGAAAAACATCCCCGGCCCTGTATTTCACCCGTGACCTCGAATTGAAGCTGGCGCGGATCATACGCGGGCGGAGCCGTCCGCAATCATGCGCTCGATCTCGTCCTCGGCGAGGCCCGCCTCGCGTAGCAGCTCGCAGGTATGTTCGCCCAGGCGCGGCGCATGGCGCCGGTACTCGGGCGCCGATTCCGACCATTCCGAGGGTACCGCCATGGAGCAGATGCGGCCCTCGCTCGGGTGCTTCACCTCGCGGAAGTAGCCGATTGCCGCCAGGTGCGGGTCGGCGACGATGTCGGCGAGGCTGTTCATGCGCTGCACCGGGATGTCGACCGCTTCCATCGCCTTAATCCATTCGGCAGTCGTGCGCTTGCGCAGTTCGGCCGCGATCAGCGCGTAGGCGCCATCGAAATCGCCACCGCGCGCCTCCTGTGTGGCGAAGTTCGGATTCTGCTGCAGTTCCGGGCGGCCGATGAGCTCGAAGAAGGCGCGCCACTGCTTGTCGTTGTAGACCAGCACGCAGACGTAGCCGTCGCTGGTTTCAAATGGCCGGCGCTCCTTCGCCAGCATGCGCGCGTAGCCGGGCGCTCCCTGTTGTGGCAGATAGGTATAGCCGCCCATGTGCTCGCCCATCACCGTCTGCAGCAGGCTCTCGAACATCGGCACGTCTACGCGCTGGCCCCTGCCGCTTTTCTCTCGATGGTAGAGCGCGGCGCAGACCGCGTTCACGATGTGCAAGCCGGCGGTGCGGTCGGCGATCGTCGCCGGCACGTAGCGCGGCTTCTCGGCGCCGGCTTCCTTCGCCAGCCACGGCAGGCCGACCGCGCCTTGGATCAGATCGTCGTAGGCCGCCTTCGCGGCGTAGGGGCCGCGCTGCGAATAGCCGAACGCGCCGATGTACAGTATCGTCGGGTTCACTGCGCGCACGTCGTCATAGGAGAGTTTCAGCCGCGCCATCGCCTGCGGCCGCATGTTGTAGACGAAGACGTCGGCGGTCTTCGCGATGGCGAGGCAAGCTGCGCGCCCGGCCTCCGTCTTCAAGTCCAGCACCACGGACCGCTTGTTGCGGTTGGCGTTCATGAAGATGTGCCCCATCGCTTTGGAGCGCATCGGCGGGTTGTAGCGCATCACGTCGCCCTCGGGCGACTCAAGCTTCACCACGTCCGCGCCCAGATCGGCGAGGATCTGGGTCGCGTACGGCCCCATCACTACCGTGGTGAGGTCGAGCACGCGCGTACCGTGTAAGGGACCGCTCACGCTGAGATCGTATGCCAGACGCGGGATACCTCGGGGTCGACGCCCGCTTGATTGGCTTTGACGCGGGCGATAAACAATTTGAGGTCCTTCCCCGTGGAATCCGGTCTAACTATCGACATAAAGCAAATCGTGCCGAGGCGCGCAGTTTGATCGGTGGTGCTCCCCACCGGAAAGGGGGCAATCAATTCAACCGGTTTGGACGGATAGGGCTGCGCCATTACTGCGTTGGCGCCAATAAGCAAGGCAACGGCCGCAAGAACGTGCATCTCATGAAACCTGTTCGTGTATACGCGAAGTACGGACCGGGACTGATGATCTCCATGTTTTATTTTGGACTTGCCGATTTATTCTGTAAAATCGATTTATAAGAATGTTTAATCGATATTAATGATTAATATTTCCACACGCGACCTTCGCGGCTTTCTGGCGCTCGCCGAGTGCTCGCATTTCACACGCGCCGCTGAGCGCTGCCGGCTCACTCAGCCCGCGTTCAGCCAGCTCATACGGCGCATTGAGACGGCGGCTGGCGTGCGCCTCTTCGATCGCTCGACGCGCCAGGTTTCGCTGACGCCCGAGGGTGAGGCTTTTGCCATTTCGGCGCGGCGCGTCCTCGAGGACATTGACGCGTCGCTCGCGGATCTGCGGGACCGTGCGGTGCGACGTAAGGGGCGGGTAGGAGTGGCGGCGTTGCCTTCGCTCGCGGCCGGCCCGCTGCCGCAGGTTCTCGCTGCTTATCACGAGCGCTATCCCGGGGTCCAGATCGAGTTGTTCGATATGCTCTCCGATGGTTGCGTTGCAATGGTACGCGAGGGCCGCGCCGACCTTGCCCTGACAGCGACAGGTCCAAACCTGACAGAATTCGCTACACAACCGCTGACGACGGAGGGGTTCCATCTCGTTTGCCGACGCGATCACCCGCTCGCCACGCGTCGCACTGTGCGTCTGGGCGACCTCGCAGGTTGTGCCATCATCCATTTGGCGCGTTCAAGCAGCGTACGACAGCATCTGGACCCGATTTTGAGAGAGGTGCCGCACGCCGCGACTGGCCTGGAAGTGGTGCAACTGCCCACTGTGGCAGCGCTGATCGCAAGCGGCCTGGGTGTGAGCTTGGTGCCCGAATTGACGTTGCCGTACTTCAACAAGCCAGATCTGGTTTCGGTACGCGTAAATGCGCCAGAGCTTGCACGTCGGATTCTTTTAGTGAGGCGCAAGGGTCAGAGCCTGTCAGTGCCGGCGCAGGCGATGCTGGAGCTGATCGAGAAACGATTGGCCGGGCCACGGCACGCAGCGCGGCGCGATACCCATTGAACTTCGCGGCAAAATGAATCGCTCCGATTCTGGTAGACGCCTTTAAGCCTTAAGCCTGAGGCCACGCGAGACAATCGCTGCAACCGAGGAGATCAAGAAATCCGTTCAACTTTCGTCAGAACGGATTTCGGGTCTCTTTAGCTGCGATAATGCGGGCACATTGCGCTTACTGCTTACTACGGATTCGCCCATGGCCCTGCACCCCCCGCCTGCCGGCAACACGCCCGATCCCAACGCACAAAGCATCGGCCCGCTCGAGCTGTTCATCGCGTTTTCGCAGCTGGCGTTGTCCGGTTTTGGCGGTGTGCTGCCCTGGGCGCACCGTGCCCTCGTCGAAAGAAGAGGCTGGCTCACGCAGCGCGAATTCGTCGAGACGCTCGCGCTGGGACAGCTGCTGCCGGGCCCGAACATCGGCAATATGGCGGTCATGATCGGCTACCGTTTCGCCGGCTACGCCGGGGCGGCGGCGGCCGTCGCCGGACTGGTAAGCGGGCCTTTCGCAATCATGCTCGCGCTGGGCCTGCTCTATCGCAGTTACGGGGAATTGCCGCTGGTGCAGCACGCGCTCTCGGGCATGTCCGCAGTGGCCGCCGGCCTGGTGCTCGCAACCGGTGCGAAGATGACCGGGAGCATGAAACGACGTCTGCGCCCCTGGCTGTTCACCGGGCTCGCCCTCGTCGGCGTCGGCGCGCTGCGCTGGCCATTGCTCGCTGTCGTCGGTGCACTGGCACCCTTTGCAATCGCCGCCGCCTGGCGCGAAGAAGCCTGATGGACGACGCCGATTTCCCTGGGCTGGGGCTGCACTTCGCACTGTTGTCGCTGATGGCGATCGGCGGCGTCAGTTCCATCCTGCCCGGAATGCAGCGCTACCTGGTGGACGTCAACCACTGGATGAGCAGCACGCAGTTCGCCAACGCCTACGCCCTTGGTCAGGCTGCCCCCGGCCCGAACATGATGTTCGTGACACTGCTGGGCTTGCAGATCGGCGGTCTGGCCGGCGCGATTGTAACCACGCTGGCGGTAGTCTGCCCGCCCGTCCTGCTGACACTGGCAGTCACGCGGCTGAGCGCGAACAACCCCGATACCCACCTGGGCCGCGCGGTTCGCGGCGGACTCGGCCCCATTGCCATCGGGCTCACGCTCTCCAGCGGCTGGATTCTCTCGCAATCCTCCGATCATGACTGGCGCGGCGCCGTACTCACGCTCGCGACCGTGATGCTGATGTTGCGCACCCGGCTCAATCCCGTATGGCTGATCGCGGTCGGTGCGATCGCCGGGATGAGCGGTATCCTCTGACAGGGTTTCAGCTCGTGCCGAAAGTCGAGGGTTTCACTTCGGGCACCGTGGCCGCGCGCCGCGCGAGCCAGTAGCGATACGGCGGCGGCGCCAGCGCGAACTCCGCATCGACGCCCAGCTTCTGCGCGGCATCCATGGTCCAACTGGGGTTGTAGAGCATCTCACGCGCGAGCGCGACCAAGTCCGAGCGCCCCTCCTGCAGGATGCGCTCGGCCTGATCCGCATGCACGATCAGGCCCACGGCCATGGTCTTGATGCCGGCTTCTTTCTTGATTCTCTCCGCATACGGCACTTGATAGCCGTATGCAGGTTTGACCGCCCCGGCGGGCGGCTTGCCGAGGATGCCGCCGGAACTGCAGTCGATCACGTCGACTCCCATCGGCTTCACCAGCTTCGCCAGCGCCACGCTCTGCGCCGGCCCCCAACCCGCGTCGTCCTCGGCCGAAAGACGCAGGAACAACGGCTTTCCCGGCGGCCAGGCCTCGCGCACGGATTCGCATACTTCCAGCGCAAAGCGCATGCGTTTTTCTTCGGAGCCGCCGTATTCGTCGCTGCGCTGGTTCGCCAGCGGCGAAAGAAATTCGTGGATCAGAAATCCGTGCGCGCCGTGAATCTCGACCACGTCGAATCCGGCGGCATGCGCGCGCGCCGCGGCCTTGCCCCATGCCTCGGCGACCGCGCGGATCTCCTCGCGCGTGAGTGCGCGCGGCGCGGGCAAGCCCTCATCCGCAGGCAGAGCGCTGGGCGCGACCAGCTCCCATGCATCCCAGTCGTCGATCCCGGCGTCTTTCGCTTCCGCCTGCGTGAGCGGCCGGCCACCTTCCCAGGGCCGCTGAATGCGCGCCTTGCGCCCCGAGTGTCCGAGCTGGATGCCTGCCGCTGCCCCGCACTGATGCACGAATTCGGCGACGCGCGCGAGCTGCGGAACGAAGGCATCGTCCCAGATGCCCAGGTCGCCCACCGTGCCGCAACCGCGGCGCTCGATCTTGGTCGACTCCAGTATCACCAGACCCGCGCCGCCCGCAGCGTAGCGTCCCGCGTTCATCAGATGCCAGTCGGTGGCAAATCCCTTCACCGCGGAATACTGGTGCATCGGTGCGACCACCACGCGGTTCCTGAGCGTGAGCTCGCGAACGCGCAGAGGCGTGAACAAGAGCGGCTGGGTCATGCTGTCTCCATGTCGGTATCGAATGCCGTGCCGCCGTTCCGGTATCGTTCCGGGCGGCGTTCAGGTCCCAAGCCTACCCAATTACCGACGCTGCGTCGAGAAGCATGCTGCACGCATGCTGCCTCTTTACAGCGTGCCGTATGGAAAGCAGAATGCGAGACCCGTACGTCGGGCTGGCTTTCGGACGCAGGGCGACGTATCGCGCATCGGCAGGCAGCCGTCCCCGGCGGCAGTTGCGTCCATCGCGCCTACGGCAAACCAGAAGACTTGATCGCATCAACCCAGGAGAAATCGCATGAACCTTGTCGACACCAAACTATTCGAGCGGCGGATTTTCAATGGCCAGTGGATCGCGGCTGCGGCCAGCGTGCCGGTGCGCGAGCCCGCCACCGGCGCGACCCTGTTCGAATCCGGCCTCGCGGGCAAAGGCGAGGTCGCCGCGGCGGCGAAGACGGCGCGCGCCGCGCAGCGCGCCTGGGCGGCGAAGCCCAACGAGGAGCGCGCGGCGATCTTTCGCAAGGCGGCCGATTTGTTCGAGCAGCAGGGCGAGGCGATTACGCCGCTCCTGATGCGCGAGACCGGGTCGATCCCGCCGAAGATCGGCGTCGAACTGCACATGGCGGCCGGCATCTGCCGCGAGGCCGCCGCGATGCCCACCCAGCCGCGCGGCCTGCTGCTGCCCTCGGACGGCAGCCGCCTGTCGATCGCGCGCCGCGTGCCGCACGGCGTGGTCGGCATCATCTCGCCGTTCAATTTTCCGCTGATCCTGTCGATCCGCGCGGTCGCGCCGGCGCTGGCCGCGGGCAACACCGTGGTACTCAAACCCGATCCGCGCACCCCGATCACCGGCGGTTTCCTGATCGCGCGCGTGTTCGAAGAGGCCGGCCTGCCCGCTGGCTGCCTGAGCGTGCTGCCCGGTGCTGCGGAAGCCGGCGAAGCCTTGTGCGCCGACCCGAATATCGCGATGGTGTCGTTCACCGGCTCGACTGCGGTCGGGCGCAAGGTCGGCGAACTCGCCGGCCGCCACCTGAAGAAGGTCACGCTGGAGCTCGGCGGCAAGAATTCGCTGGTGGTGCTCGACGATGCCGACGTCGCGATCGCCGCCTCCAACGCCGCCTGGGGCGCGTTCCTGCATCAGGGCCAGATCTGCATGACCACGGGCCTGGTGTTCGTGCACGAGAAAGTGTATGACGCGCTCACCGCGCAGTTGATCGAGAAGGCGCGGCATCTGCCCGTGGGCGATCCGTCCAAGGGCCAGGTGGCATTGGGGCCGATCATCGACGAGCGGCAGATCGCGCGCATCGGGTCCATCGTCGCCGACACGGTCGCCGCAGGCGCGAAGCTGGAGGCCGGCGGCACGCACGAAGGGCCGTTCTACAAGCCGACGGTTCTGACTTCGGTCAAGCCCGGCATGCGCAGCTTCGACGAGGAGGTGTTTGGTCCGGTCGCGTCGGTGGTCAAATTCTCTTCCGAAGACGAGCTCGTAGCGCTTGCCACGCACACCGAGTACGGCCTGTCGCTGGGCGTGATCACGCGCGACGTGAGCCGCGGTCTGGCGCTGGCGGAGCGCATCCCCACGGGGATCGTGCACATCAACGACCAGACCGTCGGCGACGAGCCGACCATACCGTTCGGCGGCCGCGGCGCCTCCGGCAACGGCGGCCGCCACGGCGGGCCGGCCAATTGGGAAGAATTCGCCCAGTGGCAGTGGGTGACCATCGACGGCGCGGCGCACCCCTACCCGTTCTGATCGCGCGAGGACGGCGCGGGATGCCTGCATTCCGCGTCCCCGATCAGGTCGAATCCGGGCACTCCTGGCGGCTCAAGTCAGCGTTGTGTCGACGGAGCCTGCCGAGAATGGCGGCTTTGTTTCGTGTCCTTCGGACCGAGTCAAGCCCGACCGACTGGCTGCTGGGCCGCGGCGCGACCTGCTTGCCGTCGCTGTTGCCACGCCAGCACCTCGCCGATGATGCCGCGCCGGAACAGCATGACGCAGGCGACGAAGATCGCGCCGATGATCGCCGTGACCCAGTCGCCGACAACGCCCGACAGGTATTGCTGCAGCGAGGTCACGATACCGGCGCCCAGCACCGGCCCGAAAAAGGTGCCGGTGCCGCCGAGCAGGGTCATCAGGATCACTTCGCCCGAGGTGCCCGCGTTGACGTCGGACAGCGTCGACAGGCCCAGGGTCATGGCCTTGAGCGAACCGGCCAGGCCGGCGATCGTCGCCGACAGCACGAAGGCGAGCAGCTTGTAGCGGTCGACGTGGTAGCCCAGGGAGATCGCGCGCGGCTCGTTCTCGCGGATCGCCTTGAGCACGTAGCCGTACGGCGAGTGAACGATGCGGCGGATGAACAAAAACACGGCGACGAAGATCACCAGCACGAAGTAGTACATGTGCACGTCGGGGCGCAGCGAGACCAAGCCGAGCAGGCTGCCGCGGGGGACGCCCTGGATGCCGTTCTCGCCGCCGGTGAACGGTGCCTGCAGGCAGACGAAGTACACGAGCTGCCCTAGTGCCAGCGTGATCATCGCGAAGTAGATGCCCTGGCGGCGGATCGCGATCGCACCGACGACCAGCCCGAGCAGGCCGGCCGCGACCGTCCCGGTCACTATGCTCTCGACCGTATCCCAGCGGTGGGCCATGATCAGCCAGCTCGTGACATAGGAGGCGAAGCCGAAGTAGGCCGCGTGGCCGAACGACAGCATGCCCGAAAAGCCCAGCAGCAGGTTGAAGGCGCAGGCGAACATCGCGAAGCACATCAGCTGCATTGCGAACACGGGGTAGATGCCCAGCGCCGGCACTGCGAGGGCCAGCAGAATGCACAGGGTGTAGCCGATTGTCGAGGCGCGCATCGCTTTACGTCCTGCCGAACAGGCCGGCCGGGCGCCACATCAGTACCAGCGCCATGATGAGAAAGACGACGACGTTCGACGCCTCGGGATAGACGACCTTGGTCAGGCCCTCGACCATGCCCAGCACGAGGCCGCTGACGATGGAACCGAAGATCGAACCCATACCGCCGATGACGACGACGGCGAAGACGACGATCACCAGCGACGAGCCCATCAGCGGCGTGATCTGGATCAGCGGTGCCGACAGCACGCCGGCGAAGGCCGCGAGGCCGACGCCGGCGCCGTAAGTCGCCATCACGATGATCGGCACGTTGATGCCGAAGGCCTGCACCAGCTTGGGGTTCTCGGTCGCCGCGCGCAGGGTCGAGCCCAGCCGCGTGCGCTCGATGACGAACCAGGTCGTGAAGCACACGACCAGCGAAGCGACGATGACCCAGGCGCGGTAGATCGGCAGGATCATGAAGCCGAGGTTGAACACGCCCTGCAGGGCGCCGGGCACCGGGTACGACTGCCCGGAGGATCCGTAGTGATTGCTCATCACGCCCTCGGCCATCAGCGCCAGACCGAAGGTCAGCAACAGGCCATACAGCGGATCGAGCTTGTACAGGTGGCGCAGCAGCAGGCGCTCGAGCACGATGCCCAGGGCGCCGACAGCAAGGGGCGAAAGCAGCAGCGCGAACCAGTAGTTGATACCCAGCAGGTTCAGGCCGACGTAGGCCGCGTAGGCACCGAGCATGTACAGCGCGCCATGGGCGAAATTCACGACGCCCAATAGCCCGAAGATCACTGCCAGCCCGAGGCTGAGCATGGCGTAGAACGAGCCATTGACCAGCCCCAGCATCAGCTGGCCCAGGATCACCGGCAGCGGGTAGCCGAAGATTTCGGTCATGTTGGCACAGAATCGAAGCTGCCGGTGGGCGCCAGCGGCGCCCACCGGCTGCCAGTCACTTTACTTGGCGTACTTGCACTCGCCGGTCATCGGGCCATAGGCCTCTTCGCCGGTCATGACCTTGATGACTTTGTAATAGTCCCAGGGGTACTTGGACTCGGCCGGCGTCTTGACCTGCATCACGTACTGATTGTGGACCATCAGGCCGTCGGCGCGGATGTAGCCGCCCTTGGCGAAGAAGTCGTTGATCTTCATCTTCTTCATCTCGGCCATCACCTTGTCCGGGTCGGTGGTGCCGGCGGCCTTGACCGACTTCAGGTAGTGCATCACCGCCGAGTAGTAGGCAGCCTGGTTCATCGTCGGCTCTTTCTTCGTGATCGCGAAGTAGCGCTTGGCGAAGGCCCGCGTTTCGGGGTTGAGGTCCCAGTACCAGCCGGTCGTCAGAATTAGTCCCTGCGCAGTCTTAAGGCCGAGACCATGGATGTCGCTGATGAAGGCGAGCAGCGCCGCCGGCTTCATCTTCTTGGTGAGGCCGAACTCCTGCGCCGCCTTCAGCGAATTCGTGAAGTCGCCGCCGGCGTTGGCCAACCCAAGCACCTGCGCACCCGAGGCCTGGGCCTGCAGCAGGTAGGACGAGAAGTCGGCTGTCGACAGCGGGACCCGCACCTCGCCCAGCGACTTGCCGCCGTTGGCCTCGACGACCTTGGTCGCGGCGTCGCGCAGCTGGGTGCCGAAGGCATAGTCGGCGGTCAGGAAGAACCAGGTCTTGCCGCCCTGCTTGACGATAGTCGAAGCCGTGCCGTTGGCCAGGCCGGTCGTGTCGTAGGCGTAGTGCACGGTGTAGGGCGTGCAGTCCTGGTTCGTCAGCGAAGCCCCTGCGGCGCCGATGGAGATGAACGGCACCTTCTTGGCCAGCGCGACCTTGGACATCGCAATGTTGACGCCGGTATTGGAGCCACCGAGGATCATGTTCACGCCGTCCTGGTCGGCCCATTCGCGGAACTTCGACGCGCCGATGTCGGGCTTGTTCTGGTGGTCGGCCGAGATGAACTCGATCTTCTTGCCGAGCACCTTGCCGCCGAAGTCGGCGATGGCCATCTTCGCGGCTACGACGCCGCCGGGGCCGATGACGTCGGCGTACAGGCCCGACATGTCATCGATGTCGCCGATCAGGACCTTGTTCGCCGCCGCGTGCGCGGCGCTTACGCCAAACACGGCGGCCAGCGCCAGGCCGGCCGCCAGGGGTTTCAGTTTCATGTTCATGTTCTTCTCCTCGTGGTTGAAAAAAAATGCCTGGGCTCAGACACCCAGGTACTCGTGCAGCATGTCCATGTTGGCCGCAAGCTCGCCCTGCACAAATTGCTGCACGATGCGGCCATGCTCCATGACGTAGAAATGGTCGGCCAATTGTGCGGCGAAACGGAAATTCTGCTCCACCATGACGATGGTGTAGCCCTTGCCGCGCAACATGCGGATCATCTTCGCGAGCGCCTGCACGATGACCGGCGCCAGCCCTTCCGAAATCTCGTCGAGCAGCAGCAGGCGTGCGCCGGTGCGCAGTATGCGCGCGACGGCCAGCATCTGCTGCTCGCCGCCGGACAGCCGGGTTCCCGGGCTGTTGCGGCGCTCGGCCAGGTTGGGAAACATATCGTAGATCTCATCCAGACCCATGCCGACGTCCGTGCGTCCGCCCACGCGGGGCGGAAGCAGCAGGTTCTCCTCAGTCGACAGCCCCGAAAAGATGCCGCGCTCCTCAGGGCAGTACCCTACGCCCAGCCGCGCCACCTGGTGTGGCGCCAGCGACACGGTCTCGCGTCCATGTACGCGGATCGATCCCTTGCGCGTGTCGACCAGCCCCATGATCGCGCGCATCGTGGTAGTGCGGCCCGATCCGTTGCGCCCGAGCACGGTGACGACCGCGCCCTCGCGCACCGTCAGGTCGACGCCATGCAGGATGTGCGACTCACCGTACCATGCCTGCAGTGCGGCGATTTCCAGCATCGGCGCGGCACGGTTCGCAGCGTCGGGCGACGCGGCCTGCTGGACGGTGCCGTTCATCCGTGTTCGCCCGCAAGTTCGGTCTCGGCGCTTCCCATGTAGGCTTCGATCACCTGCGGGTTGCGCGAGACCTCGTCGTAGGGTCCTTCGGCGAGCACCGCGCCGCGCGCCAGCACGGTGATGGTGTCGGACAGGTGGGACACCACGCTCATGTTGTGTTCGACCATCAGGATGGTGCGGTTCGCCGAGACCTGCTTGATCAGCGCCTTGACCCGGTCCACGTCCTCGTGTCCCATGCCCTGGGTCGGCTCATCGAGCAGCATCAGCTCCGGCTCCATCGCCAGCGTGGTGGCGATTTCGAGTGCGCGCTTGCGGCCATAAGGCAGCTCCACCGTCAAGGTGTCGGCGAAGTCCGACAGGTCGACCTGCGCGAGCAACTCCATTGCGCGGTCGTTCAGGCCGGCCAACGACCGTTCGCCCTTCCAGAAATGAAACGAAATCCCGAGCTTGCGCTGCAGCGCGACGCGCACGTTGTTGCGCGCCGTCATGTGCGGAAAGACCGCCGAGATCTGGAACGAACGGATCACGCCGCGGCGCGCGATCTGCGCCGGCGAGAGCGCCGTGATGTCCTCGTCGTTGAACATGATGCGCCCGGCACTCGGCGGCAGGAAGTGCGTCAGCAGGTTGAAGCAGGTCGTCTTGCCGGCGCCGTTCGGGCCGATCAGCGCGTGGATACTGCCGCGGCGCACGCGCAGGTCGACATTGTCGACCGCGACGAAGCCTTTGAATTGCTTGGTGAGCCCGCGCGTCTGCAGGATGAATTCGCCGCTCATCGGTCAGCCGTCCGCCATGATTGGGGGCAACAGAGCACCCGGGCGGCAAACAAGAACGGGGTGTTTCGGATCGCGACAGGCTGGGCTGGCTGTTGCATAGGTGTCGGATTGTGCCACAACCCGCTCGACGCGGGGCACATCGCGTGCAAGGGTTCAGCGACCCGGGCACCGTCTGCCGGGGCGCGGTGTTCAGACTACGTTGAAGAACCGGCAGTTCAAATTCGACTAGCGTTAACGCAATTTAATGATTCGCTAATCCCGAAACGACGAGAATGCCTTAGCATTGGGCCGAACAAAATCCAGCGGCATCCGCCGCATGAGGAAAATGATCGTCGGCAATATCGGGGCTCGGTTTGGCGCCATGCTTCTGCGTGCCGGGAGCGGTCGCCGCTGCATCGTCGCGGCGGCGGCGCTCGCGTTGGCCGCCTGTTCCGTCGGCCCGCAATACGAGCGGCCCGTGATCGCCGCGCCGGCAGCATGGCGCGACGCGCAGGCGCATGCCCCCGCCGTATGGCCGACGACCGACTGGTGGCGCGGCTTCGGCTCGCCGCAGCTCGACGCCTTCATCGCGCAGGCGCAGCGCGCCAACGACGACATCGCCGCGGCCGTCGCGCGCGTGCGCGAAGCCGATGCGCAAACCCGCATCGCAGGCTCGGCGCTGCTGCCCGCGGTAGCTGCGAGCGCGGGTATCACACACGAGCGCACGCGGGCGGCCAGCGGCGACCTGAGCACCTATTCGCTCTATACCCCAGAGATCAGCGCGGCTTACGAACTCGACTTCTGGGGGAAGAACCGCGCGGCCTTGAACGCGGCCAAGGCGACACTCGCGGCCAGCCGTTACGACCGTGCGACGGTCGAGCTGACGGTGGTGACGGGCGTGGCCAGCACGTATTTTCTGGCGCTCGAACTGCGCGACCGCCTGAGCATCGCGCAGAACAATCTCGCCAGCGCAGAGGCGATACTCAAGGGGCTCAGGCTCGAACAAACTGCGGGAACGGCGAATGCCCTGGACGTGGCGCAGCAGGAAACCACGGTTGCCACGCTCGACGCCGCGATCCCGCCGCTCGAACAGCAATTGCGCCAGTCGGTGGATGCCCTGGCCATCCTGCTCGGCAAGGCGCCAGAGGCGATCGACGTCGCCAGCGGCGGCCTGCTCGGATTGTCCCAACCCCGGGTTCAGCCGGGGCTGCCGTCCGAACTGCTCGCCCGGCGTCCCGACGTGGCCCGCGCCGAAGCGCAGCTCGTGGCCGCCAATGCCAACATTGCGCTGGCACGGGCGGCTTACTTTCCGAACATCCAGCTCACCGCCAGCAGCGGCTTCGCAAGCGCCGCCTTGTCCAAGGTGATCGACCCCGCCAATGCAGTCTTCAGCCTTGCCGCCGGCCTCACCCAGCCCATTTTCGAGGGTGGCGCACTCGAGGCCCAGTCCGCCTATGCACGGGCACGCTATGCGGAGTTGCTCGCCGCGTACCACAAGACCGTAATCTCCGCCTTCGCCGATGTCGAAGACGCGCTCGTCGCCCAGGCGCAGCTGCACGCAGGGACCATCAACGTCCTGGCCCTGCTCAATACCGAAGCTGCCCTGTTTACTGCCGAGGATGCGATGGCCCGGGTCAAGCTTTCGCACCTGCAGGCATTGATCGGTCTGTTCAACGCGCTGGGTGGCGGCTGGCAAAACACCACGCCGGAGGCATGATGGCGAACGTTCGGAAAACAACACTCCCCTTGATCGGCATGAGCAGAACCCGCGCCGTCATGATCGGCACCGCCCTGCTGCTGGGTGCAGCCTTCTACTGGCACCGGCTGACGCCGGCGCCGAGCGCGGCCGCCGGCCCGGCGCAGACCCCGCCGGCGATACCGGTCGAGACCGCACTGACAAAGCGCGCGGATGTTCCGGTCTACCTGGAGGGACTGGGAACGGTGCAGGCCTTCTATACGGTCAAGGTCACGCCGCGCGTCGATGGGCAACTGCAGAAGATCGGCTTCGTCGAAGGCCAGACTGTGCAGAAAGGCGCTTTTCTCGCCCAGATCGACCCCCGTCCGTATCGCGCCGCCCTGGAGCAGGCCATGGCCGCCAAGGACAAGGACGCCGCGCAGCTGGTCAATGCCGAGCGCGATCTCGCCCGGTACAAGCTGCTGGCACCGCACGATCTGGTCAGCCGCCAGACGCAGGACACGCAGCGCGCGCTGGTGGCCCAGATCAAGGCGCAGTTGGAGGGCGATCAGGCGACGATCGACAGCGCGAGAACGCAGCTCGATTACACCACCATCACCTCGCCGATCCGGGGCCGCACCGGGATCCGCCAGATCGATCCCGGCAACGTCGTGCATGCCTCCGATACCACCGGCATCGTCGTGATCACGCAGATGCAGCCCATTTCGGTCATCTTCGCGCTGCCGGAAGACAATCTGAGCGCGGTCAACGCAGCCATGGCGAAGGGACCGGTAACGGTCGTCGCGCTTCCCCGCGACGGCGAAACCGAGCTGGATCGCGGCACCATCGCGCTGATCGACAACCAGATCGACCAGGCGACGGGAACGATCCGTCTGAAAGCGACCTTCCCCAATCCGCGCGACAGGCTTTGGCCGGGAGAGTTCGTCAACATGCGCACGCTGCTGAAGACCGAGCGCAACGCGCTGACCATCCCTTCGGCAGCGGTCGAGCGCGGGCCTGACGGCGTATTTGCCTACGTCGTGCGGCCGGACTCCACCGTCGATGCGCAGGCGATCACTATCGGCGAGGAAAGCGGAACATCGGTCGTGGTGAAGAGCGGGCTTCAGGACGGGGCACGCGTCGTCACCAGCAATCAATATCGCCTGCAGCCCCATGCCCGCGTGCGCGTCGTCGCCGCCGCGCAAGCATCGCCGGCAGCCGGCCGCGGCGGTTCCCGATGAACATTTCCCTGCCGTTCATCAATCGGCCGATCGCGACGTCGCTGTTGATGGCCGGCGTCCTGCTGGTCGGAATGGTGGCGTATCCGCTGCTGCCGGTGGCGCCGCTGCCGGAGGTCGATTTCCCGACGATTCTGGTGAGCGCGCAGCTGCCCGGCGGCAGCCCGGAGACCATGGCCGCTTCGGTGGCGCAACCGCTGGAGTACCGATTTTCGCAAATTCCCGGCGTGTCGCAAATGACCTCGAGCAGCGTACTCGGATCGACGCAAATTACGCTGCAATTCGATCTCGACCGCAACATCGACGCCGCCGCGCAGGACGTTCAATCGGCAATCGACGCAGCCGGCGGGCAGCTGCCGAAGAATCTGCCCGCGCCGCCTTCCTATCGCAAGGTGAATCCGGCCGATTTCTCCATCCTGATACTGGCGGTGCATTCCGATGCCTTGCCGCTGACCACTACGGACTACTACGCGGAAAACATAATTGCGCAACAGATCTCCGTGATTCCCGGGGTCGGCCAGGTGGACATCGGCGGGCAGCAGAAGCCGGCCGTGCGCGTGCAGATCGATCCCGCCAAGATCGCCGCGCTGGGCATTCAGCTCGAAGATGTGGCCAATGTGATCACCACCGCATCGGTCGATGCGCCCAAGGGATCGATCAACGGCGTCGCGCACAGCTTCGCCATCTACGACAACGATCAGCTTCTCAGCGCCGCGCCCTGGAACAAGGTCATCGTCGCTTACAAGAACGGCGCACCGGTTCGCATCCGTGACATCGGCGTGGCCGTGGCGGGGCCCGAAAACACGCGGCAAGCGGCTTGGCAAAACGGCCGACCCAGCATCCTGCTTCTGGTGAAGAAGGAGCCAGGCGCCAACATCATCGATACCGTGGCACGAGTCAAGGCCGCACTGCCGCGTATCCTGGCCGCCGTCCCCCCGTCGATCAAGGTCGAGACCGCCATCGACCGCACCACGACGATCAAGGCCTCCGTCGAGGACGTGGAAGTCACCCTGGCCCTGACGATCGCGCTGGTCGTGATGGTGATCTTCCTGTTCCTGCGCAGCGCCTCCGCAACCCTGATCCCGGGAATCACCGTGCCGCTGTGCTTATTCGGCACCGCTGGGCTGATGTATTTCTTCGGCTACAGTCTCGACAACCTCTCCCTCATGGCATTGACGATTGCGGTCGGTTTCGTGGTCGACGATGCCATCGTCATGCTGGAGAACATCTACCGGCACATCGAAGCCGGGCTGTCGCCGATGCAGGCCGCGATCAAGGGCTCGGGCGAGATCGGCTTTACCATCCTGTCGATCAGCATTTCGCTGGTCGCGGTATTCATTCCGCTGCTGCTGATGGGGGGCATCGTCGGACGCCTGTTCCGCGAGTTCGCCGTCGTCGTCACCATGATGATCGGAATTTCCCTGTTCGTCTCGCTCACGCTAACGCCGATGTTGTGCTCCTTGTTCCTGCGCGACGAAAAACATGCGCGGCACGGGCGCTTTTACGTCGTCATCGAAGGCGTGTTCGAGCGGGTACTGGCGCTCTATACGCGCGGACTCGATAGGGTATTGCGTCACCAGCGCCTCATGCTCGCGGTCTTCTTCGCCACCGTTCTCGCCAGCATTTTCCTCTTCGTGGCGGCGCCGAAGGGGTTTTTCCCGCAGCAGGACACCGGAATCATCAAAGGCCTCTCCGACGCGGGACAGGATGTCTCCTTCAACGAAATGGTGCGACTGCAGCACAAGCTGGCGGACGTCGTGACCAGCGACCCGGCCGTGGCGAGCTATGCGACCTTTATCGGAGGTTCGCGGCCGCTGAACAACGGCTTTGTCATTATCGGCCTGAAACCAAGGGATGAACGCAAGGCCAGCGCCGACCAGATCATCAGGCGCCTGCGCCTGCGGCTGGCGCAGGTGCAGGGTGCGACCCTGTACCTGCAATCCGCCCAGGACGTGAACGTCGGCGGGCGCACCGCGCGCACCGAGTATCAATACACGCTCGAGGACGTCGATCTCGACGAACTGAACGAATGGGCACCGAAGGTATTGGCCAAGCTGAAGACGCTGCCGCAACTGCAGGACGTGGCCTCGGACCAGCAGAACGAGAGCACCATGCTGTCGCTGTCGATCGATCGCGACCGCGCGGCGCGTTTCGGGATTCAGCCGGCGCTCATCGACGAGACACTCGACGACGCGTTCGGCGAGCGCCAGGTCTCGCAATACTTCACCCAGCTCAGCACTTACCACGTCATTCTGGAGATAACGCCCAAGCTGCAGGCCGATCCGAACACGCTCAAGCGGCTGTATCTGAAGTCGCCGATTACCGGCCAGCAGGTGCCGCTGTCGACCTTCGTCAAGTTCGATACGAATCACGTCGGCTATCTTTCGATCAACCATCAGGGACAGTATCCGGCGGTCACGCTGTCCTTCAATCTGGCGCCCGGAGTCGCGCTGGGCCAGGCCGTGGACGCGGTCACAAAGGCGACGTCGGACATCCACATGCCGGCCTCGATGAGCGGCACCTTTCAGGGAACGGCGCAGGCGTTCCAGTCATCGCTCGAAAGCGAGCCCTATCTGATTCTCGCCGCGCTGGTGGTCGTCTATATCGTTCTCGGCATGCTCTATGAAAGCTACATCCACCCGCTGACCATCCTGTCGACGCTGCCGTCGGCCGGCGTCGGCGCGCTGCTGATGCTGATGGCGTTTCATTTCGACCTCAGCGTTATCGCCCTGATCGGCATCATCCTGCTCATCGGCATCGTCAAGAAAAACGGCATCATGATGGTGGATTTCGCGCTGCAGGCGGAACGCGAGCAGCATCTGTCACCGGAGCAATCGATTCGCCAGGCCTGCCTGCTGCGCTTCAGACCGATCATGATGACCACCATGGCGGCATTGCTCAGCGGCCTCACGCTCATGCTCGGGCAAGGCACCGGCTCCGAGTTGCGCCAGCCGCTCGGATACACCATGGTCGGCGGACTGCTGCTCAGCCAGGCCCTGACGCTATTCACGACTCCGGTCGTCTATCTGTACCTGGACAGGCTGAACGCCAGGCTGCGGCGACGGCGCCGGGCGGCGAGCGCCGCTGCGGAGCTGGCATGAAGCTTCTGCTCGTCGAGGACAACGAACGCGTCGCGCACTTCGTCACCAAGGGCCTGCGCGAGTCGGGACACACTGTGGATCACGCCGGAGACGGGCGCGACGGCATG